>JACCDR012008905.1_pt1 | contig 23150 bp, 38 predicted proteins | sample 7446431 | NCBI WGS metagenome assembly JACCDR01 (sample SAMN15323443, study PRJNA562643) | freshwater metagenome | isolation source: river surface water | place: USA:Blue River Watershed | collected 2017-08-17 | reverse complement strand
GGCCATCGTTCGTGCTAACCGTGTATCAAACCAATCAATTGCCTCAACTGCCGCAACAGTGGTGGTGTTTGATGCTGAGACTATTGACGTAAACGGCGAGATGAATATTTCAACAGGTGTGTTCACTGCGGCTGTAGCTGGTACGCTTTCGGTTGATGCCACAACCCTTGTCGATAGTTATACGGCTTCCGAGGAGCATTTGTGGGCCATTCGAAAGAACGGCGCAATCGTTTGTCGCAGAAGTATGGTTTCAAATACAACATTTCTTGGCACCACTGTACCGTGTATTGTTTCTGTTGTTGTGGGTGACACTGTTGACGTGGTAACTGATTCGTCCGCTGATGCCAGTTACACCATCACTGGTGGCGCAACTGTTACCTATCTTGATATTAAGCGTTTCCCAGGCGCATCGCAGACCGTTGTTAGCGGTAACGTAACAAACGTAGCGGTAGAAGCAACGGGAACACCAACTGGGTCATTGTCAGCAGCAAGTGCCACGATTTGGGGCACTGAAAACCGAGACACAACCGGAAGTTATAATCCTGCAACTGGTGAGTTTAACGCTCCTGTGTCCGGTGATTATTGCTGGAGTGCAAACGTAGCTGTTACTGGCACAGAAGCTAACGACAACTTATTGGACCTAACTCCTTATGTAGATGGTGTTTCAATTGATAGATTTTTGGGACGATTCAGAATCATGAACACGTCACTGTCAAACGTCCAAACTCAAAGCAATGGCTGTACTTTTTTAAACCGATCGCAAGTCCTAACATTTAGAACAAATACAAACGTAACCGGAGCGGCATTTGCAACTTTTAGTGGTTTGTCTATTCGCAACGGTTCAGGAGGGGTTCCATCGCCTTTCATTCCATCGAGCGTTTTCTGGGATGACGCCGTAACTCAAGGTGGAGAGTCTGGTACGAATACCATTGAATCAGGTGCTACAGTTCCTACTCTTGTTACTGGTACAAACATTGCGGCAGTCGGCACTGCTGCATGTATTTATCAGCGTATCGGAACAAGGGTTAACGTAAGCTGCCGGGTTCCTGTTACATGCACCACAGCTTCTGCTGCAAACTCAAACTTTCAAGTTCCGCTTCCAGTGGCAAGTAACTTAGCTTCTGCAAACGATGTTATAGGAACATTCTCAGCAAACATTGTTGCCACTACTGACGTGGAGGGTGGAGCTGTGATTGGAGATTCTGCAACAGATCGTGCGGTGGTGGCATTTAGATGTCAGAGCACTGGATCTTTATTAGAGCGTTATGTTAACTTTTCATACACGGTGCAATGATGAATCCTTCTGAATACATACAAGCAGTATTAGCAGTTATAACCGCCATTGTTTGGCTTGTTAGATTAGAGGGTAAGATAGCAGCTAATCAAAAGGCTAACTCTGAAACACAGAAAGACGTGGATGAACTTCGACATAAACACGAAGGGCTTGATTCTAAAATAATCGAGCAACTTGGAGCGGTACGAGAAAGTTTAGCCCGCCTAGAAGGCAGGCTTGGAACTCATCATAAAGGGGGAGAATAGAAAATGGAATTAGTAGACACAAAATATGTAGACGTAGTGCTTGAGGGCGGAATCGTTAAGTTGAAGGTTGATGCTGGCCTAGTAAAAGGCGAGCTAGAGCTTCCACTTGTTGAGATCCTAAAAGAGCTTGCTAAGAAGTCTGACAACAAGATCGACGACACAATCGTTGAGCTAGTTGAAAAAGCACTACAAGCGTAAATCTAAAGAGGGGCGGGAATATGCAATCATTTTTAATTAAACTACTTACGGCAATCATACTCCCGCTACTCGATAAGCTCTGGGATCTTGTGAACAACAAAATTCAGCAAGCAGAGCAGAAAAAAAAAGATCAGAAGACTGCCGAAGAAGCTCGTCAAAAAATGGACAAGGCTAAAACAGCTAAAGAAATAGATGAGGCCAGTGATGACACGTTATCAGGTGTTTAGTTTATTTTTAGTTCTTGGCTGCTCCACTATCCAGAAGCCTGATGCAAATCTTTGCGTTGTGAATGCTCCTGCTGCGCACGTTAAATGTTACAATTTAAAGAATGACTACACTGATGATGGCAACATCAAGGCATCAGCTAAAGCTAAATACTTTCGAGCCCAGAGTGTAGAGGATCTTAATAAAGGCGTTTGGATGTCTAATGGTGACTGGGCCAAGGTTAAAGGCTGGATACGTGAGCTTCGCCGAGCTTACGAAGAGCAAAGGAAAGGTAGCGTCAAATGAGTTCATCTACAGGCTTTGGTACTGGATCTTTTGGTGATAGCCCTTATGGGTTTTTGCCATTTGGCGATGTTAAATCTATTATTGATCAGGTTCTTTTAACCACCGGTCATTCGAACCCATCGCAAGAGATCACAAAGCGTAAACAGATTCTTATATTTATTAATACCCGCTATCAGCAGATCTGTTTAGATTCTAAGTGGCGTTGGATGTACGCAAAGTACGACGTCAACTTGTCAGCTCCTTATTCTGATTTTACGGCCACTGCTGTTAACGGCTCTTACACTGTTACAGGTATTAATACTGTGTGGGCAGCTCCTCTTTCACCTAAGAACTTATTCTGGTTTACAGCAGATCGCGCTGTTTACCACGTAGCATCTGTTACCTCGCAGACTAGCTTAACTCTAGAGTCTAAGTACTCTGAAGAGACCAAAACAGTTGACGACGAGGGTAATGGAGCATCGTATGTTTGTGCAAAAAATCAGTACAAGCTTCCGGTCGAAGTTGACCAGCTTAAGACTATCGTTATTGACGGCAATGATAAGGTTGAGCTTTGTGGACCGGATGATATGTCAATCTATCAAGCACGAGATCCTCAAGCGCTTGGTAAGCCACGCTTTGCATGCATGTCACGTCGCGATGTTGACGATGATGCGACATATGTTGAGTTCTGGCCTAGCCCTGATCGGACATATCAAGTTGAACTTGGGTATAGTGTTCGAATCTTCTCACTTGAAGATGCCGCAGACTGCTACCCTATTATCCCAGATCGCTACAGAGCTTGTTTGTTTTATGGCGCTACTGCTGATTTTGCTACGATCACGCTTAAAAACCCGACAACAGGGCAAGCGATGGCAAGCCAATTTAACTCGTTCTACGGACAAATGAAAAGTAGCCGAGAGCTTACGGATCAAATGGTTCGCATTATGCCTGGTCGTAACTATGTGCGGCGTGCAAGCCGTGGCTACAGAGGTGTAGGCTTCTGGGGTATTAACGACTTTGGAAAGGTTGACGACTAGTCATGGGTGTTGGGGATACCTCAAGATTTTATAACTTCTTCGGGCAAAAGGGGCTTGCTGGTGGACTTAACGTCACCGATCACCCTCTGATAGTTCCCCCAGAGCAAATGGTTGAGGCAAATAACATTGCCATCACTCAAACGCTCTCTCGTAAGAAGCGTCCTGGGCAAGTGTCTTATCACTTAGGTGAAACGCCGCTGGGTCTTAACGCTGACCCCATTCGTGGACTCATTGAGTATCAAAGGTTTTCTATAACAAGCGGGGATGCTCTCTCGGACCTCTTTTTGCATCAAGATAACAAAGTGTACTCTATTCCAGATCGCACTTCTGCTGCCGTTGACCGCACTGGATCTTTAACGCTTAACCCGGATGCATATCCTCGATATCAGGTCTTTGAGGGCATACTTTATTTTGTAAGCTCTGACCCTACTGATGGCTATAACAAGTGGGATGGCACTGACGTACTAGGGGATGCCGTTGCGGCAACTCCTCCTGCTGACGGTGTTGGCACGCTGCTTGGTACTTGGAATGGCCGTATGATTATGGCTGGCAATAAGGATTTCCCATTTCGCGTTTACATCTCAGCTCCATTAGATGCTGACGACTGGACAGTGCCGGGAGGGGCTACTTCTTTTGACTTAACTTATGATTCTGAATCTGGTGGTATCACTGCGATATTTCCAGAGCGTGATGGCTTGTTGTTTATTGCAACAAAGCGCTCTATTTACCAGCTAAGTGCATTTGACCCTAACGATGTTGCCACGTTTCAATTACGGCGCGTAACTAGAGGTGTTGGATGCGTTGGCCAAGGCACAGTAGTTGCAACTCCAAACGATGTGCTCTTTTGCTCTACAAGAGGTCTGCACTCGCTTCGTAAGATCATCGTATCTGACCAGTCTGAGATCACTTTCCTTAGCCGGGACGTGCAGAAGATCTTCACTAACATGCTTAATCCAGTTCTATTTCCAAGAGCGCAAGCTGCTTGGGATGAAAAAGACAACATTTACGTTCTTACTGTTGCAAGCGATGGCCAATCCACAAGTGACATTGTGCTTGCTTACAATATTAACTTTGATCTTTGGTTATCTTGGGATCAGCTAAATGCCAGGTCTCTCTCGCTCTTGGAGCTTGAGGATCGCAACTATGTTCTACTTGGAAGAGAGAATGGAACTATTACGTACCTTGATGGCGACCAGTCGGCAGATCTTGATGCTGGATTTGCTTGCTCATTTAAGACCGGTAAGTTTTTCCCTGATGGTGATATCACTCACGAAAAGGAATACGTCTCTGTAACTGTTTTAGTTTCAGCTGAGAGCGTTTCTGACGTGCTAATTGCCTGGACGATTGACTCAGTAGACGGCACAAAAGAGGGCTCTCAGGTTGTGCAGATTGGTGACAGTACGTCGCTTCTTGGTAGTACTCTTGTCTTGGGAGTTTCAAGTCTAGGCTTTGGTAGATTCATACCGCTTCGTGTCAGTGTTCAAGAGATTGGCTTTAATTTCCAGTTACAGATTACGGCTTCTGGCGAAAGCGGTTTAGAATTTCATGGATGGGTATTGGAGGTAATAGATGCGAACACTAATTACGTGGCTTAGTTTTTTAATATCAGGTGTGGCTATAGCTGCTCCTGTTTCAAGGGTTACTAACTTTGTTGATGGTAACGTGCTAACAGCAAGTCAGCTTAACTCTGAATTCAACAACGTGATCTCTGGCGTTAACTCTATAACTGATGCTCAGATTGCATCTGGTGCTGCTATTGCACCATCAAAGATCTCTGCTGTTATTAAGGGCACTTCGATTGCAAGGGATGGCACTACTGGGGCGTTATCTGTTAAAACCGATAACGTAGGCATTGAGTCATCTGGTGATAATCTTCAACTTAAAGACGTTGGCGTAACTGCGGCAAAGCTAGCAACTAATTCTGTGCAGACTGCAAAGATAGTAGACTTAGCTGTAACCACAGCAAAAATAGCCGATGGCGCTGTAACTCAAGCAAAGCGCGCTGCTCTTAATATCCAAACTAGCTCTGGATCTGGGACCGGATACAGCAACGCAACGGCAACACCCACTGACGTCACAAACCTCTCTGTGACTATCACCACAACTGGTCGCCCTGTTTTTATTGGAATGATTGGTGATGGTTCTTCTTCATCAGCAGTTCAACTGTCTTCAACCGGTGGAATTTTAACTGGCAGTTTATTTATATTAGAGGCTAGCACACAGATATCGGACAACATTTTGAATGCAACCTATGCTTCAAGCAGTGCTCCTGCTGTTAATAAGCGTCATCCTTGTTCAAGTTTTAATATCATTTACACACCGGCTGCTGGGACTTACACATACAAAGTTCAAGCTAATGGTGGCGTAAACTTTAACACCACAACAATCTCTGTCGATAACTGCAAACTGGTAGCCTATGAACTCTAGACCTTTTGAGCCAGCAGACTTGCCGCAGATCGCAACTTGGTTTGCTGATATTGAGTGGCCGCTTCCACCGATTGCTGACATGCTCCCTAAGATTGGAGCTGTAGCAGAGAAGGATGGCAAGCTCTTAGCATGCGGCTGGCTCTACACGACTGGCACTTCCTTGGCGTTTCTATCTTGGACTGCGACTAATCCTGATGAGGATATTGCTCTTCAAGGAGAGGCTATGGAGTCTGTAATAGCTAGCCTACAAGAGGCTGTTAAATATCAATCTGAGATCAAAATGATTATGGTCCTGTCTAAATCGGATGCGTTTTTAACGCGTTTAAAGAAGTTAAACTTTAGAGCCAAAAGAGGTTTTGATTTATGCACATGGATCACAAGGGATTGAAGATAGTTCGCTACGAAAAGCGTTACTATGAGGAGATCTCCAAGTTTTATACTGGTCATGGGTGGAAGGTAGCGCCAAAGGAAAACATTCTACCGAGTATTGGTTTTGTCGTCATAAACGACGAGGGTCTAAAACTTGCTGTGGGTTTTCTTTATGAGTCTAATAGCCCTATTTATTTTTTAGAATGGACTGCTACAAACCCTCTGGCACCTTTGCGGGCAAGAGCAAAAGCCCTTAGACTATTAATTAAGACTGTGCAGGGGCTTGTGAAGAAAACAAGATCGGATGCTCAAGTAATGCAATACACGCCAAATGAAGCAATCATTAGGTTTTATAAAAAGCTGGGGTTCGTGCCCACAGAGACAGCAACGCTCTTACATTGGGGAGCATAGGGGGATTTAATTCATGGCAGCAGTAACAAGTGCAGTAGCGGCGGGGGTTGGCGCAGTTAGCGCTGTGGCAGGTGCCGTAAAAGGCGCTAGAGGTACACCGGGTATAAGCGCTACTCAGGCTCTTGGCAAAAAGAGCGCAATGCAAAAGGGTTTAGAGACTGATTCTTTGAATTCTTACCGAGAGCAGCAAGCTCTTGCGCAGAGCTTTGAACAGGGAATAGCTGAAGCAGATGCCATGCGTGATCCTGCCATTCAAGCTTATTTGCAGCAAATTAACGGTACTGCGTTTCAGGCAACTCCCCAGGAGCTAGCTCAAATTCAAACTATCAGGGATGCAATGGTGCAGCAGGGCACACAAGGCATCAATCAATTTGTTAATGAGGGCTTAACTCAGGCAACTTCTGGTGCTGCTGCTCGTGGTCTACGCGGTCAAGCTCTTGGCGCTCTACGAGGCGACGTAATCAATAATGCCACAAATCAAGTTGGTGGTATTCAAAATGCAGCAAACCTCTTTGCGGCACAGCAGGCAATGAGTCAGCCTTATCAGCGCGTGCAGGCTCAGCAAAATGCTTTGCAGCAGGGCTTAAGCTACGGCGATCAGATGCGTTTGCAGGCTCAGCAAAATCGTCAACAACTTCAATCTCCATTCTTACTTAGCATGGAGCAAGCGGGTCGTTCACAGCGCACTTCAACTCCTGGTCAGCCTGGTGGTTTCTGGGGTGGTGTAACTGGTGCTGCTACTGGATTGTCTGCTGGCTTAGGTACTGCTTCTAACACGCTTGGATCGCTTCGTGATCTTGGCATCATGGGTGGTGGTAGCGGTGGTGGTTCTGGCGGCTACGGATACGAGGGGCAATAACTATGGGCTTAAGATCATCACTTCAAGATCTATTACTAATGCAAGAGGCAAGCGGTGCTGCTCGTCAGGCTACTAAAGCTTATGAGGCAGACACTCGTGCCATTGCACAGCGAGATGAGCTAAAGGCTTTATCGCAAGATATTCCGGGGCTCATTGAACAAGGTAATCTTGGTCAACTTGCAGGCAGAGCTTATGGACTTGGCGATACTGGAGTGCTTGACCGCACTTTAGGTCTTCAAGCCACTCAGCAAGCGAATGCTCAAAAGTCTGAAATGGATAAGCCAATGGGGCTAGAGGATCTGCGCGTAAACTATCCAGAGATCAGTGATGCTAAGCTTCAAAGCCTTGCTAAAATCCCTTCATTTGCAGACCAGCAAAAGGCTCTCTCAACTGGCGCTACTATCGAAGGCAACAAGATTAACCGTGATATTAAGTTCATGGATGCTGGTGAGCGTAGAGATGAGCGATTGCAAAAGACTCGCACTGATTTTGCTGACAAGGTTTCAAAAGCCGTAGAGCCACTTCGTAAAGAAGTAGACACCCTTGAAGAGCTTGCTAACCGTAACTACAACGACACAACTGAGTTCTGGCTTACTGCCACAAAGATCCTAAAATCTATCGGTGGAGAGGCTGGCGCGCTAACTGATAGCGATCTTCAACGTCCATTTCCTGCAACTGCTGGCAGAACTTTAAACAGTCTTGCTATCTGGATGGGTGGACTTGATCCAAATAAAAACCCTATTGATCCTAAAACCATTGCGTCAGTTAAAGGCATTGTGCAGGCAGCACTTGCAAACCGTAAAGCTCGTTTAGAGAAGCGTTCTGCTGAGGCACTTACAAGCAACTTAACTTCCAGGCGTGACAGACTTGTTGACGCTGAGAATGGTTACATTGATCCAATCGCAATGGAAGAAGCTGCTAAATACGGCCAAGTTGTCAGCGTTGACCCTAAGACCGGTAAAATATCGGTTGGCAAATCTGTACCGGTTTCTACTACTAAGTTTAAACCTGATCCAGATCTCAAGGGCGGCGAAGATGCTATGCAGCTTATCAGCAGGCTCTCTCCAAAGAACCAAGCGTTTGCACTTCAAAAGCTTCAAACCTTTAAAGGGCAAGTACCTCCTGGTTTCATTGAGCGTTTAAAAAGTCTACAAGGCAAATAAGGAATACACATGGACGAAACAGAAGTTGACCCTTTTGCAGACATCAATACCGATACCTCGGCGTTTTCAAACGCCAAACCATTTGGCGCTAAAGAGCGTATCATTATTCAAAACTTTTTTGATAGCAATGATGCTGCAAGGGCTAAATACCTTAAGCAGCTTGGCTATGAGATGGCTCCCGATGATGACAACCTTATTCGTCCAATTGGTAGTAGCGCTGAGTGGCGAGAGATTGATCCAGGTTTTAGTGATGCATTTAAAAAGGGTGGGTTCTCGGAGCTTGCTAAAGAAGTATTCCAAGATGCTGGGGATATTGCCTACGATGCTACTGATGTTGGAGCTAAACTTCTTTCTGCTGGTGGTGGTGCACTTGCAGGCCTCTTAACGGGTGGTACTGGTTCTATTCCACTTGCTATAGCGGGAGCTGCTGCTGCCGGTGCCACTTCAAGCACCATTAAGCAAAACGTGCGACAGATGTTTCTTGATGAAGATATTCCTTTTGACCTTAAAGAAGCTGCAATTGATGCTGCTCTTTCTGCTGGCGGTGCTGGCGCATTCAAATACGGCGCTAAAGGCATCAAAGCTATCGGTGATCTAGGGCTAAACGCCAGAATCAGTGCCATGAAAAATGCCATCAAACGCGCTGGCTCTCTATCCGATCCAGATTTAGTTGAGCGTGCTGCCAGAAATCCAGAGCTATTTACCAAGGAAGCTGTTGACGGTGGTGCTGTTAGACTTAACCAGGCGTACAAAAAGATGTTTGGCCTAGAGCCAGATGAATTTGCCGACAAGGTACGAGACTTTGACTCTATCCCTACTGACTCACTATTTGGTAAACAGATCAAACCTTTAAAAGAGCTTGCAGATCAAGAGACTAAGAATCTTACGATGAATGCCGGTGCCAATGTTAAGTACTCTGATATTTCAGGCAAGCTACAAAAGGCGTACTTTAACCTAGAAGAGGCCATGAACAATGGCGATATGACTTCCACAACTGTAGAAGCTCATAAGGCTTTAGGGCAGCAGCTTAAGAATCTAAAAGATCTTGCCACCAAAAGTGCTGCGCGCACTCGTGCACCACTTAGCACTGTGGAACTTGATTACGGTCAAGCTCGTAACTTTGTTAAAAGCCTACAGGATGCTACCTTTGTGCAAACCGGTAACGGATTTAAATCTCAAAACCCCATAATGGGTCAAATTGCGGGTGAAGCACGCCGAGAGCTTGATGCTGTAGCAACTAATGCTGGCTCAAAGTTGCCGGATCTAAATGCTCACATGCATCAGATCTATACTGACTTTAACAAGGCTCAAGCAAAGCTAAAGCCAGAGAGTATCTTTAGTGCATACATCGGTGGCACCACCCCAGGGGCTCGCGCTAAAGCGCAAGATATTCAGAACTTCATCGGGTCACTTGATGAAAAGTACGGTAGCGATCTAGCTAAAGAGTTTGATGTAAACGCTGCACAAGGCGCTTTTGAATCAGTTTATAAAGGCACGCCAGCTAAAGGCTCTAGCCGCGTAAATGCTATGATGTACGGAGAGATTGCAGACTCCGCACTTAAAGGTTTAGGCGCTGGTGCTGGGGCAGGATCACTTATCTCTGGGATAGGAACAGGCCTTGGCGCTGGTCTTGGCTTTGTTGGTGGTGGACTTAAAGGTGCTCGTGATGCTGCGGCTCTTGCCACACCAGAAGATGGCCTGATGAAACTCTCTACTCTTTTACAGAGGCAAACTGCACGAGATGCTGGCCAGACTGGCCTTGCAGAGCAAGCTATTAAAGGTGCACTAGGAGTTGGTGGTGCTATGGCGTCTCAACGTGGTGTAGAGGGTGATATTCCAGAGTCCGAAGAAGTAGACCCTTTTGCTGATTTTTGAAGTAACGCTATAAAGAATTCGGCATCTAGTGCGACGTAGAGTTTTGAACGATTGCGTTTAAAGAACAGTAGCGGCTCTCCGCCAGCTTTAGCCTTGTGAGACTCGGCCTGCTCTAGCGCTTTCCAGATGTTAAGTGATTCGACGTTCTTGCACTCAATGCAATATGGAACAGTGTCAAAAGCTCGCTGAGATAATTTAACATCTTCCCCGGTGACTCCGCTTGGCGTAACAGAAACGTCTTTTTCCGTTAGAAACGGAAACGCGCACAAGATCATATCAACTACTTGCTGGCAGGCCCTTCGACCTTTAGCTTTAGCGGAACTTGTGCGCATTTCCTTATTGGTGTCCCTGGTCCCTCTTTGTTATTCCCTAAAATGGAATATCGTTTGAGCTTGCAGTGCTGTCAACAGCGTCAATGGTTTTAGTGCTATCAACTTCCACAAGAAAAGATGTTACGTCTTTTCCGGTGTTCTTTTGCTTATAGGTTCCGGTCTTTGTGATGCGAATGTATTTACCGATTAGTGCTGCATCCTTTTCAATAGTTGCAGGCAAAACCTTGTCATTTTTTGGAATAAGACCTTTATGCATGAGGATGTTTTTAGCAAGGTATGCAAGCGTACCCACTGTTACAAGATCAAACTCTGCGCCATCAGACTTCTTTAATTTTAAAACGTGGTTAAAGTTACCAAATTTGTTTGGAGTAGACTCCACGTATGCGTCAACAAGAAACGCCTCAAGAGGCTGATCTAATTTACCTGCAAATTGCTTACTACCACCACTATGTTGCTCGAAACTCATTATAATTATCTCCTTCTACTTTCTTAAGAACCCTCGCTGTATACCAGCTAGGTAATTCCCCATCTAATACGGCTTCATTGCCGCTTGGCCAGGTGTCAGTATCGACACACTCTCGAAGCTTTGACTTTAATGTCTCAACTTCAATATCCCCAACTTTAAGAGTTGTGGCGGTCATCTTGTAAACGTAAGTCTCATAGGTGGCAGAGTCCACTGCTACCCAATACCAATCAAGATCTCGGCCTACGATCTTCTTTAAACCCTGCAAATAGAATGCTGCTTGCAAATGGTAGCCAAAGTTTACGCACTCTTTCATAAAGCCTGCGGCATCTTTTGTGGTCTTAAGGTCCACAACATACCCCTCGTCAAAGTTTATGGTGTCAGCGCGACCTTTGCAGGCAAAGTTATACGCTTCGTCATGCCAGAAAAATGACACTTCGTTTGAGATTCTGCCGGTGTAGAGTTTAAAAGCCTCATCATGGCCTTTAACAGAGCTGACCATTGCCTGAATGGCTTCCATTTCAGAGTCCGAGAAGAATAGATCTTCAGGATTATCGTGTTGAAGCTGCTTAATGGCGGCGTGTTTTCTGCGATCCGTAAAACCGTAGTCTGAGAGCTTACGAATGTGGTGCTTAAGATGCGGCTCTAGAATCAGAGTGTGAACTGCTGTGCCAATGGAGAGGTTACTTGTTTGCTCTTTTTTCTCGCCATCTAGCACCATCTTTTTATAGAGCGCTGGCTTAAACATTAGCTTTAGGTGTGAGTAGTTTAGAGCGGGATTATTGCGGTATTCACGGTTCGGCATTCCAAGATCGTAGTAAGCAGTCTCTTTTTGCATAGAAAAATCTTATGCTAAGCTATGCCTTTTGCAAGGCACTCCGTTACAATAAAACTTATGAGCAATATGTGGGATAAAAAGAAACAAGGCGTTGATCAAAAGTCTGCTGAAGAGGCCGCTAAAGGCGTCAACAAGTCTGCATCAGAAGTGCTCTCTCAGAGCTGGAAGAATCTTAAAGACGCATTCTCTGGCGAGTCTGCTCGTGCAAACACCACAAAGCAAAACGTCATTCGCAAAGACGGCGGCTATCCCGGCAATCGCTAGTCTTCTACGGCCATGATGTCAGAAAATTGCACCATCTGCACTGCGACATCACCCTCTACCTCGTCAACAAGCTTACGCAACGCAGCGAACTCTGCTCTATCTTGCAGCGTGTCCCAAAGGTAATCCATTTTTACTTCTTCAAAAGAAAAACCATCTGAGACGTAAGCTTTTTGCCCTATGGGGAGAGGATCTTTTACATCAGGACCGCTTGTAATGATCCAGCATTCTTGAGCGCCACTAATTGAGCCCCTGCGCACTGCTGGCTGATAAAGAAACGAGCCTTTAGCCTTTCTACGCAGTGGGACAGAAAAAACAAACACTCTTGCTTTAGTGGGTCTTGGCAATTGCATGATAAAAACTCTAGAGTCTAAGTTAGGGAAAGGCAAGAGGGGTCTAGTCATGACAGTTATCACTCGCATTGCTCACGTTGTGGGCTCAAATATTCACGTAGTACTTGATGGCAGCATGGAGGCAGTGCTCGGCATTGCTAACAGCTATGAAGAGGCAGCAAGTATTGCTCAAACCATTGAGATCCGTAATCAGAACTTTAACTTCGATGAGGTGTATGCTCATTACCCACTAAAAAAGGGTAAAACGATGGGCCTTAAATGGCTTAAGCGTCACGTCAGATCGCAGTCTCGCTATGATCTCCTAGTGCAAGCGGTGTTTAACTTTCGAAAAGAAGTGGCTGAAAAGGGTACAGAGCCGCAGTTCATACCGCATTTCTCGACCTGGGTTAAACGCTTTGATGATTACATAGACGAGAATATGGCAACTCCTGGTGGAAACAAGATGAAAGATCACACCACCGTCGAGCTAAACGATGATGATGTAGAGAGGCTCCTTCTTGGCAGACCTTCACCAAAACTTCTATAACGACTTTAAAAAGGATCAAAAGCCAACGCTCTCAAAATCTTCTGATCTCTTTCATTTAACAAAGTCACACATAATGCTTGCCCCCACGGTGAGCCTTGCTATGCCGTTTCCATTCATAAAAGAATTCATGGTGGCAATTCTAAACACCGAGCTACTGCTTATTGGTGCAAAAACAGGGGCTGGTAAAACTGAATTCCTAACTCAGATGGCACTTCTTTGGGGCACTCATAAACGTGTGGGCTTTATTGCACTAGAAGCAGAGCCAGAAGAGATTGAGATGCGCATTATGTTTAAAGCCTACTCTCGTGAGTTTTTAAAAGATCAAACTCGTGATCGCGGTGTGCACGTTGACTACAGAAGATGGCGACTGGGCTTACTTGATAAAGTGTTTTCTAAGTATGACGGTGCAGCTCAAGCAGTGTTTGAAGCTCAAACTGCAAACCTTTATACGTACTACATGCAGCGATCTAGCTTTACGATTGTGGACCTTATTGACCTTATGGATGACATAAAGGGTAAATGCGATGTGTGCATTATTGACCATCTTCACTACTTTGACATGCTAGGGTCTCGCTCTGATATGGAGGGCATGAAGAGCCTCATGAAACGCATAAGAGAGCTAAATCTAGATAGCAAAATACCCTTTGTGTGTGCAGCGCACCTTCGAAAGGATGTGCAGTCGATAATGCCAAGTGTTGACGACTTTATGGGTAGCAGCGATATTTCAAAGATTGCAACTAGTGCCATTCTGCTTGCTAAAAAGCCAGAGGGTTACAATGCAAGATCTAATACCAGCACTACTTTGTTTAGTGTGCCAAAACTTCGGGGTGGTGGCGGTACGCATTTTCTAGGTGAGATTGATTTTAGTCTCACTCATCAAGAGTATTTACCGATGTATAGTTTAAGCGTTCAAAGTCTTAAGGGGGATAAGATTCATGCAGTCGAAAAAGAGAACTATCCAAAATGGGCAAGGGCCGCAGCGGAAGGGGTCGTCGAGTACGACTTCTAAAGAGGTAAAGCCCCCCAAGGGTCATGTCACCGCCATCAACGCTATTGCAGTCTTCAAGTCAGTGTTTCACACCGCAACGGTGGTGTCCTTTACTGACCTTCGACCAGACCCAGAGCTAAACCAAGTTAGCCTTTTTTAACCCCAGACCTTGCTACGCGCGCGCGAGACATTCACATAGTGAATGGCTCTAGCTGTCTTGGTCGGAGACCAAACAGCGCGAGACATTGCATATAGGGATTTATACCCTTTACTATTTTGGCATTACTAAGAAGTATTGATTAGCAGGCTTGTTGTACTTCTCTGGACTTAATACCTTGTCTGCTTCAGCAAGACGGCGCACTGCTTGATCACTATGCCATGAGGCACGCTCATAGTTGTAGTGCTCTGGATACATTGCGCAGCCTGCTGTTAAGAACATCATTGTCACATAGATCATTATTATTTTTTTACCGATTGTCATATAACCCTTTCGTTATAGCGATCTGCTTTGGCATGTCGCTGTAGTTTAAGTACCGCTCTGTAGACATGAAACTTTTATGCCCCATAGCCTTTTGCGTAAGCCTTGGATCACGGCAAGCAGCGTGGTGAGTGACCGCGAACGTATGCCGTAGACTATGCAGACCAAGTTGAAAGCCCACCCCAAACACCCTCCTCCGCACTATGCCCCAATCACGCCTAAGTATGGCTTTAAAGGTTTGCACCTTGCCACCCTTTGACTTGTACCCCAAGGCATCGATCAGCTTGTCAGAGGGACCAAGCCCTGATTCTTTAACCTTGCCGCGCGCGCGCGAGACATACCATATAGGGAGTCCCCACATTCTGCCGTCAGAGCCTTTTGCTGCATCCCACAATGTTAAGGTTTCATTAAGAAAATCAAGGTCCGCTATTTTGAGTTCCCATAGTTCATGGCCCCGGATACCAGTTAGCAGCATGAGCTCTAGAATCATACCGTGGTGATCCTTTGAAGTAGCAAGGTAGTCAAACAAGCTCGCTGTTTCGCTTTCAGTTAAGAATTTACGCATCATAACGAGTCACCGTTTTTGTTTAGCAAGCGGTAGACGTACCGAATACCTAAGCCGATTGGATACCAAAACCCCAGAACTAGTATGATCCATAGTGGTAGATAGTCCCTATAGACGGTCAACACCACGGCACAACTACCGAATGAGAGCACCATTATTAGGCAGTCTTTAATTTCATCTTTTAGATCTTTAATTGGTCTCATATGTTTAGATCCTTTCTAGAATGCATCCTCAAAACTCACGGCAATGCCACTATTTTGAATTAAGTAAACTCTATGCCAGTCTAAGAATTCGGCTTTCGAGAGTTTTGAATGCTTGTCAAGGTAACCGAATTTCTCATGGCGAGCTTTTTGAACTAGTTCGAACACTTCTCGAGTCGTGCCGAGTTTTGCAATGTTGTACTCATTATTAAATACCGGTAACTCGTTTGAAAGTTGACGTTTCAAGGCATTGGTTAAGTACTTATTAAAGTGTTTCATAGTTTAATCCTTTCACTTGAAAGTTATTTTGATCGTCTACGGTAAGCCACCCACTCATAACAAGTTGAGCGCCGATCCATTGCCAGTCTCGTTTGGTTGACTCGCTCGAAGCGTGATTTTTTAAATAGTTGAGACAAGTTACCAGGCTTAAATCACCGGCTTTAATTGACTCCCGAATCGACTTGCAATGGTGGTCAACTACGTCTTGAGGCATTGGTAGATAGTTCATACTGTTTCTCCTTTAGCCTTTCGGATGGCGGTCTGGATCGCTTTTAGTATGTACTCGTTCTCAACTGCCACATGCTCATCAAGAGACATCAATAAAATTTTTGCGTGCTCAAGTGCATCAAACATATCTGGTGCGGCGGCAATCAAACTTTCATACTTAGATGCCTTTGGGCTTTCAGCGGTGTTAACCGCAAGCTCGCATACTAAGTCACCATTGTTATCGGTTACTTCTCGAACATAGGCACCACGGTCAACGCATAGGACTGTTTGAATTTTAAAAGTGTTCATAAATAGTTACCTTTCTTTAAAAGTTCTGAATCAAATAGTCAGACTTGCCCACTGGTATTACCGTGGTGTTGTCTTCTAAGTACTTCATGAGAGTTTCGAACACGTCTTCTGAGGCAACTTGATCCTCTGGATCAACCAGATATCCATAATCAGCTATGATCGAATCAGCATCGTGCTCTGAATAGTCGCAACATAGACCGATAACATCTAACTCATAATCAGGGTCAATTTCTTCTAAGTGATCGTACAATGCACCTAGTGCCTCATAGCTGAATTGATCGCCACGGCCACAACGATTGAATAGGTCTCTAAACATTGATTTTGTTACTTCGAGCTTCATAATTAAGCCCCTTTCAATTGGATCACGTTTGATTGTTCGGCATTGTAGGCGTCAACTAATTCCTTAGCGTCGGCTAGCAAGTCAATACCTTGATCGGCGAAACGCTTAATGGTGGCCGCAACTCGGTCTCTTTTAGCCTTTTCACGTCTAGCTTTTGCCATAGCGTTGCGGTGTTGGCGCTTTTCTTCGTTACGGCTAGCTATTTGAGCGTCTGATTTAGCTTTAAGTTGTTTAAGTGTTAGGTTTTCAACTTCAATATTGTTAAGCGATTGAGTAAGTTCAACAGTAAGGTCAATCTTAATACCTAATTCACTTAATAAACGCTTAACCTTGCATTGGTGGCGTCTAGTTGTTGACGAATATTGGTAGTCATTAAACACAACTTTGCCTTTAAAGCTTTTAACGAAGTACCACCAATTGTATGACAACGCGTTTAAGGTTTTAGGGTTAAAGGTTACGTTTGAAGATTCGTATAGGCCTGATTTCTTTTTAAGTTTCATATCGTCGTCTCCTATTAATTAGTTGAATATTGCAATGGCCAACTGGACGTAGCCGTAAACAATGAAAAGGTTAAGTGCTGTATTTTTTAGGATCGTCATACCTTAGATGTTGCAAGCGGCATGCCATGGCTTAAGCATCGGTATTGTTTAGAATGTGATGCGGATGCGGTGTCGAACTTTTAGGGGTGGTATTGAATTTAAAGAGTTTAATTTTGTACAGTGTCAAAAAGTTCTACAAGCAAGCTGCCACGGTTTACTTTGTAGAAATGAGACGACGGTATAGCCTTAGACCTAAGCGTATTTTGCTTGCTGGTGTGACCCTTGAGACCTAAGGCGCAGTGCGCTTGCTCGTGAAAGGTCAAAGCCTCACGCTGGTATTCAGTTAACGTATCCCACCAATCCTTAGCTATTTCGATATGAGACCCATGATGGCATATGCCTGCCGTGCTTAGCTTCTTAACAAATACCATCGGGGATCCTTTGACCGGCACGCCATGGCGCTTAGCCTCAAGCTCAAAGGCAGACACGTAACTCTCAAGCTCGGCGTCGGTTTGAACACTGCCACAAGCTGAAAGTGTTAAGATCGTGAGAAATACTAAGCAAGCTCTCATATAGCGTCACACTCCGAATCACTTCGACCCTCAACGATCGTGCACAACTCGTAGGCATCAAGCTCGTATTCAGCGTCTGATTGTATTGCACCGCGTCCATGTTGCGATACTAGTTCGGTAGCCTTAGCATCTATATTAGTATACTTAGCAACGACGCCAACAATCACTACTAATATCAACAGGTTAAGGGCTGCTTCGATCTTCTCAATATTCATAACTAGTAACAAGCAAGCGGCGTGCCACGTGCTATGTATCTGCTTTCTAAAGAAAGTGATGCGGGTAGAGTGTCGAACTTTTAGACACCTAAATAGAGTAGTCGGTCGAAAGCCTTGAATTTCGCAACTATTCTAAACATGTCGAACTTGTAACCAGTGGCCACTGGATCTACAGCAAACACAATCTTAACAATCCAGCTTTTCAGAAATAGAGCGCGAGCACGCACACGTTTGATCTAGATCATAGTGGCGAGCTTAGACGTGCATGAGAGCACGCGTGGCGTGATGGCATGTTTAGTAGACTGCTTAGTACTCGGCGGCATGCGGCACGCTATTGGGTGTGTGATGGCACGATGGTATCCGAGTGAACGAGTATGCGAGCAAGCATGCAAGCTATGTATGCTACCTTTCTAGGTCATATATATAGACCAGAATATTTTTACGCATCTTAACCAATTCTTAACGCAAGCCTCACCCAATCTTAACCTCAGCCCCCAAGCCTAGTTTGTTAAGCTATTGAATCTACACCCATTGCCCGCATCACGTCTTACAAGATGCGATGCTACCACTCATGCATGCATGATCTAAGTATTTGATATCAGGTTGAATGTTAAGATTGTGTGAAGGTTTGGTTAAGAAAATATTAAGAGGGGGGGCCCGCCATCACACCCTCCCCACCCAATTTGTATATACATCCCTGGTTACATTTTTTTTGAAACTTTCGAGGTAGCCTGCCAGCTCAGCCTTCGGCGCATGCATGTCTGCTCGTCTTCCAGCATGCTCTCATGCATTGCCTGCCCTCGTGCAAGCGTGCGTGCGCGTGCTTTTATACTTGTTGACTGGTATATCCCTTTAACGGCAAGATGGACGCAATGCGTAAGAGGTGGTGTGTTCATGCCAGCTAGATATTGGACCTATGACCTTTGTGACGAGGCCTACCGTATTGCAGGCAGGAGGCGTGCTGTGCCTAGTGGCGCGTATTTTGCGGCTGTGAGAGAGGGCTGGCACGAGGAGCTGAGTCGCAAGCATTGCAAACCTGTTGGCAATAAGAAGCAGCGTATGGTGTATGAGATTGTAAACCCGCAGGCGGGTTTAGCGTACGTGGGGCTTACATGGAACTGGTTTGATCGCATGAAGACTTACTATGAGAAGATGCATAATGAGCATGAGGCTCGCGTGCTGAGTTTGCTCTATCATCCTGGCACTGTGCTTCACATGAGTGAATTGATGAGTGAGCAAGAGGCAGCCCTGTTAGAGGATGAAACTATTGATAGTTACATTGATCGCGGATTTTACGTCTTAAATACTAAGCGTGGTGGTGGGCTTGGCTCCTCAGAGAGAGTCTACACGCAAAAGAAGTTAGAGAGCTTAAAGGGCACATTTACAACACGGCGAGATCTAGAGCGTGCCAATCCTGCGCTTTATAAATGTTTGCAGTCAAAGGGTTTGCTTGATTGGTTCTTTGAAGGGGCAAAGGATCTTGGTCGCATGAGAGTTAAGTACGACGATGCGGAGCTGGTAGAGCTAGCCAGCAAGGTTAAGCGCATTAGGCAGGTGCCGTGGCTTTACCTTAGGCTATGGCGAAGGGGTTTGATTGCATGAAAGCCGCCAAGTAGAGGTGAGTCTACCGGGCGGCGTAGTTAGCTATTTAAGCGGGTCTGCGCCTATAGCTAGTGCTACTTTTTTAAAGAAGACTGGCAGGCCAAGCTTGTGAGCTTTCTCTCTTGTCTCAAAAGGGGTTTCGATGAGTGGCTTGTTCCAGCCATCTGACAGTGAGCCCTGGTCGATGGGGTTATCAATCATGAAGATGCAGTCTTTGGCTTGTTGCGCGTTGCCGTGTTCTTGAACTTCTTCATGGCAGAGCGCATACGTTTCATGGACTATGGAGTGCATGAGTCTAAACTTATGTTCACCAGTTTTAGCCCACGATAGGTAGTGTGTTGCACAGTCAAAGAGGTATCTGTCGTGGTATTCTTCGTAGCTAAGAGGAGAGCTGTCTGAAAACATGTACTTAACTTTTACTGTGGTCACAAGGCCAGCCTCTTGCAGAGCAGACTCTACGTCTTTTATGTCGGTTGAAATGAGATCGAGTTTTTGATTCTTTTGCTTTATCAGTGGGACAAGGTAAGCGAGTTGGTGAATAATGGCCTCTGACTGGATCATTTTAAAAGGTCTCCTTGTTACGGTGTTACGGAACTCAATCCAACGTGACCATTCAAGGTCGGGAGAAGTGTTTGCTAGCTTGCGGGTGTGGTGGTGGTCAAGAGGGAATTTAGGGCGTCAAGTTCAAGCGCTTTTTCTGCTTCTTTTTGTTTCTTCTTAATCTCATTCCACTGTTGGATGGCAGACTCTAAAGTATCGCCCATAGCAACAAGTCTGATTATGTATGCGTTTAGTTTTGGCTCCATTGTTACTCCTTGGCAATTTTGGTCCTGGTTACTCGATATGAGCTGCCGTCTGCAAGTCTAATGATGGCGGTAGTTGTAGGCTGTTGCTGTTTTGTAATCACATTGCCAGAAGGCTTGTTTGCCCCATTCCCGGTCTCGCAGCGTGGTAGCCTTTTTTTTTTGGAGGTTTTGGTTTGGCATATTTGCCATCGTAGTGAGCATGAATAATGTCGTATTTAAATTTTGCTGGAACAACAAGTGGCCCAGAGTGTGTGCGCTCTATGGGTCCAAAATCTTGCTGAGCATTTGCCATTTCATCTGCCCAGTTGTTGTAATAGCAATCAGCGTGGCCTTTGGTCCAGAAGAGCTTTACTTCTTCAAACATTAAAGCCAGTGCTACAAGTTTCTTCCAAAGGTCAGTGTTCATGACGTCAACTGTTTTACGCTTCCAGCCAAAACTGATCCATTTTTTGGACCATAGCCCTAGGCCATCTATGACGTAAGCTGAGTCAGAAACGACGACGAGTTTTTTCAAACCAAGATTTTTAGCTCTTTCGAAACCAAGAATCATTGATGTCATTTCCATTCGATTGTTTGTTGTTTTATTAAATGCCTTAGACTCTAAATGAATTTTGCAGATTTCAGTTATTAAAACATAAGCTGCTGCACCTGGACCTGGATTAGGTTCACAAGCTCCGTCTGTAAAAAGGTAACCGATGTCTTTATATTTGATATGCAACGGATTCATAGAATCAAACTCATTTAACCTTAAGCTTATTTAAAGGCCAACACATTTAACTCTTTTATTAGTTGCCGGTAACCTCATACTTCGTATTCGGCTACCTCTTAACCCCCATTCAGAGGAAACGTTTGACTGAGCGCAGAGAGGATTAATCCCTGTATGAGGGGGCTATCAGAAAACGATATTTAGCGCGTGCATGCTTATGGTCCAGGGGTTTCACCTGGCTGGTACTACCGAACTGCACTCGGATGGGCGCTAGACAGTGACCTTCTTACGGTGTGCTACTTCGCGCTGTTGTACTCAGAATTTCAAGCCTGTAGTCCATTCGTCGGAATACGAATCCCTCGCTTGAGCAGGATGCTGTTTCGATGCCATCTCGGCGGCTAGTCCAGCTTTAGTAACAGAGTAATTATTTTACTTCGAGCCCCATTGAGAAGTCCCTGCCCCTCTAATCCCCTCGAACAATGTTAGAAAACCAGTTTGGAACCAGTAAATCAAGTGTGCTGGCGCAGCAATCTTGAATTCAGGCTATCCTCAGGGCGTCAAAAGTATTTTGATTATAGCGGTCCTCTGCATTTCAAAAGACCACGTATCCTAAAGCTATATGAAACCAGGCGAGCTAGTAGAGATCACCTTCCTAGATCACTGTATGAATGGCGGCGAGTGTGAGTGCAAAGTGTGGGGCAAGGTTGAGGTGCTAAACAGGCTCAAGGTTGAGCTTACGACGTGGGAGCTTCAGACTAAGGATGAGAAGGATCGCGAGCAGAATCGTGAGTATTTCACAATCCTCCGCAAAGTCATCATTTCAACTAGAAGGCTTAGCTATCAGCGTTAGCGTCTAAGAACTTCACGCTCTCATGCAGCATGCTGTTTAGCTCTTCTAGGTCTTTATGTACTTCTGTGAGCGGTACGTGTTTAACAAGGGTCTCGCCGTCCGAGTGCTGAGTGACTCGAAGGTATCCGGTGCCGTACAGCATGAGGTCATGCTCTAGTGACTGCTTAGGATCTTCCATGCTTACTTCTTTTTAGTCTTTTTCTTTTTAGCTTTGCCAGCAGAGCTGAGAGCTATTGCGATGGCTTGCTTTTGTGGCTTACCGGCCTTCATCTCTTTACGGATGTTTGAGGATATTACTTTTTGTGATGTACCTTTTTTAAGTGGCATAGTGTCTACTATTCTACCCGCAAACAAGCCGCTGGTACATGGCAGCTGCTCCCTCTTTAAACCGCTCATCAACGTAACCACCTCTTGCAATGTCGGCAAGTGCGCTCTCGAACGTAGGGTAGGGTTTTGCTTCTTTCACCATCGCAAGTATCCGGCGAGCAAGATCCTTGTCGTAGGTGGCAAGCTGTGAAGCGTGCTTTAGGGCAAGTTCAACGTCAGTCATCGTGAGCCTCTTCATAGTCTAAAAGGTCAAGCTGGGCATACTCGTTTCGTATGGTGTAGTAGAAGTCACGAACTTCCTCCCATGTGGTGTCTTGAGTGTCACCATACTTTACCCTTTGACGTAGCTGCGCTTGAAACTCTTCTAAAATGCCAAGTGCTGCGGCTAGGCGTAGGTCTTTAATGGTTTTCATTCACCCTTCCATTTAGCTAGAGCATTTCGGGCTACTGCTGGGCATCCGGCAAATCCCATTGGGCTATCCATAATGCTTATTAGCTCAAGCGCTTCCACAAGTAGCCCAGGGTCTTTTGCAATGACAGATTCGCAAAGCTCCTTAATTGTGCTCTTATCTAACTGATAGCCAGCAACAGGTTCCGCCGCAACAAGCACAACGCTACCGTCCGGGAAAGCTTCTAGGTGCTCTAGTATCTCCCTAGCCTTAGCCAGTGACTCTTTAGTGGGGGTCATTCACCTATTCCTTTAAAAAAGAAATCTCCGTCAAGGGCTTGGTTTGTAATTCTAACCGCGACAAGTGCCTTAGCCATTTCAGTAATAACCAAGTGATGGGTTGAAGTTTGTATTATTTGAAGAATCTTTTCTTCGATCTCTTTAAGTTTTTCGTAGTCAGTCACTTACTTCTCTCCTTCAATCCGGGATTCGAGCCACTTAACACCAGCAAAAAACGCAATTGTGACTGGTGTAGAAAGCTCCCTTCGCATGTATTTCTTGCAATTATCTACAGCGGCTTTTCTAATCTGTTCACCGCTTGGCATTTTCGGCATCGCAGACTTGCGGCCAGCGGCTTCG
>JACCDR012659701.1_pt1 | contig 23154 bp, 30 predicted proteins | sample 7446431 | NCBI WGS metagenome assembly JACCDR01 (sample SAMN15323443, study PRJNA562643) | freshwater metagenome | isolation source: river surface water | place: USA:Blue River Watershed | collected 2017-08-17 | reverse complement strand
TGCCGCAATAGTCTCCAACTCGTCTAGTGTTCTGGCTTGAGCAACCTCCTTGGCCTTCATCCGCTTCATGCGCAACGCATCAGCCTCTGTCACTTGGCTCAATTCTCCGTCCTTCTGCTCTAGCGGCTTTGCTTCCGACTCATAAAAGTGGCCGCAACTCGGACAGTTTGGAGCAGGCTCATGTACAGAGTAGCACTTAGGGCATTGCTTCACCCGAACACCAGGCTCTTTGTCGTCCTTCTTCTTTCGTTTCTTCTCATCTCCATCAAGAGTCCATTCTCGCTCATCCTGCGGCATACCGTGTGTGATGACGTTACCGACGTGGTCGAGAATAATGGCTCTATCTTTCCCCTCACATGGCCTGAGTGCTCTCCCTACCTGTTGCAGGTACAGCCCCAAAGACTGCGTTGGTCTCAGAAGTATGGCCGCTCCAATTGCAGGAATGTCTGTGCCTTCTGAAATCAGGTCGCAGCTCGTCACCACATCAACGGTGCCGTTGCCAAGCCCTCCCAAAATTCGTTTCCGAACATCATCATCAAGTGAGCCATCAACGGCATACGCTCTATATCCTGCCGCTCTAAACTCGCTTGCCACATGCTCGGCGTGAGCAATCGAAACACAAAAAGCCACCGCAGGAGTACCAGGACACAACTTACTGTAGTGGCTTACTGCGCTACCTGTGATGTGCGGCTTATCAAGTCGTTTGGATAGCTCTTCCTTGTCATAATCTCCCATCCTTACACGAATCCCACTCAAGTCAACACGCTCCATTGGTGCATACACTATCGGTGCAACGAGAAAACCTGCACCGATTAATTCGGACACTTGAGGTCCGATGATGAGGTCATCAAAAAGACCACCGCTGTGAACACCAAGACCCACGCCATCACCACGGATAGGAGTAGCAGTAACTCCGAGGACTCTCGCCTTCGGATAAAACTCGAGAATCTTTCGCCAAGTTCCTGCTGTTGCATGATGCGCCTCGTCTACAATTATGAGGTCTGGTGATAACGGATACTTGTGCATCCTCTTGTTTAATGTTTGAACCGAGCAGACTTGAACCTTCGCCATTAGGTCAGGGGTGTATTTTGGATTAATCAACCCGTGATGTACGCCTGACTTAGATAGCGCAGATGAGGTCTGTCTGAGCAACTCAACTCGGTGAACAAGAATAAGTACTTGTTTTCCCCTAGCGGAGACATTTGCAGCGATATGAGAGAATATTACTGTCTTACCACCACCAGTAGGCAGAACCACTAGAGGAGACCGAGAACCATTCTTGTAGCTGTTTCTAACATTTGCGACAGCGTCGTTTTGATAAGGCCTTAACTTAATCATTCTCCACGTTTGGTTGTCTGTTCTTCCTTATTGCGGCTTCTGATTCGATAGTGGCCAACAGTTTCCGATAGATGCGTACAGAGGTTGGCTCTGACTTCCTCCAACGGGTAACGGTGGATCGAGCGATTCCTGCCGACCGACACACTTTTGTAATGTTTGTGCCTGCCTCAGCGCAGGCTCTTTCTAAGGAACTGTACATGTTTTCCATGATGTTTTGTGATTTTTTGGTACAAATATAAATAAATTACGCAAATTTGCACAATATTAAATAAAAATTTTGTATATTTGCGAATCACAACTCAAAACAAATATGAACAAAGACATGACAAACGAAGCCTATCACGCAGACACTACGCGTATCGGTAAGTCGGGACTAGACCTCATCGCTAAGTCCCCGTCCCATTATTGGGCGAAGTATCTCGATCCGAACCGAGAGAAGAAAGAACCAACAGCAGCGATGCAGCTCGGAACTGCTGTGCATCACGCCATTTTAGAACCTGGCGAATTTGAACGAAGGTACAAAATACTGCCTGAAATTAACAAGAGAACGAATGCAGGCAAGGCTGAATTCGAGGCCTTGATGGAACACGCTAAGACTACAGGACTCACATTCCTATCTCAGGAAGATAGAGATCAGTGCTTACGCATTAGAGATTCTGTTCATAAGCACGCCGCCGCAAAAATACTTCTTGCCGGTGGAGTGGCAGAACAGACACTATTTTGGGACGACCAACGTACAGGCGCAAAATGTAAGTGCCGACCTGATTGGTTAAGCGATAGTGGTTATATCGCTGACATCAAAACTACGATTGATGCCAGTCCGGATGACTTTGCAAAGAGCGTGTACAGTTACAGATACCACGTACAAGCACCTTGGTATCTGGACGGCTATCTCGAATCGACAGGTAAACCTGCTGAGGGCTTCGCATTCATCGCAGTAGAGAAAGAGCCGCCGTATGCTGTTGCTGTCTATTACGTAACAAAAGACATCTACGACATAGGCAAGCGTACGTATATGCGTGACCTTGACGTGTACATGGAATGTTTGAAAACAAATCAATGGCCTGGTTACTCGCAGGACTTCCAGGCCCTACAATTACCTCCTTGGGCAAAATAACTTAAAACAAACAATATGAATACAGAAAACAAAATCCAAACGCAGATTGCACCTCTGCCAATCAACCCGTTTCAAAAGGAAGCGGCGAAACACATCAACGCTGGAACCGTAGAAATAGAGGTGTCTCGAGCCGTTGCGGAAGCGCAAGGTAAATTATTAATTGCAAAAAGATTCCCGAGAAACACGGCGGTCGCTTTTGCCTCGATGATGGAATCATGCAGCAGGCTGTCTTTTGCGCAGCAGGCCATGTATTCATATCCTCGAGGTGGTCAAGTTGTTTCCGGACCATCAATTCGAATGGCTGAGGAGTTAGCCCGTAATTGGGGTAACGTGGAGTTTGGCACTCGTGAACTCTCACGACGTGAAGGTGAATCCGAAATGGAAGCCTACGCTTGGGATTTGGAAACGAACCTCGTTCGCTCAATCAAGTTCACCGTTCGCCACCTTAGAGACAAGAAGGGAGGGGCTGTCGTTCTAACTGACGAGCGCGACATCTACGAGGTTACGGCCAACATGGGAGGGCGACGTGTGCGTGCTTGTTTGTTAGCAGTTCTACCTCCTGATTATGTTGATTCAGCCGTTCAAGAATGCGCCAAAACATTAGCAGGATGCAACCAGGAGCCGCTTGTTGACCGGGTTAAAAAGATGCTCGTTACGTTTTCAAAGTGGAATGTGACAAGCGAAATGATTGAAGCTCGAATCGGTAAAAAGACGAGCGAGATCTTTGCTGAAGATATGGTTGAATTGATTTCCATCCATAACTCAATCAGAGACGGTCAATCAAAGCCAAGTGATTGGTTCGGTATTGAGCCTGCAAATGTAAACGGAAACGTGGCACCTTCAATTAATAATATTGAAGTTAAGAAAAAGAAAGAAAAAGGCCAAGAACAAACACTAGTACCGCCAAAACCAATAGATGAAGACATAATCTAAATAAAAAACCCCTCAACTGAGGGGTTTTTGTTTTTTGAGTAAGAGCTAGCACCGTATTCGATAATCAACCAGGTGTTTCGCATGAATTGGATTTGTCACCAAGTCGTACTGATTTACCGTCTTAGGTATCTCCATTGCTTGGTAACAAGGAGCCTCTTCTGGCAAAAAGTACACCTCTGGTGCTACAAGGTCATTTTTGAACAATTTGTAAGTCGACAAATCGAAATTCAAACTGTTATCATCCACGATGATGATTTCATGACCTGCATCTTTTTTGAAATCCTCACAGGTGTTGCTACCCATGGCAGACAATCCGCTCAGTAAAGCGAATCCGCATAAAAGGATGGTCAGGTGTTTTTTCATTGGCTTTAAAGATATAAACTATTTTTTACTCTTCAAAATATTTTTCGTACTTTTTTATTTCTTTTTTCTCTTTGATGTCCAACTTGACTCGAAACGCCATCATTCCGGCAAGACATCCCATTCCGTTGATGAATTTGTCTCCACCTGACCTTACGCCACGCTTCATTCTACCATCCCACACATCTTCCTTTAGCCATCCTATCGTGAACATAGTAAGGCCTGCTCCAATGGTCGAGAGCGCTTTGTTGTCGGTGAAACAACTATAGGTTTCTCCAAGCAAAAAAGTTCCTCCGCAACTGACCCACCAGTGTGCGGCATTGCTACGTTCGGAAGCCTGGCTGTACTCTTGTAGAAAATTGGGTGTATTTTGCGCCGTGGCAATCTGAGCCACGAACAGCAATGCAAGCAGCAGTCTCATACTACTTACAGAATAAATTCCACAAACCAACATGATCAGAAGTGAGCTCTTTGCGCTCGTTCATTCCGGTCAAACCTTCTTTGATTGTCTGATCTTCCAAGTCTGTAAATTCGTACTCGAATTTAGAGTCTATGCCTTTCTGATTCCAACCAAGTGCGCCATTTGGGAGTGCGGTTACTTCGAAGTCTTTGAGCTCTTTTTGTGTAATTTTGATTTTAGTGTTGATGTCGTTGACGATAATCATCGTCTTGATGTCCGACTTTTGAGGGAGTGCGGACGGCAGCGTTACTCTATCGAGTAGCGACAATGCCTTCTTTTTGTTTTGCGTTTTTGCCATATTTGTGAGTTTTGCGCAAATATAAGACGTTGTTTTGGATTGTGCAAATTTAAGCTATGTTACAAATATAATAAATTAATCTGTTTGTTGGTAATATAAAATACTTCCTGCTTTAGCAACTATTGCACTTGCTGCAACCTCACTTGCAAACCTTGCAATAAAGGTACAATCTGCCGTTGGCCTAAAATACCCTTCTAAAATAGCCATGTTATTACCAATTGAGGCACTTGTTGCGTTACTTGCTGCCGGGGAATCAAAAGCCTGAATTAAGGCGTTACGTGTTGTTGTTGTTGTTGTTAATGAATATTCACTAACTAAACTTAAATTTGCTGCCGTTCCTGCACTTGCATTTACCGCCCAGCGTGAGCCTGTTGTTGTTGCGGCTGCCGTGTACCAAATAACAAATTTAAAGTAGTAGGTTTTACCTGCAAGGAATGAAGCACTAAGACCCGTAACGTCTTGTATTGTATTAGCCACAGCGTTGTTATTGGTTACGTCCGAGGCTAAAACAACAGCTATTAAGCCACTACCCAAAGGAGCATTTGAACCTTGATTTATTGATTGTTTTACTGCACCCGTATTAGCAAATACTCTCCAGCCGTCTTTGTATTCAATTTTTTCGTTTTGTGCAATGGTTGCCGTAAATAATCTGAAACCATTTGTACCGTCAAAAAACTCTACAATAACCTGTCTACTTGTTGCACCAGTATTGAAGAAACTTAACATTAAAGTTTCGTTTTGTTGACTTGCTGCCGGACTTCCGCAAATAGTTACGTTTGAAGTTCCGTTACTATTAACAAACGTGTTTATTGGAGTGATTGCAGTTGACGTAATGTTTCTACCTGTACAAAATGCCTGTACCTCAGTTGTTCCGCTATCTAAGCGAAATCTTATCAAATGTGTTGTTGCTGTTAACGCTATCATTATATTTCTGTTATTAATATTGCTATTCCGTTTCCTTGTTCATCAATTAAATGAAGAGTATCATTGTCTATTTCCCAAATAGTGTACTCGATACCGTTGTAAATTATTTTATCACCTATGCTCATGTTTGACTTAAATAAGATGTTCTTCTAACTTCGGCTTCACTTAATCCGCTACCACCTCCACTTATTGTTCCGCTAGCTATCAATCCAATACTAGCCATAGCATCGTATAAGCCTTGTACTGACGTAACGGCTGCTGGTCTTGTTATTGGAGTTGCTCCCCAAACTGAAAACTTATGAGATATACTGTTTAAAAGCCTTATTGAGGGGTCTGTTCCCGTCATTGAGATTGTTAAACCGCCAACCGAACTAACTGTATAACTAGCGTAATTACTAGCATCGAAACCCGTTCTTAGCTGTTCGGTTGTTTTGATAATATGCCACCTAGCTCCGGGTGTAGCAACTCCAATACCCGCATCCCCTGTGGATTTAATGACTAGTCCTAAGCCTCCGCTTGTTGGGTTAAATGTAATATCTGAAACTCCCGGTCTACCGTTAACTATTATATTATCGCCACCAGACCAAGTAAACAAATCCCTATAAGTACCTGCACTATCAAGCCCTTGTATCACCCTTGCGTTTGGTATTCTAATGTTGCCATTATTTAAAAATCTTATTATTTCAGTTGCTCCATTGTTTCCTCCAACAAATAAATGAGCAGCATCAGTTAAAGTCGGGTTTCCTGTGGTTGCTTTGTATGTTATGCCGTTTAAAGTTGTTCCAGCTAAAATAGGAGTGTTTGTCACAGTTGATGACGTTAATGATGTCGCTACAAGTAAAGAACCTTCTAGCCTAGATAAATCCAAAGCTCCTGCGCTATAAAACGCATAATTTGTAGAACCTACGCCGCTTTGAGGAGAAACATAAACACCTGCGTTTGTTACTATCGTTCCTGAATTACTAGGAGTGTCTACGTAAACACCTGCATTGAATGTTATGTTACCTGTAGTATCGTTTTCTGTTTTAAAATAACCTCCGTAAATATTTGTAATTGCCCCATTGCCTCTATTAGCGACAATATTATAAGAGCCAATTGCTCTGACTACCGTACCTGTTCCGTAGTTTTGAACATATCCGTAAGTTCCGATTGCCCACCCTAATTGTCCTGAATTAGATGCCTGTATGTAAGTTTCACCTAATACACCACCTATTCTTATTGCTGAATTGTTTATTGCAGAGTTAACATTGTAGGTTGACCGGATGTTATATTGGTTTCCAGTTGGGTTTAGTATTGTTGATACAAAGTAATTAGGCTCACCGCTTGGTGGAGTTCCAGTTGATATGAATGTCGCAAAACCATTTATTGACGGTGTATTAATAGTTGGACTTGTAGCTAATACAACCGCACCGCTTCCGGTGGTGCTTGCAAATGATGTATTAATTGCAGTTGAACCGCTACCAGTTACAACTCCACTTAAAGTGATTGTTTGATTTGCTGTGAGATACGATCCTATTGGTTGATAAGTTGAAGCGGCTGTGGATGCCAACAAGTAGGGACTCAATGCAGCTGAAGTAATATAACCGCTATCATTCGTCCATTGACTTATGTTACCTGACTTATTTGTGAAAGTCATGGCATTGCTTGGCGTTGCATACGTGCCAATAGGTTGATACGTACTCGCTGCCGTTGTAGCTAATAAGTAGGGGCTAAGAGCCGACGATGTGATGTATCCTGCTGGATTCGACGCATCGTACTTAGATGCCAACGCAGCCACTAAGTCAGATTGAGTGCTTAAATTTCCACTGATACTACCCCATACAGCAGAGCTACTCGTTATCTGAATGTATGTAGAACCAGTCCACCTGTACTGGTAATTAGTGTCTATTGCAATGTAAATCTTGCCAGTTTCTCCCGTTATCGGAAACGCAGCAGAGTTGGCGAACTCCAAAACATCGTCAACGTAGCTTGGAAGTTGACTTGCAGGAACCTTTCCTGAACCATCCAAAGAAGCAGCGTCAGTTATCCCGTAACCTGCCAACGTGGTAGGTTTCAAAGTCAGCGAAGCAAATGTATGGCTATGAATAGCATCAGCCTTACCAAGCAAAGCCGTCCATAAATCCAACTGATTGGACAAAAGCCCACCTATTTTACCCCACTCGTTAGACGGCTGTGGGTTCAGTGATAGCTTTGGAACAGTTCTGTTCTGAATGATAAGTGTGATGTTATTCGCTGCCATTATGTAGTAACTGTTGGGAAAATTTTAAACTTGCCATACAACCATGTTGTAACTAAACCTGCGCTGTCAGTTACCTTTAAGTCATAGAAATAATCGCCTGAAAGACCTACCATTTGAGCTGCCGTCTTTTCTATCTTGATATGCCCCGAAGTAAGCGTTATTCCTCCTCCACTTGTTTGAAATGTCAAAATTGTAGGATCTGTTTCAACACGTCGCTTACGAACCTGTAACTTAGACGTATAACCGGTAAAATCAAAGTTTGAATCGTTTGGATTCTTCACGTCCATATCAAGCACGAAGTTGTCGCCTTCTTGGCAAACAATGTCGTACTCTTGCGCTACTCGTATATTGAGTTCTTCTGCCATTTCTATTTCTTAGGATCATAAATATTCTTTTCAGGAATTCCAATTCCACGAAGCCACTGAGGTACTTTAAAGGAAGGACACGCCTTCGCAGCAAATTGATTGTGTCCAGCAACTTTGATGTCTGGATGCCTCGAAATGACATGACGAATGTAGTTAGCCATTGCCAGTAGCTGCTCCTTCGTTCGGGTGTCACAGGCAAACTTTCCGTCCTCATCCATGCCACCAACGTACACGACGTGGCGGCAAATGGAGTTCATCCCAGCTACGCCGTTTGTTACCTCCCAACGGTCAACAATATTATCGTCATTGTGCGGAACCAGATTCTCAACAATTCCGTTGAGGTGAATCATGTCGGTATATCCGACCTGGTTCCAACCACGTCCTGCCGGAGGTGGCGATGTGTGCCACTTCCTAATGGTAGCTGCTGTCACTTCCTTTCCTTCCGGAGTGGCTGTGCAGTGCAAAATCAAATATGTTAGTTTCTTGCTCATATCGTTGGTGCCGTTGGCCAAATAATTGTTTCAGGGAAACCCTCTTGCTGAGGGACGTCTCTAAGTGCTTGTCGATAAATCGCCCAAACGGTTACGTGCTTCTCAGGAATGTCTAGCAACATCCTCCAATCGGACTGAGATAGTAGTGAGTTTCTGTGGTACCTTGCTTCGGCTGCTTTATACTCGGTTGTTTCAACAAACTTCGGAGCAACTTCTGGCTGAACAATATCTTCGAATATCCATTCGCTTCCATTCCACTTTCGGAACTTATTACTTTCTGCTTTGGGAGGCTGAACTTCTGTCGCACCGGCAGGTATAAGAAATTGACCTTTTTCGAGTGGATTAGGGAAAGCAATATCTTCCCCGACGTATTCACACGTCACGGGATGAAACGAATATACTTTCAAAGTACCATCCTTATTGATATTTCTCTTCTTTGCCATTAATACTTGATACAATAAAGTAACGCAACGTTTCGAGGTCTAGTCTCAGTTCCTCCTGTGTTTGATGTAGTCAACGTACCATCATCACCTGCAGGATCAGGTGCAAAGAAGGTAGATCCTGTGCCTATTTGTAAATCATATTTATTCAAGGTGTGGTTATGAGCCTTTATGTCATCTCCTTGAGTAGAACCGAATACACGTCCGGAATCAACACCGCGACCGTTATCAAAACCACGAATGAACTCAGCTCGGAGATCAGGCACTCTAAAATTGCCTACCCCAGGATTAGTATAATTGAAGGTTGTACCAATTACACTATACAGAACATTATAAGTTGTTTGTGATATTGCCGCTCCATTGCAAACAAGCCAACCACTTGGCGGCGAACTAGCAGCGAAAGCCATAACTGTACCCGAAGGAATCAAGTCATTCGCTCTCCGAAGACCAACAAGAAATAGATTACCTGCGTTTGCAGCAACCTCAGCAAAATCCCCGTTTTCTAGAATCAAGCTTCCTGACGGGATGATGTTGTTCCCAGTACCACCTGTAAGAAATCTAATGTTTCCACCGGAGTCATTAACAACGGCGTATGTTCCACCGGAGTATGAACCTTGGTTGATTAGAGGTGGAACTGTAATGTCTACGCCAGACGTTGTTACTCTAATCAATGTACCGGCATGAGCTATTTGATTAAGCGTCAAGTTTGCTGTCACGACTATGATGTCGCGAAACTTACGACCACCATACCCAATTATTTGAGTATCTTCTAGTGCCTGAATTTGATTGGCTTGTGTCGTGTTCTGAGTACCTAAGCCGTCGACTTGGTTCTTCAAGTAAGACGTTCTGTTGGCCAACTGCTTGGCCTGCAAGTTCGAGACACCGTTTCCTCCGGTACCTGCATCAACAGGGTCGTTAAGTTCTAGTTGGTATATACCTGTTTCCCAGATCGGTGTTTCAGTTAAGTTTGCCATTGCGTATGTTTAAAAAGTTAATATCCAAGAGCCTTGTAGCGAAATAGTGTTGTTCTTGACGATTGGACTCACAGCTAGTCTGCGAGCGAATAAGGTTGTGTCTGAACAAAACAATCCGAATTCACGAATCGTCATTCCGTTGCATTCGAGTGTCGTACATGTCCAATCAAACTTGACCTGATTTACAGCAGGAAAAGAAACAGTACTTACATTCTTAGTGTACTGATTGGTGAGACTTGCATCACCACTCACAGGTGTTGAATTGCCCTCTCCAAAACCTATCTGCTTAATCCATTTAGTCGAATCATTATTTGATATAATTCGAGCAATTGCGTCCTTTCCGCCGTTAACAACGAGGTTTTCGACACGGTACTCATCGATGAGTTTTCCGTTTTCAAAAACTTTTAGATGTACTTCGCCTTTTATTTTCATTGATGCAAATATAGTAAATTTTGTTATTCTATCAAATAATTACGTAGTTTAGTTCGTCCTCATAGCCTGAATGATCAATGGTAGCATTGTAGGTGTATTGAGCGTCATAAGATGGAGTACCAACATAGTCGTTGTGATCCGTTGTTACGTTCAAGAAAAATGACTCCGATATACTAATCGTGTCGCTTTCATCATAGAGTGCAGCTACATCTACAAGCCTGCTTCTTGCGTTCTTGTAAGCCAAAATCAACTCACGCATCTCAAAGATGAGAGCGGATGTCATTAGCGGGAACGTGTTTCCAGGAATGCAAACTCGAAACCTAGCCCATATTGCACCTCCGTACGATTCGGTGCCTGAGTGGTCGATGCTTGCGTTGTAAACAAGCGGAATACCCTCATCAATCCGAGAGTTGTTGATTCCAATGATTTTGAGTGACTCTTTGATGCTCCAAGGCGTTCCTTTGTATCGATGCAGTTCTATTGATTTTTTGATTAGGTCACGCTTCTTCTGTTCCGTGTCGGCGTACTTCCAACCCTTGTAGCCCATCACGTCGAACTGCTCCCCAAGATAAGGAAGGGCGGCGGCAGGGACGGTGTTGATGAGATAGATAAGAAGAACCGACAAGTCGAGGTCTTCAAATCGTTTTGCAACCATCCGGTCGAGTGCTGACACATGGTCTTTGTCTGCGATACTATCTGGAATGACTACGTTCATTTTATCCTTCGTTAATTCCTACAATATTTACTGTTATAGAAGTTGAGTTACCAAAACTAATTTTGTTGATTATGATATCGGACGAAGGATATGCAACTACTGCGTTGTACACCTTGTCCTCCAAGTCTTTCAGACAAAGAGCCTGAATCTGAGAACGCATCACATCCTTTCCAAGTGTATTCTTTCTCGTGTTCGCGTAGTCTGTAAGCGCAGCGGTAATGGCATCTGTTACAGATTGATTATCTGCGCTTGGCAACACGGTAACGTTTACGACGATTGAATAACTGACAGGTGTCGGACTGATCACCTGAACGGTGTCGGTCAATGGTCTGACTTTCTCGCCTGAGCATATAGCCGCAACAGCGTTGATAATTGGCGTTGGAGTGCTGATTCCACCCTCAACCAATGGGTAGATGTTCACGACGCCTGGCACCGGATTTGTAACGGCCACATCTATAATGGATGGGTCTGCGCTGAGAGCGTGAAACTTATATGCTCCCTCGCTCCCGGCTGAGCTGAACGCCTCAGGAGCAAGTTTGATTCTCACTCGAAGCTGTTCGTCGGTCTCTGAATCACCTCCTCCGGACGTTTCGTTGGTGTTGGCCACCGAGCTCAAAAAGGGGAGGGGGTCAATGATGGTGTTCACGGCTCCGATGATGTAGCCATTTGCGCCTGCGCCAGGCGTCTCAGCCACGCAAAATATGTTCACGGTGTTCACGGTTGATGACACCTGAACGTCTTCCTGAGTGGCGAAAATGTATTTTCCGTCAGAAGTAGCAACACGAGTGCCTTCTGGAATAACGACCGAGCCGTGTCCGTTTACGAGTAGAAAGTCGACCTGGCAGTTCGCAGGGCTTTCGGGAAGTCGAGTAACTCCAACGAGTGCGCCAAGGTAGTCAAGTACCGGAGCAACGGAGAAGTCGACAAGGTTTTGACGAGCTGCTTCGTTTATTTGGTTTCGTATCAACGCTTCCCTGTAAGCGAATGCGTTTATTAGCAAACGCTCAACTTGAGCAGGCTGTAATGTCTTACCCGTCTCGGTTTCGTACCAAGCAACGAGCTCTTGCACAATTGTGTTTGCGTCGGTGTCTATGAAGTTTGGTTTAAGTAATGCCATAGGTTATGTCGAGTTGCCCGGTATCAACCGAGTTGGTTAGTTTCCAAGTGATATTGAATGTCACCTTGCCGTCGTAGACGGTGTGAGTGATTTTAGTAATTGTAATTCGAGGCTCCCACAATTCTACAGCCTCCAAGATTTCACGCACCATGTCAGGAATCACGCTGTTGATTGGCTTATCTACATAGTTGAAAATATCGCAGCCAAACAAAGGACGTAGAGGGTCAGCACCTTTTTTGGTGAGCAAAATCACATTCAGGCATTGATTGATGTCATCCAAACCTTGAACGATTTTGCCTTGCCCTGATAGCGACAAGCCCCACTCTGATGATTTTACCTCTGTAATCTCCATTTTAGCTTACTGTTCCTGTTCCTGTTCCCGGTGCTGTTGTTGCTCCCGTTTGTGCCGCTGCCGTTCCTGCCGTAGCCACCGGAATACCGGTTGCAACAGTAACCGAAACGGTACCTGACTTCACAAACACATCGATGGCGTTGGATAGTTTAGTTGCGATGTTATCAACAGCGGTCTGTTGAGCTGTTGTTGAACCGCCTCCAAGCTCATCTAGGAAGGCTTGTTTGATTGAGTTTTTGAGTGTGACTTTATCTAGTGCCATATTTATGCTTCAAATAATGTTCCTAATCGTGCCTGTAGAGCTACATAACACGCAACATTCAATGGTACTCCGGTTGGTCCAACTGCAGTCATGTGAGTTTCTGCCTGTAGCGCAACCATCAAATCGCTGAGAACCAGTTTGAGTGATTCCGAACCTTTCTTCATGGTAAACCCGGTAGCATTCTTAATCTTGAACTCACTTGCTCCAATATTAATGTTGTACTCGCGAGTATCACGTTTATACTCGATTCGGTCACCGTTCTTGAACTCGACACAATAGGTGTCCTTTCCACCACCTTCAGGTTTTTCGTCCTGGCTGTAGATAGCACCAAGGACAACACCTATCTCGCTGTTGCTGTCCATCATGCAAGCCACATGTTCATCCACATCCAACGGAGCGGAGAACTTAGTGTCCTTGCTTTGCTGTACGGTGATCGGAAGCCAGTCTGATACAACGTCGTCGTCTTCAAAACGAACACGAGCAAGGCCTTTAGAGCCGTTGTATTCTGATATTTTCCCGAATCGCAGCATAGTGCAAATATAATGTTTTTTTCGGAACGATGTTTAAAAACTTGGTGTTGTTCTCGGCTTAGGTTTCGTTTGTGGTGATTTAGTCTTGTACTCGCTTTTTGAGACAGTCATACCAACGCGCTTCAACTCTAGGTCAACCGTGTAACCTGAGGATCGGTCTATTTTATGAGTCGACTGCTCGATGTGAAATTTTCCGGACAACGAACCCATGCCCGTGATGTCCAGGTTATTCCCGGCGACAAACAGAGGGTTTCCAATAACGGTGACACTTCCTGTCTGCGTCTTACTGTTATGTTCGTGCAGCGCAGCCTTAGCCATCGCCTTAGCTTGCTGTTCGTTCTCTGCTCTGTCTCGTATCTCGAGCGTATCATCAGAGGTCACATCGCTGTAACTCGAACCGTCTGCCGTCGCGGTTGGCTCTGGCGTATGCTCTCCCTTTATGACTTTGTTGGTCTTCGGGTCGTGATAACTCACCTTTGCGCTCTTGTAGACTTTCGACGCCTTGTCCTTGAATGAGTAAGACAGAAGGTCTGAGCGGTCTATTTTATTCACCGAAGATGCTCCCTCCAAGTCCTCTAAATGGTAGAAGTGCATCGTCGTTCCGCGTACGGAGAACGAATATCCGTATGTCTCGGAAATCCGCTTCAAGTACTCCAAATCGGTTTCACGGTTCTGTGTGCTTCGTGTCATACGGATTTTATCAAGGCCAACAGAAGATTTCTTAGTGTACTCCTTCGGTTCGGCGTCAAGTCCCTGCTTAGTAGCAATGAGTGATTTTGCAAAGTTCCCAACGTCTTGAGCCGTGTACTGCGTTGCTACAAGGGTCGTAATTGCAGACTGAATCTCGTTAGCCTGTGTTGTGTAGCCTTTGCTTTTGAGGCTGTTCATATCTACAGCAATGCGTTCTGCAACTAAGGCGGCAGCAATTGGTCTGCGAACACCGTCGTATCGAACTATCTCGATACATTTATTGATGAAAAACTGAATTCGAGCTTTCTCAGGGCTAATGTCCGGACGTTTCACCTTCTCTATCTTGGTGCCGTCATCAAGCGTCAAACCGAGTGCGCTGCACGTAGCTTGTGCAATGTCTTTAAGCGTCTTGTTCTCGTGTGCTTTGTTTTTCCTTGTACGAAGCGACTTTTTGATGCTCGAAGCCATGCCGCGAATCGAAACGGTTTCGGGTGGTCCTTGCAACTCTATCTCGTCAATTACGAACTCTCCACAATCAACTAGGTTATTAGCGTAGCCAATCTGAACGTTGAGAGTGTCGCCTTTTTGAGGATACCATTCGTTTCTCCAACGAGCGTCGGCATCTTCCAAAGATATTTCAACCTCATCCGACTTTCCTTTGACATGATCTGTGTACGTCAAAGATAGAAGGTGCGGAGTGAGGTCTGCCGAGATGTCCTTTCCGTTGTACTCGACAATGAATTTAGGTGTCTGAACTTCTGCCATCTGTGTCGTTTGATTTGTACCCGTTATCAAATGCAGAAACGATGATGTCCGATGCTCCGGCAGCTACCAACAAGTAGAATGCTAAATCCGGTTTTGATGCAGCAAATGAAGTAGCCGCAAGAGAGGCGCATGTTACTTTTATAGACAAAAGAATCTTAGTAGTTCTTTTACTGTTAGGGGTTGCAAGGTTTTTAAATATGTTTCTCATCATCTTATTATTTAACGTTTCCACGGTGGAAGCAAAGCTACGTCAAGCTCTGAATCCTGTTCTATAATTGGTATCTTCAATCGAACGTTGTCATCAAACACAGGCGAAACAGGAACATCCGGATTTGCCTCAATAATCTCAGTAATTCTATTTGCATCACCGTAGGCTTTCCACGCCACGGTATCCCAACGATCTCCTTTTTTAGTTATATACTCAGTGTTCATGTCAATTTACGTCTTGAACTAATCAAGCCTCCTAGTGCCTGGACTGAATCCTCAAGCTTGGCTAGTTCTTCTTTTAATTGGTTAGTTACTCCGTACGTGTTCTGTGCAACGGTTAGGATTGCTGTTGCTTGGATAGTTGTGTTTACCACAGCCGGGAAAGAAACAAACTGGGAAATGATGTTACTCGCCTGCGTTGTCACCGAATTACACGCATTTATCTGTGCTTGAATATTCGGGCATAACAGCTCGATGTCCGACCAATTCACAACGTCTTGCACAAATACAATCTTGGAGTTTATCTTATCTATGTAGCCATTGAGTTTTGATTGCACAATCTGGCAACGGTCTCTGAATGCTTGCGCTTTGTCGATTATCGGATTGAACTTGTTTTCAGCATCCTTTAAACGGTTAGTTTGCCGTTCAAAGAACGAAGCCTCTTTCTTTGCGTCTTGAATAGAATTGAAGGTGTCAGAGGCAGGGTTACTCGAAACAGTTGGAGTGTTGACCGGCAAAGGACGATTGACGTCAACGGCAAATGCGTTGAGTTTAGCCCTGCTCTGAGCAGCCTGTATCTTATTTGCAGACGTGAACTCTTTCAGTGTTACATCGCAGGTGATGTGAACATAATTACCGTTGTTATCTGTCTGATTTATCTTACGACCAACCGAAACAATTACAAATTCTCCCTCTACATAACCGTTTCCATACACTAAAGGGAGAACCTCAGCGGCTTCTCGAGCGTTGTTGAGTTTGTCATATTCGTCCTCTGGCACACAAAACATGCTGTGAAAGGAGAGGCTGAAACTTAATTCTTGTAGATTTGTGCCTACACGCTGTAATCTTGGCTTGCCTTCAATAAGCGGATGTTCTGCAAAGTTAGTAGCCCTCGTGTCTGTAAGAGACTCGAATCCAATCAATGTTTCAAACTTTATATTACCGAGCTGAGCGTACATTAGTATTTTGTTCTTGAGGATTTTCTGTTTGCCTCTTCAATAAGTTTTACAATCTGTTTTTCATGGTCTTTCAGTAGCTTCGCAAAGTCCTGAGTGTTCTGTGTTCCTGGTGCCATGTTGATAACCGGAGCGTAGCTCACAGATATAGGTGCAACGCCTCGCCCACCTCCCGAAACAGGAGAAATTGACTTGCCAGAAGATGCTGCCACAGGAGTAGCAGCTACCATTGCCGCAGCTGTAGTGGCTCTCATCGCCTTAACCAATGGAGCAGGCTTCACGCTCTGAGCAATAGTCTCCACCAACTTGAGTCGGTGAATATCTTTAAGAGGGCCTACTTTAGCAGGTGAGAAAGGAAGATGCTCTCTTATTTTGCCAACCATGTCTTTTATCGCATCGATTGGCTTATTAACCATAGATTTAATTCCCTCCCAAATGGACTTAATCATATTTTTTCCAGCCTCATACATACGACGAGGGATGCCGGTTAAAAAGTCCATAAAACTAATAAACTTTTCTTTTACATTCGTCCAAAGTCCAGAGAAGAAACCTTTTATTTTGTCCCAGTTCTTTATAATGTCTCCAACAATCGGAATGCTTTTAAACATGTCTTTTATCCAGTTCCAAGCATCGCTAAATGTTTTTTTCATAAGCCCCCAAACATAGTTGAAGTAAAATTTGAGCTTATCCCAGTTCTTTATAATGTATCCGACGATTGGTATCTGCATAAACATGTTCTTGATCCAATCCCAAGCGGCTTGAAATATTTGCTTTATCTTTTCCCATAACTTGGAGAAAAATGCTTTTAGTTTGTCCCAATTCTTCCATATCAAGAAGGCTGCGGCTGCTATCGCCATAATAATGAGAATGATTGGATTTGCCGCCATTATCATAGAAACGACACGTACAACAGAACCAAGTACTTGAAACGCTCTAGATGCTATTCCTATTGCCTTTGAAGCAAATGAAAATGCACTTGATGCAAACGAAACAATTTTAGCTACGCCGCCGAACAGAAAAGCAACTCCGCTCACTGCGATTGATAGAGCGCCTAATGCAGCAACGCCCAATACAATAGTACGTGTGAGTTTTGGATTCTCTTTAGTCCACTTTTGAATTCTATCGAGTATCGGCTGAACTTTTTGCATCATATCTTTTAGAATCGGTATCAAGATGTTTCCAATCGAAGCTGAAAACATCTTCACGCCATCTTTGAGCGTAGATAACTGCCCTTTGAATGTCTTGCTTTGGGCCTCAATACCTCCTGCAAATTTAGTCATACCAATATTTTTAAGGTATGTCTCTATGTCTTTTGAGTTCTTTTTAACAGTCGTTGTTACGCCCTGAAAGGTAAATTTAACCTCATTGCCTTTTTGACTAGCTTTTATTCCGAACTCTTTTAAACGCTCAAACTCACCTGTTGCAGCATCAGCCACAGCCTCAACCATATCGTTGAGTGATTTTCCCATTGACGAAGCTATATTACCGTATGCAGTCAACGCCTTCGTGGAAGGGTCTAAGCCCATGTTCTTGAGCTTGATGAACCCAGTCATTACCTCTTGAAGTTCGTATGGAGTTGTAGCGGCAAAGTCGTTTATCATTTTGAAAGCCTTCTCTGCAGCCTTCTCATTGCCTTGGAACGCAGTCTTAAGAGACACGTTCATTGACTCATATTCAGCAGCTGCATTTACAGCTAAGCCAAGCGGCGCAGCGATTGCCAAACCAATGGCACCTGAACTTTGCGCAATATCAAAAGCAGACCTGCTTGCAGAGTCTGCTCTTTTCTTCATAGCATCAAACTTCTTAACCGAGCTGTCAACAGCACCGCCAATGACACGGCTCATTTTATCAACCGCACTTAGTATGACTGCTATTTTAAGATTCTTTTCCATTTAGTTCGTTATGCAGTTTCAATGCCTGACTGCTCCAAAAATCAACCTCTTGCAGCTCCATTTCCATGAGCTCTGAATAGTTCCATCCTTTCTCGACAAGGAAAGCTACGTCCCTTGCCGAAACTAAAAATTTACGTCAGCAAATGCGGTCTGAATAGCCATGTAATCCTTCATGTCCATCTCCTCAAAATCTTCAGGCACTAATTTCTTTCCATCTACAAGAACGAGTTCTGCCATCAGGATTGCGAGATACTCCTCGCCTTTGCCTTCTGACTTCATCATTGCTTTCTTTGCGTGTCGTCCTTTTCCTTTGATGATTTCAGCAACACTTCCGTTTGAAAGCGTCACTTTTACAGGTAAAGCAACATGTTCTTTGCCTCCACCGCTTGTTTGTACATTGTCCTCTGCCATAATTATTTTTTTGAAAATTTGTAGCGAGTATTGGATTCGAACCAATGACCTCTTGGGTATGAACCAAGTGAGCTGACCTCTGCTCTAACTCGCAATAGGAGCAGCCCCGAAGGGCTGCGTTAGTTAAATTCCTAAGTTTGCACGGTAATTGGCCAACATGTCGTCCCCGTCTACTTTGAAGATATTCGCAAGAACATCTATCTCCATAATCGTTTCTCCGTTGATCTCCAACTTACAGTAGTATACAGTTAAGTTACTCTCAACCTCCACGTTGTCGTGTTGCTTAAAGTTGCCCATCGGGAAGTCTTTATATGCTGCGGTCAAGTGACAAACAACAGGAACTTCTTCAGTTCTTCCATCGCTTGTATACGTTTCCAACGAAGCACGAACTTGAATCTTCGCTGCTTGAAATGGATTAGCAGCACCTTTCATCACTTCTGGATAGAAAGAGTTCCACTTAACCTTTGCTTCCATCTTTTCGATGCCTGCAAAGAATTCAGCAGAGCCAACCATACCAAGCGCTTTATGCTCTACCATTTTGTGTTTGATGGCCGGAAGGTTCACCTCCTCGGCACGACCTAATAGCGAAGTTCCGTTGATGTAGATGTTCGCATTGGTCAGTCTGTTTATTTGTATTTTAGCCATTGTAAAAGTCAGTTATATTGTTGCTAATATGTTGATGGCCTGATTAGCTCAGGCTTTTCAACAACGAAATATCAATGAATGAGTTAAACGTGATCCACTCAGCAGGAGTCGGAGGCATGAACACCAAGTCAAAAGTCAGTTTACCTGCTGCAATATCCGTCGGAAGGTTCTTCGCCTTGTCGAAATAACAACCGGTCGTTTGGCCCTGATCATTCTTACCGTCAATTAGAGCTCCACGAGCAATAAGAGTACGCATGAACGAGTTCACAGTCTCACGGATGCTGTCGATAACAGCTTGGTTGATTGGCTTATCAATAAACTGCAACATAGCAAGTTCGACGCTCTCGTGAAGGATGTCAGCTGTTCTCTGAACAGGGATGAAGTTCGACGGGTGAGTTGAACTCGGAAACGAAGCAGCACGGTTGCCCCAAGTTCTGATTCCTGTTCCGAAACTGTTAAATGTCGTTGTAATACCAACCTCATTCAGCTGATTCGTCTCTGTTGTCGAGTCGTTGATAGCGGCAGATATGTCTCTCTCTACGCCAAGGATGCCCTTAATTTCGTGATTAGAAGGTGAAACCCAATAACCCTCATTCAAGTCAGTAGAAGCAATTACACCAGCCATGAACTGACTATATGCAGCCAATAAAGTTGAGTTTGAAGCAGCAGATGGATCAGGGTTAGAAACTTTCATGTGAGGATAGCAAAGAATAGCTCGTTTGCTAGACGTGTTAAAATTGATTGTTCCGCTAGGACCACGTCCTGTGATTGCACCTGCCGGTGTAGTACCGATTGGAGCATCAATAATGGCGTGACCTTTATAATTTCCTGCCATTGATATAAGTTCAGTCGCAATTGCATTAACTGTGCTGTAACCCGGAGCAATGAATAACTTTGGCTTAAAGCCAAATTTATTATAAGAATCCAAAAACAGCTTGGTACCAGTCTTAACACCTGTTGTTCCATTGATAGATCCAATTATTGCAGAAGAGTTAACAGCCGTTCCGTCTAATTTCTTATAAGAAATTCTTAAAATAGAAGTATCTGTAATGGCGGCATTTAATACAACCACATTTCCAAAATCATCAATTGTATAATCAGTTCCAGCAACATAAGTTGTCGCCAATGTATTATCTTTAACAACAGGGGCTGTTGCTCCAACTGGAACAAAGGATAATTTTACTTTTCGGTTAGTTACTGTTTGAGACTCATTAGTCACAGCAACTCCATGCAATGTCTCATCAAAGACATTAACTACAAGCACAGTACCTGCGCCTTGCTTTTGAATAGCAGACAATGCTTGAGGGATATTGAAACCCGGCAACTGCTCACCAAACTGAGCGGCATCGTTTGCGCTGTTTACTGCAATTAAACTTTGGCTTGTTCCTTTCGGAGCAATACCTATAAGACCTATTACGGCTGATTTCACAACACGTACGGGTACAGGACCCTTTGTCAATTCGATGGTTTCAACACCATGTAGATAACTTGCTGGCATTATTTCTTTTCTTTATTTGGTTTAACTTCTTCTTTCTCTTCCTTTAATAGGCCTTGAGCAACCAATGATTGCACAAATCCATTATCGCTAGGAAGCTCCACGCTTTCGCCCGGAGGAATGATGTAATCACCTGCTCCATTGCCATTTAGGCTAAAAGAGAGCTGCTGATTAAATATGTTTGAATACTTCTTCATATTTCTGTTTCTGTTTGTTGATTTAGACAACTACCGATGTGTTGAATCCGCTTTCAGCAGTGATTTCGGTTATTGGTGGCTCTGTGTATGGTACCTCAACCTCAACAATAGTTGACTTGGTTGCAAAGGTGTACACATATACCCACAAATTGTTTTCACGGTTCTCGAATTTGAAACTCACGGCATACATCCTTCTACAGTTAGTTGGAATGAATCCAACAAGAGCCTTTCTGGTTCTCTCTGCTAAGTCGTATATCCCGTGTGTTTTTCGAAGCGTTCGGGCCTGAATAATCACCTCAATTGTTTGCTCCTCATCCTGAGAAATCTCAGCCGTTGAGCGAGGCTTGTCAAAATCACTTTGCTTATAACACACACTCAAACGTCCAGTACTGAACGGTCTCGTGAAGGCAGCTTCGGTCTCTGGCATAACTTCAACGTCTATACCATTACCTACCTTATCTTTTAGCCTTTTTACTGTGTCTATTTCAAGCTTCTCAATGAACATCAATCAATCGTTTTTGGTTCCATGACAGCAATCAGTGTGCGGCCATCTAACTTCGCCACGATTTGGCGAACATAACACTCGTGATCTCTTACGGTCACTGTTTCGACGTTGTTAGCATCTACTGAAGCTTTCAATCCGTCAAAGTCTCCTTTCTTGTACTCCATTTCCCATCGATATGGGTCGTACTCAACGCCGGAGAGGCGTTTCGTTTCGGTTGGGTTATTAAAAAGAACTCTTGCAGTCTGAATTTCGCCTCCTTCTGATGGTTCCCAAGTGGCATCGTACCCCATTGTGTTTGTCACAACGTCGAACGCACCATCTTGGAGATCATCAAATAGGTTCTCAGACATATTAGAACAACAGACGAATGTTCACGGTTGTTGCACCGTTTCCGGCAGTTTCCCAAGCGTATCCAGCAAGTGTGTTACCTGCTGATGACAAAGTCATACGGCTGTTTGCTGCATCCCAATACAAGGTAGAACCTTGTGTCATGTTATCAGTAGATAACTTGTTTACAGTAAACACACCGCAAACAGACACAGCAATAGTGTCACCACTAACACCACTTGTTTGAGCCACACCAACTACGTTGTTCGATCTTACAACGTCTCCCGAAGCAACAGTACCTCCAAGAGTTACGTGCATTACCTCGCCGTTTTGAACAAAATTTTTCATTTTATTTCTCTTTTTATTGCCCCCTTTCGGGGGCTATTACTAATTTATTTAATTCTCAGTTTTACTTGGATTATGCTCCAGGGTTGTAGTACAAGCCTCTCCAATCGATTGCTTTGGCGGCAAACACCATGCGTGCTTTGATTTCCAATCCATCCACATCAAAACCGGTGCGTTGCTCTGTAAACAATTCACCTTCGCCATCTAAGAAAGCGTACTCAATCGTATCGATTTGAGAAGGATCAGCGGCCAAGAACCACTTGTTACCTGTTACGCGAGCTTCGGTGATGATTTCAGCAGCACCTCTGAACACATTTGTATCAACAGTTTTAGTTGCTACAATAGTGGCATTGATTAATTGCTGAGCCTCAGTTTCCTTGTCCGGACCAACAATCAGGAAGCGCGGTGCTACGTTGATGAAGTCACCGTTTTGCCCTGTTTGTTTGCGCATTGCAGCACGAGCTAAACTCATAGATGTTCCATTGATTGCAGCAGCAGTACCCAAGTTGCCATGAGTAGCGTGAAACAATGTAACTGTGTCGCCCATAGCTGGGTTATTCAACAAGATGTTGTACACAATGTCAGACTGTTTTTGAGCAGCCTTGGCAGCAATCGCTTGTGGCATGCGGCTGAATGCACTCAAATCGTCGTTGATTATAGCCTCCCATGTGATAGCAATCTTCTTGCCGTATTTAGCAAGCTGATACACCTCTCTACCCTCAACTAAGGTAGCTGCTTTGTACTCTCCTCCTTCTGGAATAGTGTCAAAGTTTCCAACAAGGTCAGAAATCTGAGCGCGAGTAATCTGCTTGAAGTCAGATATGTTTACACGACGAGTAAATGGCTGGAAGGTACGAGGCTGTAATTCGTAAGCAGCACGCAATGTGCGGTTCACGGTGTTACCAAGCACGATAGGGAAGTCGCTCGAGCTATGGTAGTTACGAGTTCCAATTCCCAATGCAGCCTGCGCAATTTCACGCTTGCTCCACCCTTTTGTGTTTTCACCAGATTGCTCCAATGAGAAACGAGCCATATCCAACAAGTCCATGCCACGGAATTCACGGCCTGCATCCAACTTAGTAGCTGGATTCACTCTGTGAGTGATAGCCTCTTCCATCGCTGAACGAACTTTTTCAACTTGCTCAGTTTTAAC
>JACCDR011324969.1_pt1 | contig 23155 bp, 23 predicted proteins | sample 7446431 | NCBI WGS metagenome assembly JACCDR01 (sample SAMN15323443, study PRJNA562643) | freshwater metagenome | isolation source: river surface water | place: USA:Blue River Watershed | collected 2017-08-17 | reverse complement strand
ATGGTTTGGTGATGCTTCACAGCGGCAATGTGACGGCATCTCTTGCCTTGATCGGTACGGCCGCTTTGTGCACGGTGGGCTTTGTGACGTGGCAACGCGTGCAAACGCAAAATGATGGCAAGCCACTCATGAACTTGTCCTTATTTGCCCATCGGCCGTTCGCCATGGGCACCACTGTGGCCTTCATTTATGGCATTGCCATGTTTGGCTCCACCTATTTGTTACCGCTGTATTTGCAACTGGGCTTGGGCTTGTCACCCAGCCATGTGGGCACTTTGCTGCTGCCATCAGGTCTGCTACTGGCGTTCACGATTGCCATTGTGGGCCGCTACTCCAGCACACACCCCACGCACTTGATGGTGAGCTTTGGCTTGGTGTTGTTGGCGCTGTCATTTGCACTCATGCTCACCGTGAATTTACAAACTGCACTTTGGGTGCTGGTGGCGTTTGCCATTCTGGGGCGCGTGGGCTTAGGTTTTATCTTGCCCTCACTCAACATCGGCGCGATGCGAGGCATGGATGGCAGCTTGATTCCTCAAGGCGCGAGCGTCATCAACTTTTTGCGCATGCTCGGCGGCGCTGCAGGTGTGAGCCTGTGCGGTATCGTGTTGGAGTGGCGCCTAGCCGTGCATGGTGATTCGCTCAAAAGCACCAGCACTTCGGCTGCGCGCTTAGCGGCATTTGACGAAGTCTTCTTGATGCTCGCCTTTGTTTGTATGCTGGCACTCTTGGCAGCCTGGCGCATTCGCCAGCCACGTCCGCACACCCTTTGATTGTTATTGATACGCCATGTGCCAACTTCTTGGATTGAACTGTAAAAACCCCACCGACGCCACCTTCAGCTTCAGTGGCTTTGCACAACGCGCTGGCGTGACCGACCACCATGCAGACGGCTGGGGCATTGCCTTCTTTGAAGGCTCAGAAGAAGACCGTGGCCTGCGCCACTTTATCGACCACTTGCCCGCCAGCACATCGCCGGTGGCCGAGCTGATTCGCAAGTACCCCATCAAAAGCCGCAATGTCATTTCACACATCCGCAAGGCGACGCAAGGCGTTGTGTCTTTGGAGAACTGTCACCCCTTCGTACGCGAGCTGTGGGGCCGCTACTGGGTGTTTGCGCACAACGGCAACCTTGAAAACTACGCACCGCGTTTGCATGGCAACTTCAAACCCGTGGGCGACACCGACAGTGAGCGTGCATTTTGTTGGCTGATGCAAGAGATGGCCAAGTCGCACGCCAGTGTGCCTTCGATTGAAGAATTGACTTTGACACTCAAAGAGCTGGTGCCGCAAATTGCCAAGCACGGCACGTTCAACTTTTTACTCTCAAACGGTCAAGCCTTGTGGGCGCATGCTTCGACCAACCTCTGCTACATCGAACGCAAGCACCCTTTTGCAAAGGCCACGTTGAGTGACCAAGACATGAGCATCAACTTTGCAGAACACGCATCGCCCGATGACCGCGTGGCTGTGGTTGTCACTGCGCCTTTGACAACCAATGAGGTGTGGACGCCGTTTGCCTCTGGGGAGTTGAAGGTGTTTGTGGATGGGCAGCTACGCGCTTGATCTTTAGCCTCTTTGACTGAGGTCTTTCCTATTGCTGCTTGTTATCTCTTGCACGCCACGCATCAGCCACCATTCGCCGTGGCTTACACCGCTGCGCGGTGAATGGCGCCACAACGAACGCTGACTGCTGTGTGGCTGAGTTTGTAGTAGTGGTGGTCCGTACTGTTAATACACTTTTGGCCCTGGATTTGTCTGAGCGCGGTTGGCGGTGTTTGTTGTGGCGCCATTCACCGCGCAGCGGTGTAAGCCACAGCAAATACCGTCAACCGTGATCAGACCTCAGCGGTAGCGTATTCGAGCGCGTCAATAAACATCGCAGCCACATCGAAACCGGTCTGATCAAAGATCTCTTGAAAGCAAGTGGGGCTGGTCACATTGACTTCAGTGAGGCAGTCACCAATCACATCCAAGCCCACCAACAACAAACCACGCTTGGCAAGGATGGGGCCGAGCGCTTCTGCAATTTCTTGGTCGCGTGCAGAGATAGGTTGTGCCACGCCTTTTCCGCCTGCAGCCAAGTTGCCACGCACTTCACCACTTTGGGGAATACGCGCCAAGCAATAGGGCACCACCTTGCCGCCGATGACGAGCACGCGCTTGTCGCCTTTGTCGATGGCGGGGATGAACTTTTGCACCATCACGGTTTGTGCGCCGTCACGATTCAAAGTTTCGATGATCGCGCCTAGGTTCAGGCCATCGTCTTTCACACGGAAGATGCCCATGCCACCCATGCCATCGAGTGGCTTCAAGATGATGTCGCGGTGTAGCGCATGGAAAGCGCGAATGGCATCGGCGCTGCGCGTCACCAGCGTGGGGCTGATGAACTGCGCAAATTCCAAAATGGCCAACTTCTCGGGGTGGTCACGCAAAGCGGCTGGCTTGTTGAACACCTTCGCGCCTTCGCGCTCCGCTTGCTCTAGCAAGTGCGTGGCGTAAAAGTACTCGCTGTCAAAGGGCGGGTCTTTGCGCATGACGATGGCGTCTGCGCTTTTGAGCGCGTAATGTTCGTCCACGCTTTGCACTTCAAACCAATCGTCAGCATCGCCCGTCAGGCGCACCTGCTGCACGCGTGCAGACACTTGCTGGCCGCTTTGCCACACGATGTCTTGTGGCTCACAGGCCAACACTTGGTGACCGCGACGCTGCGCCTCACGCATCATCGCAAACGTGGTGTCCTTGTAAATTTTGAAGGACGACAGCGGGTCTGCGACGAAGAGGATGTGCATGAGGTTTAGATTTCGATTTTGCTGCCCAGCTCCACCACGGAGTTGCTAGGCAAGTTCAAGAAGTCAGCCGCAGAGCTGGCGTTGAGGTGCATTTGCGCAAACAGCTTTTCACGCCATTGCGCCATGCCGCCTGCCACTGTGGGCACGATGCTGTCACGCGACAAGAAGTAGCTGGTGGTCATTGGGCTGATTTCACAACCCATACCATTCAGATGACTCAAAGCACCGGGCACATCTGGGTCGTCTTTGAAGCCATAGTGAATCACCACTTGCCAGCAGTCGTTACCAATCGCGGCAATTTCAAGGCGCTCTTTCTCTTCAATCCAAGGCACTTCATGGTTTTGCACATTCACAAACAAGTTTTGCTTGTGCAGTACTTTGTTGTGCTTCAAGTTGTGCAGCATGGCGTTGGGCACCACGCCTTTGCCTGACGTCAAGAACACCGCAGTACCCTCCACGCGTGTGGGTGGCGACAAGAACACGGCATCCAAGAAGCTGCTCAAGTCCAGCGCATCTTCTTTGCGCTTCTCATAAAGGATGGCACGGCCATCACGCCATGTCAGCATGAGCATCATGATGACCGACGCAATCAACAGAGGGAACCAGCCGCCTTCGAACAGTTTTAACAAGTTCGACGCCCAGAAAGCCAAGTCGACCGCAAAGAAGAAACCTGTGGCAGCCAAACACCACCAGAAGGGGTATTTCCAACCATAGTGAATCACAAAGAAGGTGAGCACGGTGGTGATGAGCATGTCGGTACACACCGCAATGCCGTAAGCCGCCGCCAAATTGCTAGATGACTTGAACATCATCACGGCCAACACGATGACGGCAAACAACCCCCAATTGACGAACGGAATGTAAATTTGTCCAGTGTCTTTCACGCTCGTGTGCAGCACTTGCAGGCGTGGCAAGAAGCCCATTTGCACCACTTGCTTGGTCACGCTGAAGGCGCCTGAAATCAAGGCTTGCGATGCAATGACCGTGGCGGCCGTTGCCAAAATCACCAAAGGCACGAGCAACCAGTCGGGCGCCATGTTGAAGAAGGGATTGGCCACTGCTGATGGATCGCTGAGTAACAAAGCACCTTGACCAAAATAGTTGAGTGTCAATGCGGGCATGACCACGAAGAACCAAGCAATGCGAATTGGCTTTTTGCCGAAGTGGCCCATGTCGGCGTACAGCGCTTCGCCGCCCGTCACGCACAAAACCACCGCACCCAAAATCAAGAACGTGATGGCGGGCTCGTTGACCATGAACATCACCGCATAGTGTGGGCTGATGGCCCACATGATTTCTGGATGCTCGGCAATGTGATACACGCCCAAAGCTGCAATAGCCGCAAACCACACCACGGTGATGGGGCCAAAGAATTTACCGATGCCACTGGTGCCGCGTTTTTGCACAGCAAAGAGGCCAAATAAAATGATGATGGTGAGCGGAATCACATATTTTTTAAAGGCAGGTGACACCACCTCTAAACCTTCCACCGCCGACAGCACGGAAATAGCTGGGGTAATGACACCATCGCCATAAAACAAACAGGTGCCGAAGATGCCCACGATCAGCATGCGCTGGCGCAACACAGGGCGGTCTTTAACGGCCATTGATGCCAAGGCCAACATGGCAACCAAACCACCTTCGCCATGGTTGTCGGCACGCAAAACCAAGGTCACATATTTGATGGACACAATGACGGTGAGTGTCCAAAAGAAGATCGACAAAATGCCGTAAACGTTATCGGGGGTGAACTCCACATGCCCTGAACCAAAAACCTCTTTCATCGCATACAGCACACTGGTGCCGATGTCGCCGTAAACGACGCCAATCGCGCCTAGGGTGAGCGCCGCGAGCGACGACTTTCCATGCTGTTCCATCTATTTACCTCAGTCGTAGTTCTCTGCTTCAGGGTCGGTGGCTTCAAGCTCGTAACTCGCAGCCAACATGGCCAAACGGCCAATGACGCCATACATGTAAAAGCGGTTCGGCGTACTCGCACCAGGCTTCATGCCGGGCTGCGGTGTGTGCGCGCTTTGCTCAAAAGCCAAAGGCACAAAGCTCGCGCCGGGTGCGTTTAAGTTTTCGTCCACGCCACGGTCGGCATGCACGCGGTAGAAGCCTCCCACCACATAGCGGTCCATCATGTAGACCACGGGCTCGGCCACCGCATCGTTCAAGCGCTCGTGCGTGAGCACGCCCTCTTGAATGATGACTTGATTCACTTCTTGGCCGTCTTTGACCACGCTCATTTTGTTGCGCGTCTTGCGGTTGAGCACATCCAGGTCTTTGACATCGCGCACAGTCATGATGCCCATGCCATACGTGCCGTTGTCGGCCTTGACGATGACAAACGGCTTTTCATTGATGCCGTACTCTTTGTATTTGCGCTTGATCTTGGTCAGCAAAGCATCCACATTGCTTTGCAAGCACTCCATGCCTGTGCCCTCGGCAAAATTGACTTCGCCGCACTGGTTGAACATGGGGTTGATGAGCCAAGGGTCGATGCCCAACAGCTTGCCAAAACGCTTGGCCACTTCTTCATAGCACTCGAAGTGTTTGCTCTTGCGGCGCACGCTCCAGCCAGCGTGCAGCGGCGGCAACAAATGCTGCTCGTGCAAGTCTTCCAAGATGCCGGGAATGCCTGCGCTCAAATCGTTGTTGAGCAAGATGGTGCAGGGGTCAAAGTCTTTTAAGCCTAAGCGATGCTTGCCACGAATCACTGGCTCTAGCGTGACGCTGTCGCCATTGGGCAAATCGATCGTGGTGTTCTCTTTGATCTCGGGGTTGATCGAACCCACTCGCACGTTCAAACCCGCCATGTGGAAGATACGCTGCAACTGCGCCACATTCGACAAATAGAAGGTGTTGCGTGTGTGGTTCTCAGGAATCAACAACAGGTTGCGCGCTTCGGGGCAGATCTTTTCAATCGCCGCCATCGCGGCCTGCACTGCAAGCGGCAACATCTCGGGCGTGAGGTTGTTCCAGCCGCCGGGGTAGAGGTTGGTGTCGACCGGTGCGAGCTTGAAGCCTGCGTTGCGAATATCCACCGAGCTGTAGAACGGCGGCGTATGCTCCATCCATTCCAAACGAAACCAGCGCTCGATGGCGGGCATTGAATCGAGAATGCGTTGCTCAAGCTCGTTGATGGGGCCGTTGAGGGCCGTGATGAGATGTGGAACCATGGTGTCTCTTAAAGTGGTTGGTCATTTTAGGACCTATGGCACACACATTCTCTAGAGGCGCCACCCTCTAAAAAGTGTGGTTTAAACGCGAATTTCACCCTGACCCAAGACCACGTATTTCAGTGATGTGAGTCCCTCAATGCCCACAGGTCCGCGGGCGTGGAATTTGTCGGTGGAAATGCCTATTTCCGCACCCAAACCGTATTCAAAACCATCTGCAAAGCGGGTGCTGGCGTTCACCATCACGCTCGACGAATCCACTTCGCGCAAAAAACGCTGAGCGTGCATGTGGTCGCGCGTGAGGATGGATTCGGTGTGGTGGCTGGAATAGTGGTTGATGTGATCGATGGCCGCATCCAAACCGTCCACCACTTTGATGCTGATGATGGGGCCTAAATATTCTTCAAACCAATCTTGCTCTGTCGCGTCTTTCAGGTTTGCGCCTTTGACTTGTGTGAGGATGGCTTTGGCCACAGGGCAGCAGCGCATCTCCACACCCTTGGCGGCGTAGATCGCACCAATCTTTGGCAAAAACTCAGCAGCCACGCCGCGCGCCACCAACAAGCTTTCGCTGGCGTTGCAAGGGCTGTACTTTTGGGTCTTGGCGTTGTCGGCCACGGTCACGGCCATGGCGATGTCGCAAGGGTCATCCACATAGGTGTGGCAGTTGCCATCCAAGTGTTTGATCACTGGCACTTTGGCATCACGACTGATGCGCTCAATCAAGCCCTTGCCACCACGCGGAATGATCACATCCACAAACTCGGGCATGGCAATGAGGTGCCCCACGGCTTCGCGGTCGGTGGTTTGCACCAGTTGCACCGCATCGGTAGGCAGACCGCTTTCGCTCAAGGCTTGTTGCACCAACTTGGCCAAGGCTTTGTTGGAGTCAATCGCTTCCGAGCCACCGCGCAAGATGCAAGCGTTGCCGCTCTTGATGGACAACGAGGCCGCTTCAATCGTTACGTTGGGGCGGCTTTCGAAAATCATGCCGAACACGCCCAAGGGCACGCGCATTTGACCCACGCGGATGCCACTGGGCTGCTGCTTCATGCCAATGATTTCACCAATCACATCAGGCATAGCGGCGAGTTGTTCGCAGCCTTGTGCGCAGGTTTCCAGCACTTTGGGCGTGAGCTTCAAGCGGTCAACCATGGGGGCATCCAAGCCGGCAGCAATCGCGCGCTCGATGTCTTTGGCGTTGTCGATTTGCAAGGCATCGATGTTCTCGCGCAGCAGTGCAGCCAGCTTGCGCAGCGCGGTGTTCTTGACTGCTGCAGAGGCTTTAGCCATTAGCGCGGAGGCAGCTTTGGCTTGTGCGCCGAGTGCGTGCATGTGGTCGGCAACGTTGAGGGTGGTCATATGTGGTTTCCTAATTAAGCGTTGCGCGGCATACAAGCGCGGCACAAACGCATGGCCAAACGGTGCAAGGCCTGCCAGTTATCTGCAGGCCACTCTGGCGTTTTCAAGCCTTTGACAATGCCATCGACCTGATGGGCCGATTGCAACAATTTTTCAAGCATGCCCACGCTCAAGCGCGGCAACACCCGTTCAAACAAACGCTCACGCGGGCCCCAAATGCGCTGCTCACGCAGAGCCATGGGCAAAGCCTTGCCCGAGGCCATGGCGTCTTTGACGCGCTTCAAGGCGCGAATTTCTTCAGCCAACGTGTAGTGCACCAGCACCTCGGCTTCGCCTTCGGCCTTCAAACCGTCAAGCATGCGCTGCACGCGCAGCGGCTGGCCACTGAGCACCGCTTCTGAAAGTTTGAACACGTCGTAACGCGCCACGTTCAACACGGCGCGCTCAACTTGCTCAAAGCTCAGTTCGCCTTCTGGATACAAGAGCGCGAGTTTTTGAATTTCTTGGTGGGCCGCCAACAAGTTGCCTTCCACACGTTCGGCAAAAAACTGCAAGGTGTGCTGGCCCGCTTCGCCTGCGGCTACGCGCTGTTGCTGCGCACCCAAACGTTGCGCAATCCACGTGGGCAGTGCATGACGCTCGATCGGGTCAATCTGCACGCTGATGCCGTTGTTCTCTAGGGCACTGAACCAGGCCGAGCTTTTGGTGGCTTTGTCCAAGCGCGGCAACAAAACGACTGTGAGTGTGCTGTCGTTGCCCACCGCGAGCTCTGCAATGTGTTGCAAGGCGGTGCTGCCCTCTTTACCAGGCTTGCCGGAGGGGATGCGAATTTCAATCAGCTGCTTGTCGGCAAACAAGCTCATCGAGCCACCGGCGGCCAACACCTCACCCCAATCAAAATGCGCACCGGCCACGGTGTATACGCTTCGCTCGGTGTAGCCCTGCGCGCGCGCGGTGGTGCGCAAAGCATCTAGCGCCTCTTGCTGCAACAGCGGCTCGTCACCATGAAAGGTGTAGAGGCTGCGCAAGCCCTTGCTCGCCTGCGCTTGCAAATGGTTGGCAAATTGTGCGCTGGCGACTTGCATGCTTAGATTTTTCGAATGGCTGCCAAACGGCGCTGCAGCTGCAACACCAAGTCGTTTTCCATGTCTTTGTAGAGCAATGCCTCTTCCGACTCTTTAGACAAAGCGCCGGTTTCGTTGAAGTTGATGTCGCGCGTCAGGAATATTTCTGAGTCGGGAATCAGTTCAATGCCGTTGCGCGAGCGCACGCGGAAGCGGTAACGCAAACGCAATTGGTACTCACGAATCGCACCTGTCGAAGTACGACCGACCACCACTTTTTCACGGAACTCAAACAATTGATCAAAGATGACTTCCGCACGTTCAATCTGGCGCGGATCGGTGATGACCTCTACCTGACCTGACGACTCCAAACTCCGTGTGAGCTTGACGCCAAAAGGTGACACGATTGGGATGCTGTTGAACAACGTGTTGAATGCATAGCGTGGCGGTTTACGCAACTCAAACCCACACCCCGCGAGCCCTGTAGCGAGCGCGGTAGACATCAACCAAGTGCGACGTGTGGTTTTCATATCAGCCTTTAAACAACGATGTTGACCAAGCGGCCGAGCACCACAATGACCTTCTTCGGTGCAGCACCATTGGCTTGCTTGATGAAGGCTTCGGTGGTCAATGCGGCTTGCTCGATTTGCTCTTTGCTGGCCGTGGCACTGACCGTGACCGCGCCACGCAACTTGCCGTTGATTTGCAGCATCAGCTCCAGCTCATCGCGTTGCAATGCACTTTCATCGACTTCAGGCCACGCCGTGTCAAGCAAGTCGCCCAAGCGGGCGGCATAGCCGAGTTCGTTCCACAGATTGGCTGTGATGTGCGGGCATGCGGGGTAGAGCATGCGCAGCAAAACAGACACGCCTTCGCACAACACAGCATTGTCGCCATCGCTGCCATCAGCCTTGAAATCTTCCAAAGCATTGAGCAACTTCATGCAGCCCGACACCACGGTGTTGTATTGCATGCGGTCGTAGTCATAGCTGACTTGCTTCAACACCACATGCATTTCGCGACGCAGATCGGCAGCTTCTTTGCGAGGCTTGGCGGCGCTCAGGTTGCCAGCGGTGGCGGCCTTGAGTGTAGTTTCGTGCTTGTGCGCGAAGTTCCACACACGGCGCAAGAAACGGTAGCTGCCTTCCACAGCGGCATCGTTCCACTCTAAGGTAGCTTCTGGCGGTGCGGTGAACATGGTGTACAGACGCGCGGTGTCAGCGCCGTAGCGCTCGATCAGGTCTTGCGGGTCCACGCCGTTGTTTTTCGACTTGGACATGGTGCCCACGCCTTCGTAGTCGATGGCAGTGCCCACGGGCAATTTACCGTCGCTGCTATCGGCTTCGTTTTTGAGCTTAGCGCCCACCACCTTGCCTGCGTCGTCAAGCACGTGCTCGACATCGTGTGGCCAGAAATAATCTTTGCCACCCTTGGCCGTGCGGCGTGAGTAGATGTGGTTGAGCACCATGCCTTGCGTGAGCAACTTGGTGAATGGCTCGTCCACTTTGACCAGCCCCATGTCGCGCATGACCTTGGTCCAAAAGCGCGCATAGAGCAAATGCAGAATGGCGTGCTCAATGCCACCAATGTATTGATCCATCGGCGCCCAGTACTGCGCGCCCTCGGCCACCATCGCGTCGGTGTTAGTGGGATCGCAATAGCGCATAAAGTACCACGACGAATCCACAAACGTGTCCATCGTGTCGGTTTCGCGGCGGGCTGCTTTGCCGCACACGGGGCAAGTCACACCGGCATGGAAACCTTCATGCTTGTGCAGTGGGTTGCCCGAGCCATCGGGGATGCAGTCTTGCGGCAGCACCACGGGCAAATCTTTTTCGGGCACAGGCACGGCGCCGTGTTCGTCGCAATGAATGATTGGGATCGGTGTGCCCCAATAACGCTGACGGCTGATACCCCAGTCGCGTAAACGCCAGGTGGTTTTCTTCTCACCTAAGCCTTTGGCGGCGAGCAGTTCGGCCACTTTGTTGACAGCAGCTTTTTGGTTCAAGCCGTCGAGTTCACCGGAGTTGATGCACACGCCATCTTTGAGGCCGTAGCGCTCATGCCATTCCGTTGCATCAAAGAAACGGCTGCCGACATCAACAAGCACCTCGCCTGTATGCACATCTTTTAATTCACGATACGAATGACCGCTGACTGTGTCTTTGTACTCATGAACAACCACTTCGTCATTGCGCGCGACAACCGGCTTTATTTCAATAACGATCTCGCCGCGCGTTGTGTTTATTTTCTTCGCGAATTCAAAATCACGCTCATCATGCGCAGGCACACCCATGACCGCGCCATCGCCGTAAGACATGAGCACATAGTTGCCCACCCACACTTCGACCTTCGCCCCAGTCAATGGGTGTGTGACGAACAAGCCGGTTGGCATGCCCTTTTTCTCTTGTGTAGCCAATTCGGCTTCGGTCGTGCCGCCGCTCTTGCATTCTTCCAGGAAGGCAGCCATTGCAGGGTTGCTTGCCGCTGCGTGCAGTGCCAAGGGATGCTCAGCAGCCACCGCACAAAACGTCACACCCATGATGGTGTCAGCACGCGTGGTGAACACATACATTTTTCCGTCGCCAATCAAAGCGCCGTCTGCACCAGCAATGTCGTGCGTGAACGCAAAACGCACACCCTCGGATTTGCCAATCCAGTTCTCTTGCATCAAGCGCACTTTGTCGGGCCAGCCGTTCAAAGTGGCTTTGTCGTTGCCCATCTGCACGTGCTCGAGCAACTCTTGCGCGTAGCTGGTGATGTCGAGGTAATAGCCGGGGATCTCGCGTTTTTCCACCAACGCACCTGTGCGCCAGCCACGACCGTCAATCACTTGCTCATTGGCCAACACGGTTTGGTCGACTGGATCCCAGTTCACCACTTGTGTCTTGCGGTAGGCGATGCCTTTTTCAAGCATCTTCAAGAAGAGCCATTGGTTCCACTTGTAGTAAGTCGAATCGCAGGTAGCCACTTCGCGTGACCAGTCAATGGCCAAACCCATCGCCTGCATTTGCTTCTTCATGTAGGCGATGTTTTCGTAAGTCCACTTCGCGGGTGGCACACCGTTTTTCAGCGCGGCGTTTTCAGCGGGCAGACCAAACGCGTCCCAGCCCATGGGCATCAACACATTGAAGCCCTTCATGCGCAGATTGCGCGTGAGCATGTCGTTGATGGTGTAGTTGCGCACGTGGCCCATGTGCAGCTTGCCGCTGGGGTAAGGCAGCATGGAGCAGGCGTAGAACTTTTTCTTGGACGCGTCTTCGGTAACGCGGTAGGCGTCGGCTTGGGTCCAAGCGGCCTGAACGGCGCGTTCGACCTCGGTGTGGTTGTATTTGTCTTGCATGGAATCAGTCAGAGAGCCCCGTCTATGGCGGGGAGCAGCGCCTTAAACAGCCAAGGCGCATCAAGCCTAGATTTTAGGCTTGGTTCAGGGAGCCAATCAGGGCTTGGCGACGGGCTGTTTGCGCTCAGTCACAAAGCCAATGCGGTTCATGCCTGCTTGCTGGGCCAAGCCCATGACCTCGACCACTTTGCCGTATGGCACGCGTTCATCGGCACGCAGCTGGACTTCTGGTAATTCGCCGTGCTCCACTGCCAACGCTTTGGATGCTTGTGCATTTAGGCTGCGTTTGAGGTCATCCAGCGACGTGGCTTTGTCATCCAAATACACCACGCCCTTAGCGTCGATGCTGAGTTTGACAAAGCGCGGCGGGGCGCTGCTGGCCTGTGCGCCGTCGGTTTTGGGTAAATCGAGTTTCAAAGCGCTGACCATCAAGGGCGCCGTGATGATGAAGATGACCAACAACACCATCATCACATCGACCAAAGGGGTGACGTTGATCTCGCTCATGGGCGTTTGGCCCGGCGTGCGCTCAAAACGTCCAAAAGCCATCAAAGCTCTCGCAGGTCGTGGGCAAAGCCTTCTAGCTCTTGCTCCAAGCGGTTGATGACGCGGCCCATCACGTTAAACGCCAACACGGCTGGCAGTGCCACTGCCAAGCCAGCGGCGGTCATGACCAAAGCCTCACCCACGGGGCCGGCGACGCGTTCAATCGTGAGCTGCCCAGCCGTGGCAATGCCTGTGAGCGCGTGATAAATACCCCAGACAGTGCCCAGCAAACCCACAAACGGCGCAGTAGAGCCGACCGTGGCTAACAACACTTGGCCCGATTGCAAACGGTGCAACACGCCATGCAAAGCGTCGCGCAGCACGCGGGTGCGCTGGGCCGATACATCGCCTTGGGCGCCAAGCGTCCCCGGCAAGAGCTGCTGATTGGCCTGCGCCAGTGGCAACAGAACCACCGATCGGTCAACCGATGCCAGCGCTTGCAAACCTTGCGCCACATCGCGCGCTTGCCAAAAAGCAGCTTTGCCATTGGACACGTCTGCACTGACACGGTGTAACAACCAGGCTTTGTAAAAAATCACCGTCCAGCTGGCCACCGACATGGCCAACAAAGCCAACGCCAACATCATGCTGAGCGCATCGCCTTCGAACACGGTTGCAAAAAGCGCCATGGCGATCAGCGTAAATTCAACACGTCAAACATGTCGAACAAGCCGTTTTTCTTGCTAGCCAAGAAACTCGCAGCACGCAAGCTGCCTTGCGCATAGGTGGCGCGACTGGATGATTTGTGTGTGATTTCAATGCGCTCGCCAATGCCCGCAAACAGCACGGTGTGGTCGCCCACAATGTCACCACCACGGATGGTAGAAAAACCGATGGTGGAGGGGTCACGCTCGCCCGTGTGTCCGTAGCGTTCATACACGGCGCAGTCTTTGAGGTCGCGGCCAATCGCGTCGGCAATCACCTCCCCCATTTTCAATGCCGTGCCCGAGGGCGCATCCACCTTGTGGCGATGGTGGGCTTCGATGATTTCAATGTCGTAACCCGTGGGCATCGCTTGGGCTGCCATTTGCAACAGCTTCAAAGTCACGTTCACACCCACGCTCATGTTGGGGGCCATGACGATGGCAATATCTTTGGCGGCTTCTGCGATTTCGGCTTTTTGTGCGTCGGTGAAGCCTGTGGTGCCAATGACCAACTTCACGCCCAACTCACGACAAATTTTCAAATGCGCCAACGTGCCTTCGGGGCGAGTGAAGTCAATCAACACATGGCTGTTTTGCAAGCCTTTACGTACATCTGCCTCAATGCTGACGCCGCTGGCTTGGCCCAAAAAGCCAGTCGCATCGTTGCCAATGCCTGGGCTAGAAGGCACATCCAATGCGCCAGCCAATAAACACGTGGGATCGTTGCGCACGGCTTCGATCAGCATGTGGCCCATGCGGCCGCTGGCACCAGCGATGGCAATTTTCAAAATATCAGGAGATTGAGCCATGGTGTATGGACACTTTCAATAATCAACGGGCCGCTTCAAGCGGCGGATAAGTCACTGTGCCAGCAGGGGCTGCGGGCGCAACTGTGCCAGCTGTCGCTGCCGGCTTGGGTGGAAACTTGGCCAAATCGGTCTCACTTGCCTTGAGCTGCGGCAGCTTAGTGGGCGGGCGGCGGCTATCAAGCTTGGCTGCGAACTCTGCCTCGGTCGGCAAAGGGTCACCCTCTATGCGGTCGAGCACATCACCTTTGAAGAACACACTCAACCGGCGTTGCTGGGGTTCTGCACCTTGGCGGCGAATGGTGAAGGCGTAATCCCAACGGTCTGCGTGGAACATGCTCGTGACCAGCGGTGTACCCAACACATCACGCACGGCTTGGCGTGGCATACCCGCACGCAAGGCCTGCACTTGTTCGCGCGACACAAAATTGCCTTGCACGACTTCTGGCTTGTAGATGAGACCGCTGGAACACGCCGTCAGCCCAAGGGCCGCAGCCAAGCAAGCAAGCATCGCGAAGCGACGTGGCTGACGCAAAATTTCTGAGGCATTTCGACAGGATTCAAACATGGTGTGAAAGGCCGAATGAGGCGCTAGGGCTATGATTCGTTCATTGTAGCGGTGGGCCTGTTTCCACTGCAGAACGAAAGACAAAATGGCTCATCCAGACGACCTCAAAAGCATTGGCCTCAAAGCCACCGCACCTCGCCTGAAAATTTTGGAATTGTTCCAACAAGGCACCCAACGGCACATGACGGCCGAGGATGTGTATCGCCATTTGTTGCTGCAAAACATGGATATCGGCATCGCCACGGTTTACCGCGTGCTGATGCAGTTTGAGCAAGCCGACATTTTAAAACGCAGCCATTTTGAGAGTGAACGCGCGGTATACGAACTCAATGAGGGCGAGCACCATGACCACTTGGTGTGCCTAGATTGCGGTCGCGTGGAAGAGTTTCACGACGAAGACATCGAAGCCTTGCAGGTGAAAGTGGCCAAGCGTCACGGCTTTGAAATTGCAGACCACGCGCTCAGTCTGTACGCCCATTGCAGCAAAAAGAATTGCGAGCACCGACCCGCAAGCAAATAAGGTTAGCCCTGCTGCATCGCGCGTTGATGACGCGCGATGAATTCTTGGTAAGTGTCCACCCCGCGCAATTGCAAAATCGAATTGCGCACAGCCGCCTCCACCAACACCGCAATGTTGCGGCCCGCCACCACCTGAATGACCACCTTGCGCACGGGCACGCCCAGCACGTCTTGGGTCAAGGGCTCGTGGGGTAAGCGCTCGTAGTCACGCTCTAAGGTTTCTTTACGCACCAAATGCACGATGAGTTTCAAGCGCATTTTGCGGCGCACCGCTGTCTCACCAAAAATAGCACGAATATCGAGCAAACCAATGCCACGCACTTCAAGCAAGTTTTGCAGCAACTCAGGGCAGCGACCTTCTACCGTGGTTTGGTTGATGCGGTACAAATCCACCGCGTCATCGGCCACCAAACCATTGCCTCGAGAAATCAGCTCCAAGCCCAGTTCGCTTTTGCCCAGACCAGACTCACCTGTGATCATCACGCCCAAGCCCAAAATATCCATAAATACGCCGTGCATGGTGGTGCGATCGGCAAAATGTTTGGATAAATAGGCACGCAATAAGTCAATGACAAACGCCGCTGACTCATGCGTGGCAAACAACGGAATCTGGGCCCGCTCACACATGGAGATCAAAGCCTCATTGGGCTGTTGCCCATCAGCCAAGACCAACATCGGCGGTTCGAGCGTCACGATGCGGGCAATACGACGTGCGCTGTCTTCAGGAGAGGCTTTGCTCACGTAATTGGCTTCGCGCTCACCCATCACTTGCACGCGATAGGGGTGTATGTAGTTGAGGTAACCCACCAAATCAGCGCCTGATCTGGCGCTGCGCACGGCCACTTCGTCAAAGTGGCGCTCAGAAGCGCCTAGGCCAGCAATCCATTCCCAACGCAGCCGTGCACGAAAGGCCTCAAACAGCACATCCGCGCTGATGACGGAAGGTCTCACGGTTGCACCGCGTTCCAAGTCGAGATGATGCGGTGGAGTTCCGCCGCGTCATCACAGGTTTTGATTTTTTCACGCAAGGTGGTATCGCTTAACAACTCGGCGATCTCAGACAAGATCTCCAAATGCTTTTGCGTGGACGCTTCGGGCACCAACAAAAAGATGAGCAAGCTCACAGGCTTTTCATCGGGTGCATCAAAGCCAATCGACTTGTCCAGCTGAAACACCGCCGCCATGGGGGCCTTTAGCCCCTTGATACGACCATGGGGAATCGCCACGCCATGGCCCAAGCCTGTGGAGCCCAAGCGCTCACGCGCAAACAAGCTCTCAGCCACCAGCGCACGGTTGAGGCCATGCAGACCTTCAAACAACAAGCCCGCCTCTTCAAAGGCGCGCTTTTTACTGGTGACCTCGACATGCACAAGAACTTGTGCTGCAGGAAGAATGGAAGCTAGGCGATTCATGATTGAGCGCAGATTATGCACCTACAAAATAACAAGCCCCAAAACGACAAAACCGTCGGAATCCGACGGTTTTGAGAAGTTTGCACCCGCTTACATCAGGCGCTTAGGACTGGCGTGATGGTGGTTTTGCAAACGGTCTTTGTGCTTGACCACTTGTCGGTCTAGCTTGTCCATCAGCTCATCCACTGCAGCGTACATGTCTTCATGCGCACTTTCGGCAAACATATCGTTGCCTTTGACATGGATGTTGCACTCGGCCTTTTGACGACGCTCTTTCTCGGTTTGGTTCTCAATGCTAAGCAGCACCTTCACGTCCACCACTTGATCAAAATGTCGGGTTATACGGTCTAACTTGCCTTCTACATAAGTGCGCAAGGCTGGCGTTACTTCAAGGTGGTGACCACTGATCGTCAAGTTCATAAAAAACCTCCATTGGTGAGTTAGCGCTTTCACTATGCCCCTAGCCTGCCTAAAAGGCAATGGGTAGGACTCAAAAAGCCATCAAAAACGCATTACGGAAAACCCCTAGAACGCACCGATGCAGTGCGATAATCTGACTTACATCAACAGCGGAGCTATCTCCTTGGAAACCTACCCTAGTCGGTAGCTTTCGGATCGCATCAGAGCCCTCAAGCGCCACGCGAATTCGAAAGCTGCATTTTTCACCCTTCGAATTTCTGTGCCCCACGCGCAAGGACTGCCATGCTCAACATCTTCACGCTGGCCAACGGTCGTCTCTTCCAAGAAGAGATCGAGTCGCTGGAAGAACTCTCCAAATTTCACCCCATCTGGGTTGACCTCGAAGCACCTACGCTTGAGGAAAAACGCTGGATCAAGCAGTACTACGGCCTCTCCATCCCTGAAGACGCGATGGACGAGGACATCGAGGAATCTGCGCGTTTTTACGAAGAAGACAACGGTGAGCTGCATATTCGCAGCGACTTTTTGATCGCCCACGAAGACCAGCCCCGTACCGAACGTGTGGCCTTCATCTTGAACCAAAACAACTCGGCTCTCAAAAGCCAAGGCGTGTTGTTCTCTATCCACGATGAAGACGTGCCCGTGTTCCGCTTGCTGCGCATGCGCGCCCGTCGCGCACCAGGGCTGATTGAGGATGCCAAAGACGTGCTGCTCAAACTGTTTGATGCCGACGCCGAGTACTCTGCCGACACCCTCGAAGATATTTACGACCAGCTCGAAAAAGCTGGCAAGCTGGTGTTGTCTGAAGATGTGACAGACGAATTGGCCGGTGAAGTGCTGGGCGCGATCGCCCGCCAAGAAGACTTGAACGGCCGCATTCGCCGCAACGTGATGGACACCCGCCGCGCCGTGAGCTTCATGATGCGCTCACGCATGCTCAATGCAGACCAGTTTGAAGAAGCCCGCCAGATCTTGCGCGACATTGAATCGCTGGACAACCACACCGCCTTCTTGTTCGACAAAATCAACTTCTTGATGGACGCGACCGTGGGTTTCATCAACATCAACCAGAACAAGATCATCAAGATCTTCTCGGTCGCCAGCGTGGCCTTGCTGCCCCCTACTTTGATTGCCAGCATCTACGGCATGAACTTCCAGCACATGCCAGAGCTAGACAAAACTTGGGGTTATCCGATGGCGTTGGGCCTGATGATTGCCAGCGCCTTGGTGCCCATGTGGTACTTCCGCAAACGCGGCTGGCTCAAGTAATCAAGCGGGTAGTGCTGACAGCAGGCGGTCTAGCACCGCCACGCTGTAACGGCTGGCAATGCTTCGAATGAATCGGGGGAAATCGACATGCGCCGCGTCATCCGCGCGGTCTGAAATGGTTCGCACTGCCGCCAAAGGCACGTCATAGTCGTGGCAGACCTGCGCCATTGCGGCGCACTCCATCTCCACCGCCAAAGCTTCAGGCAGCTCACGCTGCAAGGTTTGGCTCTCTGTGGTTTGCGACACAAAACGGTCACCGCTGGCAATCAAGCCTTGGTGTACTTGGGCCTGAGGTAAATCTAGATTGAGCCACTCCGTTTGGGGCAACGTGGCCAACATGTCTTGCAAGGCCAAAGGCGCGGCGGCGGCCAAGGCATCGCTCAGTGCAGCATCCGCAGCAAAACGCGTCATGCCCGTCAAAGGCACTTCATGGCGCGGAAAAAGCGGCGACGCATCCATGTCATGCTGAATGAACTCACGCGCCACCACCACATCGCCCACATTGACATGTGGCGCTAAGCCACCCGCCACGCCAGTAAAGACGATGCGGGTCACACCAAATCGTTCAATCAGGGTTGTGGCTGTGGTGGCTGCGGCCACCTTGCCAATACGCGAGAGCACGGCCACCACCTCGTGACCATGCCAGTGACCGACCCAAAACTCACGACCAGCCACCACGGTTTTTTGCTCGTCGGGCATGCGTGCCAGCACCGCCGCCAGCTCTTCGTGCATGGCGCTGACCAGCGCGATGCGACTCATGCTGGGGTTTTATCGCGCAATTCGCGGCGCAGCACTTTGCCCACAGGTGTCTTGGGTAATTCAGCACGAAACTCCACCACGCGGGGCATTTTGTAGCCCGTCAGGTTGTGTCGGCAGTGAGCCAACACATCGGCTTCGGTCAAGGCTGGGTCTTTTTTGACCACCACCAATTTCACCGCTTCGCCTGAGTGTGGGTCTGGAATACCAATGACTGCGCACTCCATCACACCAGCCAAGCCAGCCACCACCTCTTCCACCTCATTGGGGTAGACGTTGAAGCCGCTCACCAAAATCATGTCTTTCTTGCGGTCCACGATGCGGAAGAAACCGCGCTCGTCCATCACGCCCACATCGCCAGACTTAAAAAAGCCATCAGGCGTCATCACGCGTGCCGTTTCATCTGGACGCTGCCAATAACCAGCCATCACCTGCGGGCCACGAATTGCGATTTCGCCAGGCATGCCAATCGGTGCTTCATTGCCATCGTCATCGATGATCTTCATATCAGTGCTAGGCAATGGCACACCAATAGAGCCATTGAAAGCCTTGTTGGTCACAGGGTTGCCGCTGGCGGCAGGGCTGGTCTCCGACAGGCCGTAGGCTTCGCAAATAGGACAGCCCGTTTTCTCTAACCACAACCGTGCCACAGGGCCTTGCACTGCCATGCCGCCCCCTACTGACACCACCAGATGCGACCAATCCACTTTGTTGAAATCAGGGTGATTCGCCAAGGCGTTGAACAAGGTATTCACCGCAGGGAACACATGGAAGCGATGCTTCGTCAACTCTTTGAACACCGCCGGCAAATCACGCGGATTAGGAATCAACACCGAGCAACCACCCATTTGCATACACGCCATGATGTTGAGCGTGAACGCGAAGATGTGATACAGCGGCAACGGACAGATGAAGGTTGGAATCTCGTTGGCTGGAATACGCTTGAGTGCAGGCTGGAACCATGCCGAGGCTTGCAACATATTGGCCATCACATTGCGATGCAACAGTTCAGCACCTTTGGCCACACCTGTTGTACCGCCAGTGTATTGCAACACGGCCAAGTCGTCGCCATGGATTTCTGGCGACGTTAGTGTGCAACGCTCACCCGCTGCCAAAGCATCGTTAAATCGAACGGCCGTGGGCAACTCGAATGCAGGCACCATTTTTTTAACTTTGCGCACCACATGGTTGACCAACATGCCTTTGAGCAAACCTAAACGGTCGCCCATGGCGCACAACACCACATGCTTGACGGGGGTGCGTGCCAAACACTCTTGCAACGTGGCGCCAAAATTTTCAAGCACCACGATGGCTTTGGCATCTGAGTCTTTGAGCTGGGCTTCCAACTCACGCGCGGTGTAAAGCGGGTTGATGTTGACCACCACAAAGCCCGCACGTAGCACGGCGGCTACGGCAATGGGGTACTGCAGCACATTGGGCAGCATGATGGCCACGCGGTCGCCAAACTGAAGCCCCAGACTTTGCAAATACGCAGCAAACACTTGGCTGAGACGATCCAGCTCGTTGTAAGTGAGGCCCTTGCCCAAGAAGCTGAACGCTGTGCGCTCGCCGTACTTACGAAAGCTCTCTTGCATCAAATCCACCAGCGAGCTGTATGCGGTAAGGTCAATCTCAGCGGGTACACCTTCGGGGTAAGAACTGAGCCAAGGCTTTTGTAATGAATTCATATTGTGTGTCCCTCTTTGGAAGTACTAGCTCTTGTCAGAGTAACGCAAGGTTACACGAATTTCACGCTTTGTCTTAGGCGGAATAACCCGAAAGATAATGGCCAAATGAATAAACGTTGGAAGCCCAGTGTCACCGTTGCCGCCATCATCGAACGAGATGGTCGCTATCTACTGATCGAAGAGCACACGCCAGAAGGCCTGCGCCTGAACAACCCTGCGGGACACCTTGACCCGGGCGAGTCACCCGAACACGGCTGCGCACGCGAGGCACTTGAAGAAACAACACACACCTTTAAACCCACTGAGATCGTGGGTATCTACATCTCGCGACTGCAGCGCCCCGCGCGCGAAGGCCGCGCGGCAGAAGATGTGACCTACTTTCGCCTCGCGTTTTGCGGCGACCTGGGCGAACCCGTGCTGGGTGCCAAGCTGGACAAAGGCATCGTGCGCACCCTGTGGATGACACCGGACGAAATTCGCGCCAATGTGCACCGTCTGCGCAGCCCACTGGTATTGCGCTGCATGGAAGACCACTTGGCTGGACAACGCTTTCCGCTCAACATGATCTACACCGACCCCAGCGTGCTCGCCCCCGCAAAGGGATAATTGCCACATGGCAAATAACAAACGCGTGGTGGTGGGTTTGAGCGGCGGTGTGGACTCGGCCGTCAGCGCCTACCTGTTGAAACAGCAAGGCTACGACGTCGTCGGCATCTTCATGAAAAACTGGGAAGACGATGACGACAGCGAATACTGCTCATCCAACATCGACTTCGTGGATGCCGCCGCTGTGGCCGATGTGATCGGCATTGAGATTGAGCATGTCAACTTTGCCGCCGAATACAAAGACCGCGTGTTTGCCGAGTTCTTGCGCGAATACCAAGGCGGCCGCACGCCCAACCCCGACATTTTGTGCAACGCCGAAATCAAGTTCAAAGCGTTCTTAGACCACGCCATGCGCCTAGGCGCAGAAAAAATTGCCACAGGTCACTATTGCCGCGTGCGCGAAGTGGACGGCGAGTTTCAGCTGCTCAAAGGCTTAGACCCGAGCAAAGACCAGAGCTACTTTTTGCACCGCTTGAACCAAGCGCAGCTGTCTAAAACCTTGTTCCCAGTCGGCGAGTTGCACAAAACCGAAGTACGCCGCATTGCCGATGACATTGGCTTGCCCAACGCCAAGAAAAAAGACTCCACTGGCATTTGCTTCATCGGGGAGCGCCCATTCCGCGAGTTCTTGAACCGCTACATCGCCAACGAACCTGGCCCCATCAAAGACGAACGCGGCCGCAAAATTGGCAACCATGTGGGCTTGAGTTTTTACACACTCGGCCAACGCCAAGGCCTAGGCATTGGTGGCCTCAAAGAAAAGGGTGCACAGCGGGGTGGCGGCGAACACCAACCTTGGTTTGTGGCGCGCAAAGACTTGGCCACCAACACCTTGTATGTGGTGCAAGGCCATGACCACCCTTGGTTGCTGTACGGCTCACTGCACGCCGACGACCTGAGCTGGTGCGCCCCGCATCAGCCAGCACCAGGACGCTATGCCGCCAAAACCCGCTATCGCCAAGCCGATGCCCCGTGCGAGCTGCGCTACAACGAAAAAGGCGAGTTGGTGCTCGCCTTTGATGACCCTCAGTGGGCCGTCACACCTGGCCAATCGGCGGTGCTGTATGACGGCGAAGTGTGCATGGGCGGCGGCGTCATTGCCAGCGCCGAATTGTTGGGACTGACGCATGCCTAATTGGGGCGTCTTCGTTGCGCGTTTGCTCAGCGCCATTGGCTCGTGGCTAGATGCGAGCAATTTGCGCAACCGCGTTTACAAACTAGAAGAAGAAAACGAAATCATGCGCGTCGCGCTGGAAGACATTCAGCGCATGGACGCTGAGGGGCGCATTGGCTGGATTGCACAAGAAACGCTGCACAACGTCAAAAAATACTGAACACACACAGGCATAAAAAAACCGACTCGCTCATGCGCAGTCGGTTTTTTTATTGAGCGCTTAAATGGCGTTAGTTTTTTAGAACGGGATGTCGTCATCCATGTCGTCAAAGCCACCTTTGGCAGGCGCAGGTGCCGCTGGGCGTTGCGCGGCTGGCGCTGCAGCGCGAGGCGCGGCTGCTGGGCGGCTGTAACCGCCGCCGCCTTCTTCGCCACCACCGCTGGGGCCGCCCATGCCTTCACGGCCGCCCAAAAGTTGCAACTCAGTGGCAATGATGTCCACCGTGTTTTTTTCCACGCCTGTGGTTTTGTCGGTGTACACGCCGTATTTCAAGCGGCCTTCCACGTAGATGGGGCGGCCTTTTTTCACGTATTCGCCAGCAATTTCAGCCAAGCGGTCATAGAACGTGACGCGGTGCCACTGTGTGTCTTCAATCATCTCGCCGCTGTTCTTGTCTTTGCGGCGGCTCGACGTGGCCACGCTCACGTTGGCCACGGCTTGGCCGCTGGGCAAGTAGCGCACTTCGGGGTCGCGGCCGCAGTTGCCGACGAGGATGACTTTGTTAACGGATGCCATGGGTAAATTCCTCCAGATATGGGCTAATTATGGGGTCTTTGCGGAATGGGCTGGGCGCTTGGGCGCCACCATGGGCCAAGCTACCACCAGCCACAGCACCATGAGTGCTGCGCAAGTTAAAAACAAGCCTTGTGTGCCGTAAGTTTTGACAAGCTGACCACCCATCACACCGCCTGCAAAAAAGCCCAACGATTGCAGCGTGTTGTACACGCCCATGGCCGCGCCGCGTGACGCCGCAGGCGCAATGCGAGACACCAAACTCGGCTGT
>JACCDR011980133.1_pt1 | contig 23160 bp, 23 predicted proteins | sample 7446431 | NCBI WGS metagenome assembly JACCDR01 (sample SAMN15323443, study PRJNA562643) | freshwater metagenome | isolation source: river surface water | place: USA:Blue River Watershed | collected 2017-08-17 | reverse complement strand
AAATTTGCGACTTGATTTTGCGACCCCTGGCGTGGCTGTGCTGTTTTTCTATTTTGGAATTTCCTAATTAGGCAAGTGGGACCCACTGGGATGTCCGAATATGGTCGGGGAATTATAATGAAATTTTTTACGGAAATGATTATGGAAGATTCGTATGTAATGGTACCACGTTTATTTGTAATGAATGAAAAGTATTTGAATCGAGGAATGGAAACAGAAACAATGAAAGAATATAATTTTCAAATGGAAGAAGCAGATCTAACAAAAGTTAATAGCGGTTTATTTTCAATTGCTTTTCGATTATATAACCATGTTAAAGTTGCAAAGAATAAAGCTATTGAATGGCAATTAGATAATGATATACAAGAAAATGCAAATATCGATGAATTGTTTAAAAGTTTTGAATACATTAAAGAATTAAGTGATGTAAGAATTGTTGCTTTAACAGATTCTGATTTGCGATTATCGTGTAAAAGAGGAACACCAAAAATTTGGTACGGCAAAGATTTCCAATCTGAATATGGCCACATTTTTACTGAACAAAGAACAAATGTTCGTATTTCGCCATTATATCCTATTCGAGAAAAACTAGTTTACTTGTACTATCACAACGAAAAGAATCAAATATTTTTATTTCGTAGTAGTAGTCCTGCAAGAATTAGATCTGGAACAAGATTTTGTCATACTTGTTTTTCAGTTTTTAGTGGAGCACTAACATGTTTTTGTGAGTCAAGAGTAAAACTAAATAGAGTAATTAAAGTTGCAAATTGTCAAAGTTGCGGAGAACAGTATTTGTCAAATGGAACTTGTCAATGTAAGAAATTTATGAGAAGATTAAGATATAAAATATATGGAGTATGAAAATTTATTTAAAAAAAATTCAAATAAAATGCCCTGGTGGATTTAAAGGCAAAACGTTGAAACTAGTATGCGAATTGTACCCATTACTATTTCTTATAGTTGCATTTGTAATAAGTTTTATATGAAAAGTTTCTTCTTGTTGATAATTTTCAAGTCTTGATTCAAACCAGCTAAATGTCATTATAGGACGAACGTTTCTAACTCTAGTAGTTTTAATGAATAGAATAATTGTTTCTGTATGGATATTGTTTACGTAATAGTTCAAAAATGTGAATTTGAATCTTGTAGGTTTAACATTTAAAGTTTTATAGTAAATTATTGGTTTGGTATCGTCAGGTTTCTTATATAAAGTACTAATAACTCTATTATTTCTGTTTTCATCATTTTCAATAAAGTACTCTTTTATAGGAAAATTTAGTAGATGATAGATCATTCTTTTCGATAGATCATAGTTTTCTTTAACAAAAGTTTCAATTAATAGCCATATTTCAGTAGGTAGAAGGAGTGCAATTGAGTTGGGGATACGATCAGTAAATTTGTTGAGCATTATTTTTATGAAAAAAAAAGTTTTATTATAATATGAAACTTTCATACTCAAAATATGCGTCAAGATACATCCATGTGTCTCTTATCGATAAGGGTGTATATAGAAAAAAATTGGGTACTAATAAATACACATCATCCCTAAACATTGGAATTCTAAGGTTTGTCAAAAACCCTTTCTTTTCATCATATTTGAATAATCCATGAGTGACATTGTCTGGAGCAATCATTGAACATATCAAATATTGTTTATGGTACCTGAACGTTACTTCTTTTATTCCGTAACTTGCGTAGTGGTTAAATTGTAATGGTAGAATAAGTTCTAATTTACTTTTGATACGATTGAATTCAAGTTGACGAATTCTTTTCTTTATCATTATCCATATTTCGGTAGGGAACAAAAACATTGGGTAATATATTTCAAGGTTCAAAAAATATATTTAAAAAAACCCTTCAAATATAGTTGTACAAATTACGTAATCATAAACATAAATAGAAAATTATCATGTAAATATTCTTTATATTTAATTTTTAAAAAACATGATTAAAGGAAAATATCTTGGAGAAGCAGCTTATAATCTTGAAACTTGTAAACTTGACTTGACCAAATTTAAATTAATCAAAAATGAAAACAAGAAACCTGGAACTTTTACAAGCAGTGATTTAGTAAGCGATAAAAAGAAAGTTGGGTTTACAATGACTGGAGAACTTTTACAAATTCCTGAACGTAATCCGTATGGGCAAATTGTTATGCATCTAGCAATTGAAAGTAGTAAATGTATTGAAAACTTATTAAGTTTTGAAAAACATTTTTTAAATGGAAAAGATGATGATTTTTATTTCACTACAAAACTTGTTAAAGAGGATCCTATTGAAGGCTACGTTATTTCAATTAAATTACGAACTAAAGATAATGGATGGGTTTTTCAATGCAATGATAATAATTTTTCACCTGATGACTTAAATTCATTAATGATTGGATCAAAAATATTTGTTTATTTTATTCCTCAATATTTTGAAATTATTGAAAATGATACAAAAGTACGATGTGGATTCTACCCTGACTTAAAAAGACTTGTTCTAATTAAATAGTAAGTAATTCTTGATCATTAGATTCAATTTTTTTGAAACATATTTTTTCTTTAAATCTTTTCATTATTAATGCCCCACCCGGTTTTAATAAATCACAGTACATAAACGAATATTTTTCATTAGTACAATATTGATATACTTGTAACCATTGCTCTTTTTTCAATCCTAAAGGATATTCTTCCATTATAGCCTTAATTTCTAAATCATTTGCAATTGAAAATAATATTAAGCATGTATAATTAGTTCTAACAGTTTTTGGAATTTCTCTATATGCTTGTGTAACCATTAATATTGATGAACTTAAATGACGATGAGTAGTATTAAGAACTTTAAATGGATTATCGGTTTTGTTTGAAAATAAGTTACTCCCTACTAAATCATCAAATATCCATAAAATCCTATTTGCTAAATGTCTAGTTTTCCCATCTCTTTTTAAAAAATCAATAACTTTTTGTTGCTCACTAATAATTTGTAATAAAGTACTTTCAGTGTATTCTGTAATAAAAAATTGTTCAGGGATTAAGCCAGTAAACTTTTCTTTTTCATCTTTTTCTTTTCCTAATTTATTTGCATCTTCAACAATTTTATCGAATAATTCACTTTGATCTTGATTATTTTTAACTATCCCATTATCATTTTCCTTCTTTTTCCGAATTCTTAAATACTCTTTAAATTTCTTATTTTCTCTTAAAAAAGGTTGTTTTTTTACCCAATCCCATTTTTCATCATTTAATATTGTAGGGCTAAAAATAACAATAGTGTGAAAATATTTTTTGTAAAATTTCAACAAGTTTATCATTAAAGTTGTTTTCCCACTCCCTTTAGGAGCAACAAAACACATTGTGAATTCATGTTTAGGTAATTGTTCAAAAGGTGCATCTGGATGACTTGCACCTGTAGGAACTGGAATTTCTTCAATTTCTAAATTTTTCATTTTTTTTAAATTTATTTTATTAATAACTTTTTTTAGGAAATATCATAGCATACATTTTCTTACGTTCGTTATTAGGTTGTAAATCTAAAATTAAATTTTTTTTAGGAGCAGGAGGAGGAGAAGGGTTTATTAAAGGTTGTTGAGGAGTTTGTACAAGTTTAGTCATTAATTCTTCTTTCATTGCAAGTAAGGATTGATTTATACTATTTATTTGCTCTTTGATTTCAGAGACTGAACTGGAATGGATGTCTTTTGTTTCGATACAGGTTTCGTCTTTTTCAGTGATTTCACCTGACGTTTCTTTTTCAAGCTCAAAAGTGATTGTTTTGATCGGGGATCCTTTTTCATCTTATGTGAAGCTCTTTTTGTACCTATTTCCTTTTTTTGTTTCTTTACAACCTTTTTAGGTTTATCTTGCTTTCTTGGAGCTCTTTTACGTTTAGTAGGAACAACTTCTTTTTCAACTTTTAAATCATGATCTTCAGGTTGAATTGCTGGTGGCTGAATAGGACTAGAACTTTTTTGTTCTTTAGGTTCAACATTAGAAACATCTTCAGTATACATTTGCAAAGTCATATTTTTATAAAAGTTTTTTACAACGCATACATTTTTAAATGTCAAATTTATATTTTTTGGAATATATAGGAACAAAATATATTACGTAAACTTTTTTTATAATTTAGGGTTTTGTACCAGTACTAGGTTGCACAATTGGTTGCCCGTTTGGAACCACTTGACCTTGTTGAGAAACTGGCCCAAAAATTGGATTATAAATTGAAGTGTTTCCCCCATTACCTAACAAATTTTGATAATAACTTGGAGATAGAAAATCTGATCTAGAAATAGGGTTACCAGTTAAAGGATCTTTTGAAAAAGTATCAGCAAATAATTTTTGTTGCTGAATAGTTTTAAAACTTGTATCTTCACCCATTACTATTTCACTTGGTATAGCACCTCCTCTAGGTATATCTCCAGGTTTTGAAATATATGGGCCTGGCAATGGTAGGAAAGCAGATGGAACAGATTTCGCTTTTTCATTATTTCTAATAATTGAGTTCCATGAGTACTGAGGAGTTTGAGTCATAATAGAATCCATATACCTATCTGTAGGTCTAACATCTTGCCATTCTCTTCCAATTTTGATTTTCTGGTTAAATCCAGTATTACGCCATCCATTTTTGTTTACTTTCGCTGGACCACCACCAGAAGTGAAATTCTCTTTTGTTCCATCTTGTGTCATTGTACCAATATATTTTAAATCGTCATCAACATGTTCATATCGCATTGGCATGTCGGGGTGTGAATGTTTCAAGCGAATTTGTAAATTACAATCCCCGACACTAGATACTGGTCCAGGTAAAAATTCTGTTAAATGGTTGGGATAAATTTCCTTAACTAAGGTAATTGACATTGTATGGAGTAAAATTAATAAAAAACATACAATATGATTTATTATAGACTACTGTTGCTACTACTACTTTCTGCATAATTAACTCTAGGAATGTTCCTTCTAGGCCGAATGTTTGCAGGAGCTACTCCATTAGTCTGAATATCTTGTATTGTTTGTAACTGTTCCATTAGAGCAGGTGAAGGAGGAGACGTCATTAAAGCAGGTGAAGGAGGAGACGTCATTAAAGCAGGTGAAGGAGGATACGCCATTAAAGCAGGTGAAGGAGGGGTACCCATCATAGCGGGTGATTGTTGAGATAAAGTCGAGGAAGAATGTACAGTTCCAACGCTCATGTTATCTACTAAGTTTGAGTTTGGTACTGGACGATGACGATCCCAAAAAGTACCCCCATTATATTCTGCAGCAACAGTGTCCATTGAAACAGAATAATCATCAAAAGATTCAAAAGAGGCTTGAGTTTCACTCCGAGTTGATACCCATTCCATATAATTTGACATTGCATTAACACTTGCCATATCTAATGATTCTTGTAAAAGTAGAGATGATGCTTGAGGATCAATATTTGATAAATAATCTGCTACTTCACTAGCTGTTTCAATAAGCTGATTAGGGTATAGTAGGTCTGTTCTAATGTTCTGTTTCTTTACAAATGATTGATTATCGCTGGAATTCTTTCGTTTTAATGGTAATAATGGAACTGCTTTATCAGGAGTTCGCGGGGATCTTGATCCAAAAATAGGAGGGTTACTTGTAGAAAATTCTTTAAAATCGTAAGCAGGAGGAGGACTCTGAGGGATTGTGTTATCTCTCGAACTACTAGGAAGTTGTTCATTATCTCTAGAGCTACTTTGTTGTTGCATAAGTTCTTCCATATAGGTCTGGAATTTCATTCGATCAGTATTTATTGTATCATTTAAAGTTTTGTTAACGTAATTTAATTTTTCACTATTACTTTCATGATATTGCTTTTCTGCTTTTAGTTTTGAAATTTCGTTTTGTAATTGTTGCAAATCACTATTTCGTTCACTTTCAAAATTTTTTAACTGTTCTTCATATTGATTCCTTAATTCATTCATTTGTTCAAGTTCTTTTTCTTCCCCAATATTGTCTTTTTTTAATCTACCCAAGTTTTCATTAACACTTCTAATTTTTTCTGTAATATCAGCAGTTCTTCTTTCATAATCTGCTTGCCTTTGATTTAAATTATTTTCAGATTCAAATAAACTATTATTAATAGCTTCAATGTTTGCATTCAATCTGCTATTCAAATCAGACATTCCAGTGCTAATATCATGATATCTCCCTTGTATACCGGAATTTAAATTTCTAAAATCTTTTGCAAGTATATTTTGGTGTTCTGCCAACCGGGCGTTGTTTAATTGCTGTTGTTCAATATTATTTCTTATTTGATTTATATCTTCATTTAATGTTTGTAAGAGACTAGTTCGAATGTCTTTACTGCTTCCGCTGCTGCTACTACTACTAGTACTCATCAAATCCGGTGCAGAGCCCTGGGGACTAGGAGGTGTATAGAAAGAAGGCATTGTTTCATTACTAGGAGCATTTCTTATATCATTTATAATAGGCTGTAAAATAGGGTTCTGTATTGAAAATGAAATAGGCAAATTTGTAACTACAGGTTGTTCTTTTAATACTCCATATCTTTCTGTATTTTTGTGCACTATTCTTTTTCCCAACTTTTCTTTATATTGATACTTTTCTGGCACTTCAATAAATTTATTTGGTACGTATAAACTTGTTGTTTTTGAATACCTAGGGTTTTGGTTTGGATGTAAACCAGGTATAGATTGAACATGTACACTCCCAAACATTCTTAATAATCAGAAAAAAGATTGCATACAATTTTTTATTAATATTATTCAATCAATTTAACTGCATTATTCTCGTATAGAATCAACATTTGGTCATAAAGAGCAAAAGTCTGGATAATAAAGTCTTGATCAGTAGGGCCAGTCCAGTTAACCATTAACTGAATATCACTTTGTTCAGAAGCATTTAATCCTGAAATTTCAGCACCAGAAGAAGTTTCCAAATTTTGAGCCATACAGAAAATACTAGACCCCCAGCCAGGATCGTAGTTGTTATCCAATAACAAATCAGCCAAAGTAGTTCCACTACCTTGATAACCAAGGCTACGAATAATTCCTGAAATTCCTTCTTGAACTACACCAACTGTTGCTGCAGGGTAGAAAGCAAGTACACCATCAGCTTCGTTTACAGATTTATAGAAATGGGCTTGAGTAGTACTATTAGCATCACCAAAAGTAACAGGAGGGTTAGATGAGTTAGTTTGATAGAAAGGCATATTCCATCTTTTAATATTGACACTATTAGATAATCTATAATCTCCCAGAGTTTGTAAACATTTCTGTAATTCTTGGAATGCTTCACTGCCTGATAATCTAGTAGTTGACAAGTTAACTTGGACAGGGGATGCAGGGAAATATCTTCCACCAATTCTGTACTGATACGTTAAAAGTTTATTGCAACTTGATCCAATAGGTAAATTTGAAAAGGTTGCATGAGAATCCAAGTAAGTACTTGGAACTGCTCTTCGAATAATTGTATAAAGAGCTTTAACACTACGAGATCTTTCTTGAATCAATAAATTAGAATATGAAGATCTTCCCTGAGCAAAAGAAAACGTATGCCATGAATTCATTTTAATTGGTACTCCACCAGTTCTTAACCCTTTCAAGAATAAATCGTCATAACTAGAATCGAATTCCAAAATTTCAGGCATTAAAATAACATTGTCTAGGAAATACGTTGGAACAGTCCAAATTTCTCCAGCAGTTAAAGGAGCAACAGGTTTAGCTATAAGACAATCTTCAGGTTGAGCTAATGTAATTTCAATAGCTAATTGAGAAGCCATGAATTTTGTAGGAATAAGTTTTTTCTGAACAAATAAACCTGTACCTAGCTGAATAGCGTATCTTTGTCTGGAATATAGAGCAGAGTTACCAGGGACAGGTTGGGAAGTATTTGGGGCTAAAATATTTGAAGCGTTATATGCATCACTACCAGGTTTAAGTGAACCTCCTATAACAGCTCTTTCAATAGCATTACCAATTCCTTCACTAATAGTAGTTTGGTCAACTACTGAAACATTACTAGCAGACCATTCAGTTAATTGTCGAATAATAACGTTATAATCAATAATATCTTCTAAAGGTGTTGATCCGTACATTATACGTACTCTGCTAAAAATTGATTGAATATTGTTTTGAAATCTTGCCATAAATGGGGTAGTAGATACACCTTGTGCGCCTGCAGCTGTATTAATTGTTGGTAGTCTTAGTAAAGCATCAAAAACTATTTGAGTTCCTGCAGGGTTAACGTATCCTTGAGCTGGGAATTCAAGCCTAATAACGTTTCCAGGTAAAAAAGTACTACCAGTTTTAGGTGAAATTCTAGGAGTAATTTTCATTGTTTTATTTGCTTGACTAGGGAATTCATAAGTGGCATTCCAAGGAACAACAAAATCATCGTTAGAAGGGTACCATCTAAAATGAGCACTCATTATATATTTAAAGAACAGTGAAATACACATACATTATTATATTTTTTATTGTTACCCCCATCCAAATACACTTTTAATATAACTATAAGCACTCCCAATAGATTTTCCTATAATACTTGCACCATCTGATGCACGGTCCATTATCCAATTTACTCCGTGTACGATATCATCTTTGAATTCCCAAATTGTAGAAACTAGTAAATATAAGTCTATAACAATTATTCCAGCTGCAATAATTGGGTTACTTAAAGCTAATGCAACTTGTTCTAGAAAAGCCCCTCCAAATTCACCAACTGTTGCTAATCCTCTAAGAATTAATTGCCCTGATTCACTTTTTTCTAATTGATTAAATATTAGTTTTCCAATTTGTTGACCAAATTTAGTTGTTAAATTAACTAAAGCTTTCCCAACAGTTGTTATTTTATTTGAAACGTATAATTGAACATTATTAAACCAAGATAAAATTGAAGAAACAAATTGAACAGCTTTAACAAATCCTAAAGCAAGATATTTAATCGGTTTAAAAATTTTTGATATTGTTTTAAATGTTTTAATAACTTGAGGAATACTTTTAAAACTATCGTACCATCCAACCATTTTTTCATAACAAGCTATTGAATTTCCAACTACTGATCGGTTAATTTCAATTACTTTCGAAGCATCTTGTGAAGATATTTTTCCTTTAAAGAAATATTCAACTCTTCTAAAAATTTTTTTAAAAATACTTAAATCTTCTTCAATAGTTACTAATTGTTCAGGATTACTACTAGATCTTCTAGGGTACAAATTTTGTAAATTATTTTTTCTCATGAATCGTTCACAAATTTTTTCACTACATTCTTCTTCCATTTCTGTTTGTTCTAATTTAGCAATAACATCAGTAGAAGAAGATTTAGGAGGGTAAAGAATTTTTTCTTCAAATACTTCATTAGATCGATTATCTAAATAAGTTTTAAAATTAGAGTTTCCAAAAACTTTCATTTCAATTTTTTCAAAAATTTCATCATCATCAGCATGTAAAAAACTAGAAAAATATTCAAAATGAGGATCCAAATATTTGCCTAGAGTAGGATTTCCAGTTACTAAGTAATCTTCAATAGTGTTTGCAAAAGCATTGACTTCTCTTTTTTCAATTTCATCTATAGCACTATCATATAAAAAGTTAAACCCTAAATTTCTTGACCCCATTGCATCTCTAACTAAATTTTTTAACCCATCTGTAGAATTCTTTAATCTAACACCTGTAGCAATTAATTTCAAATTATTTAAATCTTCCATTATAAAAGCTACTTGTCCTCTTAGTTTAATAGCAGTCAAAAAAACTTCAGTTCCTTCATGAATTGTTTTTAGTTTCGTTTGTGTATGTTTTGAAATATCCCCTGGAATACTAGCAATTGGTAAATCTGGGTTTAATAATCTTGCAGCAAAAGTAAAAAGTTTCCATAGAATATCTTCATCACCAGCTGTATAAAAATCATAAGTCGGATCTGATTCAAAAAATCTATCTGTAGAATGATTAAAAATAGTGTTTTTAAAATCGCTTCCTTTATAAGCTCTTAAAACTTCTACTTGATCATCAGAAATATGTGAACTAATTCCATCACCAACAATATGGTAACATGTCCCTAGTAAATTACCAGGGCCTAAATGAGTAATTGGGTTTAGTGGAGGAGCTGCAGGATTGAATACAGCACACCTAGTGGCATAAATTGTTGCTAATTGTAAAGCTACGTAGCCTCCTAGACTATGGCCTGTAAACAAAATTTGTGAAGGTTTATAACCTAAAGGAAATATTTTTGTTTGTAGAAATTCTTGGACTTGTTGTAATAAAGTTATTTGTCCTTCAATTATTTTTGCAATGATGAAATCATCAAATAAATCTTGCATGAAATCTGGGCCAAATACATGAGTTCCTCTAATTGCTACTAATAAATTTTTAAATTTGTCTTCGTAAATATCAAATCTTGGGAAATCATACAGTAAAGACCAATTTGCAAATTCTTTTGTAGCGTTACCATAACTTTGAAATGTTAAGTATGCAGCAGATCTATGTTCAGGTTTAATCCAGCTAGCAATTTTGCCAGGGTTTCCGTCATTTGCATGGATAGAAATTGGATCTACTTGTACTGATGGAGGTTTTGTAGATTTAGGAGGTAAAGTGGGGAAGAAGGGAAGATTTTGATCGTAAGATTTCAAAACTGTGTAGCGTTTTGCGGAATGATGAGTTGTATGTCGTCGAGAAATTTTCATTAAAAAAATAATTGGGTACACACATATTCTTTATTTCTTTGTTTATTACAAAAAAAATTTTTAAGGTGCACCATAAAAATTTATCATTGTATTTGGATTAGTAATATCCCTTTTACCCCACCCAGATGTACTAGATTCTGTAGGAATACTAGGAACTCCCCATCCAGACTTATTAGTAGAAGTAGTATCTGATGAAGAAGTTGGGGGAGGTATATAGCCTGTTACTAAAGAATTTTGTTGCGTACTTGTAGTAGAAGCAGGTACTATTCCTGTATTTGTATTTGATAATAGAGCAGAATTCGCTAAATTGTCCCAACTATTATTTACTACACTATCTCTATACCCAGATCCTCTACCACTTAGCGTATAAGTTGAAGGTTGTTTAGGTACTCCGAAAGTAGAAGTAATTTTACTAGGTACTTCTAATGTTGGTTCAGGTTCCAATACTTTAGTAGGAACACCAAAAGTTGTATTTGATAATTTCGGAACTTCTTGAGTAGTAGTACTTTCATTTGAAGTAATAGATACTGGTACTCCCCAACCTGTTTCAGTAGTTGTAGGAGCAGTAGTTGTAGGTGTTGGGGAGATATCACTTTTAGTAGAAACAGTTTCAGTTGGTTTTTGTATTTGTTCATTTCTGATGGGGTTAGCAGATACTGGAATATATGTATTGTTAGAAACATATTGTACACCTGGCAGAGGTTTAATTCTAGAAGATTTTAAATTAAGTTTCTTTACAGGTTTCTTTGCAGGTTTCTTTGCAGGTTTCTTTGCAGGTTTCTTTTTTGGAGGCATTTTTTTTTAATTTAGAGTAAAAAGAAAAAGCATACAAATTGTATGGAATTAAAATTTTATTATTAATAAATGGATTTGAATTATTCAAGGACTACAGAATTTAATGCTAGTCCTGAAACCATTTTAAAAACTGAAGATGGTGTAACTATTGAAAGTGTTGACAATGGACCTGAAGGGTACGTACTTGTTAGTCATGGAAACAATGGAGCTCCTACTTTTGAATTAAATATTGGGGGAGGTTCATCAGATATAACTGGGGGAAATACAGGACAAGTATTATACCAGCAAGCACCATCTGATACAACTTTTACTAATTCAGGCCCTGGAGTTTTATCAAGTAATGGAACTACTCCTACTTTTTCAACTCAAACTAGTGATACTTTAAAAAGAATTGTTACTTCAACTTCTGATTTAGATTTAGAAGTACAAGGTACAACAAAGAAAATTAAACTATTGGGGCCTTCAGATTCTATAACTGATATTCAAACAAAATTAAAAGTTGATATAACAAATTATACAGCTAACTCTACACCAAGTTTTGTAATGGTTACGGATGCTACTGGTAATGTTAATAGAGATACTGTAAACGGATCAGGGGCAGTAATTTTAAGAACTTCTCCATCAATTATAAATCCTACCTTAACTACACCAATTGCAACTTCTACTACAGGAACAAAAAATACATTACAAGTAACTACTACTTCTTCTAATGATAATGGAATAACAATTTCAAATTCTTTACCTGATGTATTAGAAATATATAAAGCTTCAACTGGTGATCATGTTATTAATAATTCTTCAACTACTAAAGATTTAATTATATCAAATAATGGAACAAGTGTTTTAAGTGTTAATGGCCCAACAAATCAAATAAAATTTTTTACACCTATAGCATCAACTTCTCCAACAAATGTTTTAGGATTAAATGCATCAAATTTTTTAACCAGCTCCTCAGTAACAGGTACAGGTTCAGCAGTTTTCAATACAAGTCCTACTTTTACTACACCTACACTAGGATCAGCTACAGGAACTTCTTTACTTTTAAATAATCCCGTAGCTTCAAAAACTACTTTGGAAATCGATACTGTTGCTGCAGGAGATAACGGCTTATCTGTTGGAGGTGCTTCTCCAGGAGTTTTAGAATTATATAAACAATTTACAGGGGACCATTTTATAAATTCAACAGGATTTTTAAATACTTTACACATTCAAGGAAATGGAACTGATGCAATCACTATTAATGGTTCGGGAAATGTTAGATTTTTAACTGCTACTTCATCTACAAGTCCTTCTCAAGTTTTAGGGTTAGAAGCAGGAAACTTTTTAACACAATCAAGTGTTTCAGGAACAGGTGATGTTGTACTAAACAATTCACCAACATTTGTTACACCTAATTTAGGGAATGCTAATGCTACTACTCTAACTTTAAATAATCCTACAGCTTCATTAACAACTTTACAAATTACTGCAGGAACTAATGGAAATAATGGTATAACAATTGGGAACTCTGCAGCTGGAACATTACAGTTATTTAAACAAGCTGTTTTTGGAGATTTTTTAATTAATTCTAATTCTGCTACAAATAATTTAAGTTTATTAGGAAATGGGGTTGAAGCTTTAACAATTTCTTCTGGGGCATTAGTTAAATTACCAACTGCTACTTCATCTACTAGTCCTTCTCAAATTTTAGGGCTAGATGCAACAAACTTTTTAACTAAATCAGGAGTTTCAGGAACTGGAACAGTAGCCTTAACAAATTCCCCAACATTTGTTACTCCTACTTTAGGAACAGCTTCAGGAACAATTTTAAATTTAAGTTCAGGAAATAATACTGCTTTAAATGTAACTGCTACTACTAATGGAAACATTGTGACAATTAATGCTCCAGGTACAAATGCAATGTTATTATTTAATGCCACAACAAACAATAATCAATCTGGAGCTCAATTCAAAACTGCTAATAATGGAAGCGGTTACGTATTTAAAAACACTGTTGGAGATATGGTTATTGATAATGTTGGAGGAACAAATATTCATCGATATAAAGTAAATAGTGCAGATGCACTAGTATTGAATTCTACTACAAATGTTCAATTACCAGGCTACACTACTCCAGGATTCCTAAGTGTAAATGCTACAGGAGTAATTTCTTCTCAACAAGCAATTTCAGGAACTACTACTCCAATTTATCGTAAATTTACTAGTGGCACTTCTTTTTCTACAAACACTGGTGTTAAATGGATAGAAATAATTGTTATTGGAGCAGGAGGAGGTGGAGGAGCTGGTGCTCTTAATAGAGGTGCTGGAGGAGGTGCTAGTGGAGGTATTGTAAAATTTTTTTCAGCCCCTGGAACATATAATTATACAATAGGAACTGGAGGTACTGGTGGTACTTTAGGAGGAAATGGAGGAACTGGTGGAAACACTACTGTTACTTCCCCAGTTTCAATTACTGCTGCAGGAGGACTAGGAGGTGTAGCTGCAGGCGGGAACCCTGGTTCAGGTGGTGTAGGTGATAATGGCGCTTCTACAGGCCCTACTGGTTCATCAATTGTGAGCGGAAACGCTGGGGATGTTGGAACTGTTAATCATGGAGGCAGTGGAGGTTTTACTCCTTATTTTGGTGGTTCTGGTTATGCTACTACTGGTGCAGGAGTGGCGGGAGTAAATAATGGTGCAGGTGGAAGTGGAGGATATAATGTTAATAATGGCGGGGCTGGAGCTAATGGAGCTATATTATGTGTTGAATATTATTAACCAAAAAAAAAAAAATGACACAAATGGAACAAATAAATGTATTAATCGTTATTTGTTTAATTGGTATTCTTGTAAACATTCTACTTTTCATCTTTATTAAAGATAAAATTTATGAAATGTATTATCAAAGAAATGAAAATGTTGATCAGCAAAGTTTTGAATCAATTGATAGCAGAGAAACTATTTAAATTTTTTTACTTTTTTCTTACAAATAATATAAAAAATATGAAACCTTTTAAAATTGAAAATGATGTACATTTGTACTTAACTTCTGAAATTGATGATTATGGGTTTCCTGAAGAAAATGGATATTTTGGAAAATATTTGGTTATTGATGGAGAACCTGATTATCAAACTACTTATGAACAAGAAATTAGTTTTAATTATGATAATAATGATTTAATTAATTGTACAAAAAAACGCCCTATTCATCGCTATGATAGATTTTCAAGGTTTAGAACAACTGTTTTAAATTTACTTGGTAAAACAAAATTCAAATCTGAAATATCGAAATATAAAATTGATATGTTATTTGAACAAATCCCAAACTGGATACAAAATAATTGTTCACCATGTTTAGCATGGAGTGTATATAAACAATACTTGAAGAAAGAAAAGTTACGTATCTTTTATAATCGAATACCAAAATTATATATGATTGGAATACAACAAAGAAATTGTAAAGAAAAAACTTTTATTCCAGATTTAAAAAACTTATTCAAAGATTACGTCAAGTTCGAAAAAGAGTTTTTTAACTTAGATACAAAAAGAAAGTATTTTCCAAACATGAGACATTTAGCAATTAGATTATTTGAAAAGAATGGAATTAATCCCCCAATTGAAATACCTAAAATGAAAACTTTATCAAAACGGAACCAAATTGATGAATACATCAAAAAAATATTTCCTGATTATAGTGTACAAAGTTCGGACTTGGATGATTATAAGACCCAACTTTTTTTATAAACTTGATACCAATGCTACATTTATTACCTGAACCACTTCGAAGAAAACTACCTAATGAACTATGGATCAATGTTATCAATTTTATTTTACCTACTGAATGTATTTACAAAACATCTCTTGATCGATTTCAACATCGAAAACTTATACTTGAAAACACTCTTTTTCGTAATTCTCAATTTTGTATCGGGGATATCTATAAATATGGATTACTCAATTTTTCTATTAATATTGTAACTTTTTTAAACGGAAAAAAATTTTATAAAACAATCTATTTTGGGATAGATAATGATGTCACGGATATACTTTTCTCCATTAATGACGAAATTATATTCATTCCCTAATTAATATAAATATGACAGGTGTCATTTACCCAACCTTTTTTTGTATAAATTCTCCGATAAAATTTTCTTACTTTTATCAAATGAACAATTCTACAAGGTCTAAAGGTAAGAAGAGATTACAAACGAATACAGGCCCTGACGCGTTATTGTTTCAACGTATTGTTAAAGAAAAGCAATATAGACCAATTGCACCTAAACTCCCTTCTTTCGAGAATCAATCTTCTTCAAGTTTACAAGCACAAGATTCTCAACATACTCCAAAGAAACAAAGATTCATCCCATTCATTACTCCTACAAAAACTCCTCCCATCAATTATTCTTCTCCTATAAAATCTCCAATCATTCTATACAACACTAAAGGTAATTCATGGACTTCTAGTGAATGCTGGAATTTTGCTAAAAACATTTACGAGAATTACTTTGATTTTATTGAAGAAATTTTTAACGGTTACTTGAACAACAATAGTTTTCCTTTCTTAGCTTCTCCAGTTCGTCCATTCACAAAAGAAGTTTTTATCAAAATTGTTGTTACGCAACTTATTCAGTCTCAAAGAAGCAGTGAAATCTTGAAACAAATTAAACAGTTTTATGCTGATGATTTAAATAGAGAATTTTATAAGAAGCCTGTTTTTAAAAGATCGACTGAAGTAAAAATGATTTTTTCAATGATGAAATCTATTTTACCTGAAGAAATTCTACTGTTGATTAAAGAACATTTTGATGGTTGGTTTGAATCTATTCAATTAGAATTAAATTATTGTAGTCTTCATTGCAATGAAAGCAGAATGGCTTTTCTCATTAAAGCAGCAAATCTTGAAGAGTTCAATAGTTCAAACAGAAGAATATACATTTATGATGGATTGCAACCTTTTTCAGAAAATGAAATGCTCCAGATGTATAAGTATGATATTTATTATCAAGTACGATACGGCAAAGAAAAAATTGTTATTAAAATGGTTATTTATCAATCTCTTCATCAAACAAAAGATGTTTTTATTCAAGAAAAAGTTTTGATTGAAAAGCGAAGATTATCAATTAACAATTTCTATAAAGTTGCATTACGAACTCATTATGATTTTTTAATCAAAGAAAATGAATTATTAAAATCTATGATTTAAAAAAATAAAGTAACATTGCATTATCATATATAAAAATTCTCCGATAATTTTTCTTCTTTTCTTATTGAATCAAGAAATTCAAAATGAACAATCTTCCTCAAGAACTTTGGGATTTAATTAGAAAATTTGAAAGAAAAATTTTATTCCTTGAAGCAAGAAGAACAGTTGAACAACTTTTAAAAAGAAACGAAACAATAGTGATTTCAACCAGACACTCAAATACATTTATAAATTACAGAAAAGTTGGTGATTATATGATTGCACGTTATTTTACGCATCAACATGGGTTTCAATTCATTCACTTTGAACAAGGATTATTTCGAATGGAATATCTTAATAGAGATATTAGTATGTTGGAATTTGATGTTTACGATAATATTCCAAATTTTTTCAACTATTATCCTTTAGTTATTGAAAACTATACAGCTGCTCTAAATCAAAGTTATATAAGTTATGTTCATACTTATAGTAAAGCTAAAGGATGGTCTATTGCGTATCCTATATGGGAATAAAAAAATTGTATGGTTTTCATTTTTCTTATAATATCTTTTAATTTCTTTAACAAAATGACTGAATATGTTGAATTAGAACTTGATACTGGAAACTTAGCATCTGCTACAGGGGGGGTTTCGGAATTTGATCTTGGTCAACAATTTCAAAATGTTATTGGAGCAAAAGTTATTGAAGCTAATATTCCATTTATATGGGAAGTAATTGGAGATGCTTACTTACCTGCACAATCAACTGTATATCCATTTTATGAAAACTCTATACAATTAACTACAAATTATCCAGGAGTTATAGGAGACCCTTTTGTTACTGCTAGAATTCCTAAAGGAACTTATACACCTTCCAGTTTAATAACTGCTTTAGAAAAGGCAATAAATGTCGATATGCAATCACAAATGACTGCTGAGTGGGGATTTACAGTTACAGTTGACATTACTTTTAATCCAACAACTTTACACTTTTTATTTACTTACACAAGTAGTATACCTATTGGCGCTCTATATTGGCTAGGATTTAATTCAGGGCTAGGAATTCCTCCCAATACTAGAGAAGGTCAAAATTCAATGTTTAGAGCAATAGGAGTATATGGAAACGGCTCATCTGCCACATTAATTAATAATAGTGTTTCAACTGAAGAAAGTGTTTTCCCAGTTCAAACTCAAGGATGGACTTATCTTTATTTATGTTCTAGAACTTTGGGCCCTAATTTCAGATGTTATACTACTGATAGTGTATATAGTGGATCAAAAGCTTTAGATAATTATATAATTGCTAAAATTCCAATCAATTGTAACTATGGGCAAACAATTGTTTGGCAAGATCCTGATCCTCAAAATTATTTCACTTTTCATCAAGTAAACACTTTAAAAAAATTAGATGTTTGGTTAGCTTCACCTTATCAACCTCAAACACCTTTATACTTCAACCAAAATGGATTTAGTTTCAAATTAGGTTTGTTACTACAACCAACAACTATGGGTCAAACATTACCTGGTACTGAAAAAGTAGGTAGAGCTAGGGCTTTAATATCTTAATTGTATGTGTTTTTTTCATAATAATAAAAAAAATGTCTATAGAATTTGATAAATGGAAATTAACTTTACCTACAGGAAAACCTGATGAAATCAAAAAAGATATTGAGAAATATAAAGATGAAAATTTTTATAAAACTGATGAAGGGTATGTATTTACAGCTAGATGTGACGGAAAAACTACTCCTAATTCCAAATATCCTCGATGTGAATTAAGAGAAACTACTCCTAAAGAATGGGTTTGTGGAACAGGAACACATGAAATGGTATATTCATTCACAGTATTAGATTGTCCGAAAAATAAACCCCAAGTAGTTATAGGCCAAATCCATGATGATAAAGATGAAGTAGTTTTTATTAGATTTAAAAAAAATGAATGTATAGAAGCTGAATCTTTTAAAAAGAAATACTTTTTACATGGGGCAGAATTGAACAAAAGGTATTTTATTAAAATTAGTAGCATTGAAAAAAATTTAATAATTGAATGTTATGAAGATAAAGATAAAATAACTAAAGTTAAAATTCCTTTACAGAAACAATATAAAAAATCTTATTTTAAAGTAGGGTGTTATACTCAAGCAAATTCTTCTCAAGGTGAACCAAAAGATTCTAAAGGCTCTGTATTATTACACTCTTGTAAAGTTGAACATTCTATAAAAGTTCCTAAAAGATCTCTAACTGAAGAAATAACTTATACAACTTTACCCTCAAAAGATGATAAAAATGTATGTATATTAATTTAAAAAAATAATGCAAATTGAAGTTGTAAAGAATTCATTCTTTTGTCAAGAACTTACAAGGTATTTATTAAACAATAACATTTCCCCTCTCTACTATGGGGGAGAACCAAAAAATTTAAAAGATTTAAAAGTTTTTAATGGCTACGCTATTTTGGAAAAAGAAAACAAATTAGAAAATGTTCCTTTACTACAACAAAGAATTGATCTAATTGAAATTTCTAAACTTACTGATGATTTATATCCTCTAATTGTAGGATTATGTATTTTTGAAAAAGATGTTCATTTATGTCAAGAAACTTTATTATGTGTTAGATATATTCTTGGAATTCATCAAGGAACTTACTTAACAAAAGACCAAATGGAATATTGCGCTACACTAGTTAGAAAGCAGTTACCAAATAAAAACTAATCAAATTCGTATCCTTTAGGATAAATTTTATATCCAACTCTTGTTCCTTTTAAATTCGTTTCATCGAATTCAATTACTTTCATAAAAGGTCTTGATGTAATAAACTCAATAGGATTATACTTGAATTCTTCCTGAGGTACACAACGCTTTGCCTTTTCTAGTACAATTTCTTTCATTGCATCATAATTTATTTGATTACTCATTGCTGCTTTCAAAGCTATACCTTTAATCTTTATAACATCTTTGCCATTTTTTGTTTTTAAAGCATATGATTTCGGTCCTGAACTAACGTATCCCATAATGTTTGCATTTATACTAACATCTTCTTCTTCCCATTGACCTAGCAATTTACCTTGAGGAACATTATATTTTAAAGGGTCATAAATATAAATGATTGAATCTGTATCATGATATAAAACTCTTTCATCTAATTTTTCCAATTGTTCATATAAGACTAATCTTCCGTATGCTGGCACAAATAATCCTGCTGTAAGAAACCCTCCTGAAAAAGTTTTAACTCTACTTGAAGCTTTTCTTTGCCCTAAAGTTGTAGTAATTTTAATAATATCATCATCATAAGTGCAATAATCCTCTACTCTAATGAGTGCATTAATAACTTTTTGGCGAAATAATTGAAACTTTTGTGAATTTCGATGTATAAATTCATGAGTAGGAAGTATTGGTCTTTGAACATTCTTTCCCCAAGTAGAATTTAGTAACGTTTTTGCTATAACTTTTCTTGCTGCATCTTCACGCCATTCATCAGGTTCAGTTCGTAAGCTACGTTTTATACCTTCAGCAATATCATTTGCAACTTCTGAATTCATATTACTGTATCCAACAATCATTTCATAAATTCCCTCCTCTGTATTCTTTCCATATTTAGTCTTATCAATAAAAAGATTAATTAATTCGTCATTCCATAATCCTTTTGCTTTTTTATAATAATCCATTCTATAAACCTTGACAATTTCATATCCTTTCTGAATAGCTTTCTTAATTTCAATTGAAGTAAAAGCCTCCCCAAATTTATCATCTAAACTTGCAATACATTTCTTTGTAGTTTCATCATAAGTAACTAATACTGGATGGTAAAGTTTACGGGGACATTTAACATCACAAAAGATTATTCCGAAAAAATCATCACTTAATATTTCTTCGACACTAGGTTGTTCAGAAATTCGTTCTTGAATTTTGCATTTATAAATTTTTACTCGATCAATTGGCCCACAATCACAAATCTTGAAAATATTCAACTTTGTTGGTGCATAATGTAACCTGCAAGGTAGATATTTCTGATCAAATACATGAATTTCAGGAGTACCAACTGGATAATCATTAAATAACTGACAAGATGGGTACAGTGAAACTACATCAACATACTTGATTTGACATCCTCTAGCAATCTCATCTTCTGATAATTCATAAAATAAACATCTTGTATCTGTTCTACCTCCCCTTAATGCCTTTCTAACAGACCAATACTCATATGGTTGAAGAACAGGCCAGTATCGTTCAATAGCAGAATTCATGAAATTAAATCGGTCTTCAGGAGTAGTAATGTTTGCCATTTCATCTGTAATTCGTTTAGAAATTGACCTTAAAATAGCATTATGAACAAATGAAGGCCCAGTTACTGAATGCCAAGGTGATACGTCATATTTCTTAATACTAGTATCGTGAAAGATGTACATAATTTTTGCTAGAATATAAACATCGTTTCTGCAATATTTCACTAACTCATTCTGAAAATTCCAAAACCCTTCAAATTCGGAATGCCATTTGAGAAAATTTTTGTAATCTGTTTCACTCTTTGCAATCTTATGCATTGAAAAATATTTGATATGTGGAATTTCTCCTTCATATCCATAATTCTCTTCCGTATTGAATAAATGAGGAAAGTATCCCTTTTCACTATTTAACTTAAATGATTTAGCCAAGTTTGATAAAGAACCTGGTAAAAAACACATTGAGTCTCTAAAAATTAAATCTTTAACTTTAAGTTGCATAATCTTCGTTCCTCTAGGAATAATATGCATTTCTTCCATAACATCTTTATCCTTGTCACTTAAAATTTTACTCAATACAGCCCTAGTATCGTACCCTTTACCATTATGAGCTACTAAAACATTTTTGCCCTTATTAATTCCATAAAAAGCTTTTAAAAATTCATCCATTGTTGTAAACTCTAAATACTTTGGCTCATTCGAATCATTTTCAGCTTGCATTACATTCATACACACTATTAACATTGGTACATGTAATCTGGCATATTCTTTAGATGTAACATAAACATTTTCATCATCAGCTATATATTTGCCCGTTATTGGATCAGGTTTCGGAACTTCTGTATAAATAGTATCGGATTTAACTAAACTACATTCAATATCCCAAGCCCATAAAGAATATCCTTTTGGTTTCCCAATTGAAACATCAGGCTGAAAAAAAGTTCTTTTACTTTCATTTTCACTTACATCTTTCATATAAATAGGACATCTATGTAATTTCAAATTCCCATGATACGTAAATTTACAAGCTTCGCAATATCCTTTGCATTTACAATAAGATTTATATGATTGCCCACAAGTTTTACAGTTTATAGGTTTCTTTTCAATTTTTTCAGCTCCTTCACAAAAACATTTTTTTCTATTATTGAAATAATAATGACAAGTATGGCAAAACCCATAATTTTTCCTCTTGTAGCCAGGATGATTAATGAAAGCTGATACATGCCCAACTAATACTCCTGCTTGAATTCGATGATATAAATAAGCAATTTTTCCTTTCAATACTCCTTGAACATTAGTGTTTTTCTTATTAGTTAACAAATGTGAATAATGTTTTTGGAAAAATTCACCTTCCCAAACAATAGGATCATAACGATCATTACAATTCAATTTTAAATGATCCCACTCAAGTAAAACTATTCTCTTTTCACTTAAAGCCCGAATCTGAGAAAAAATATCAAATATTTGAAAAAATTCCATTTCTTTCTCACCTCTATAATTACTCTGCCATTCATAAGCAACTTCTTTAGAAATTTTCAAATCATAAAAACAACAAGCAACTGCATATAAAACACAATTCAATTCAATACGTTCACCATCACTTCTTTCATAAACAACATCATCCTAATAAATTTAAAAATAAAATAAAACAATTGTTTCAGGAATAAACATTGATTTAAAAGAATCATCGGATATCAAAATATCTCCTCTTCTAGCACCATAAACTCTTCTTTCTTCATCATCAAAAATATTAAATTCAACAATCAAGTTATTAAATGTAGCTTCGGAATTTGATAACAAAATATTTTCAAGCATTGCATATAACTTTGCTTCAGTAATTTCAGTATAACGAACAAGTATTTGTTGAGTACCTCCATCATTCCCGTAAGCATCATACATTCCCATTCCAGGATTTCTTATTGAGATCATTCCTCTGCCTCGATGATTTGGGAATCTATTCAACCATTGTCGAATTCTGATCTGTAAAGCAGTAGCAAATTGTCTAGCTAATTCATGTTCATCATAAACAGGAAGACCTTCATAACTAGCAATAAAAGTCGGGAAGCGATCACTTTCTCCACGTATTTCAATCATGATGTTTCGAAAAGTTGGCGCGTAACCACGGTTAGTTACTATCCCTCCAAACATTTATTGAAAAAAAATTAAATGCAAAAAATCCTTTAGTACATATAAAAAATTTTTATAAAGAATTTTGATTGGATGAAAATTTCATTATAATTCCCCGACCATATTCGGACATCCCAGTGGGTCCCACTTGCCTAATTAGGAAATTCCAAAATAGAAAAACAGCACAGCCACGCCAGGGGTCGCAAAATCAAGTCGCAAATTT
>JACCDR012630971.1_pt1 | contig 23184 bp, 23 predicted proteins | sample 7446431 | NCBI WGS metagenome assembly JACCDR01 (sample SAMN15323443, study PRJNA562643) | freshwater metagenome | isolation source: river surface water | place: USA:Blue River Watershed | collected 2017-08-17 | reverse complement strand
GATGACATCACCCATTGTCGGAACATCAACCATTGCCGGAATATCTGAGTATACAAATGGACCGGGGAGGACACCGTCAAGCATGTCAAAAGTAGCGTAGTACTCACCAAGACCATTAATACCAAACCTTGCCCACCCTGGTATTTCAATGTAGAATTCATCTACGGTTTGAATTGTGAGTCGTATGTTGTACTCCCTTCTTGGGACCCGATATACTGATGATACCTCAACATTTGTAGCTGATCCGTTTGCATCAAATAACCCTCCAACAGTGATATCTGGTGTCCCTGATACGATATTCCAGTTAGCCCACTGTCCACCAGCTAGTAAAGGGGTTGCAAGTAAGTGTGACTCGCGTGTCATTCGTATTTTATCACTAGCATTTAGCTGAATCCTAAACTCATCACCAGGGCCAATGGCAAAAGGCACTGTCTCATTAATCAGGGATCTCATTGTTGCCATGATATCTAGGGCGCCAGGAGCACCAACGGTATAATTGCCAGGTGGGATAGTTATCACACTATCGTCAACCTTGAATGTGTTTTGCCCCGCTACGATTGGAATGATGTTGTTTTCAGGCCTTATAGGGTTAACCTGAAGGGATTGAAGGGCAACCTTAGGTTTAGCACCGACGACCACCGGTGGGTTAAATACACCGTGGACAACTGATGTGCTGCGTGTTCTATCTGCCACCAATGTTACTAATCTTCCCATATACTATTATATGGGAAAATTATTCTACTATGGCAGTTTATCATTCTTATCAGCCAATGTCCTCCTACCAAGCAGAACTGTTGTTGACTGGGGTTTCTTCTTAATCCTTCTTGGAGTGACATCTTTCCTTTCAACTGATACTGTTGATTGGTTTGGACTCATATTGGGTGTAGTCAGTCCCTTCAGATCAGTTGCTGGACCCTTTGCCTTAGCCCTAGGTCTTAGCTGTTTCCTCTGAGAAGGAGTCATTAGTACCGGCATATACTAATACCCGGATAAATACTTTGGAAAGCCTAGGTTCCCCTTCTAATACGCCTCCACAATACGACCATCCGGGTATACTGTCATTTCATAGAGGCACTCTCCAAACACAACAACACTATAGGCTGCAATCTGATCAACTGATGCAGTTCCCGTGTTTCCCGAGTTAGCCGCGTTATTTGCATTACCCACTCTTGATATGGTAAATGCCATTGTCTGGATACGATCTCCTACTGAGATACCAGTTGCACTAAAATTATGGCATACTAAAGATGTCTGTGAAGCAGCGTTTTGAGAGTCAGGGGCAAACATAGATAGGATACCAGCTGTTCTCGCCGATGCCGCTGCCAATGGCATGTTAATAGATCCATATGACTCATTAAAATACTGCATGCGTTGAGCAGCAGTGCAAATACCCCTAGGTGGCAAATAGTTACGGTTATTAATGTTTACTTGCAGGGCTTCCTGGTACATGGCTGGTGACCTTTCCTGTCTATTCATCCATCCATCATCAGTTCCCATTTGATTAACAAAGGACAGTCTCTTAACAAACCGACCAATAAACGCCTGACTATCAAAGGTCAGCTCCTGTCGTACTCCATCAGCAACTGCCGGTAAGTTAAACCGCTCAGACAATACCTTAACATAGCTTAGTTTAACAGGACCCTCAGGATTAGGTTGGTTTACCTGTTCATAGATAAGCATAGGTGTACTATGAGTGTAAACAGGGTTGCCTACTGCTCCGTCAGCATTAGGATCCTGAACAAAGTTAGCCGCTGCAACATCCCAGTATAGGATTACTTCTAGGTCCTTCATAGGCGGCAAGACTGGGTTACTGGCCAGGATATCAATGTAGTTACTAAGATTCAAGGTTCCAGACTGTCCAAGATCGGCAGCAGCCACTCTAATCTGGTTATGGAGAAAGGGCCGACCATTTACCGGATAGGTGTTGGCATAGTCCTTAAAACGGGGTTGCATAGTCCAGGAGCCAGACAAGTTATCCGCACGTTCATGCACTCCAGATGATAATGAGAAACCCATCCCGTTCAACAGGTCAAAACGATTTAAGTCTTCACTTCCCTGATTTGATGTTCGCAAGTTTTGAATCGAGCAGTACTTTCTAAAGTTAGGGGTGCGACCTATTACTTTGCCACCAGCACGCAGTTCAACATCCCTCAGGATATTACCCACACCATTAATACAACTGTAGAACAATCCAGTACCAGCAGTGGATTGAGCAGTGAATGCCCCCAGGTTTGTCACCTTAAGATTAGCAGTGTCTATTGTTGCATATGGCAACTGGAAACTAGTCTGCAGGGCATCTGAGGCATTGGTCTGTTTAATAGCAACCGTGATTGTATTAGATAGACTCATATACCATTAGCAATATTATTTAGATTAGGCCTTGATGACCTTGTATCCTTTAAAGTCATTGATGGCCAGATAGGCATTGGCCGCATTGTCGCATTGGGTCTCTAGGTAGTAACTAAAGGTATTTTGACCAGGCCCAAACCTCATTAGCCCTCCAAAGTCAATACCTGATACATAACCATCCCTATATGCCGGCACCGGGTGTCGGTTGCGCCTCAAGACACCACCCCACATAGCAGGTGGCACCCCAAGGGCCCTAAGACCATTAAGAGTAATCTCCGACCGTGAAGTAAACTGAAAGTCAACAAGTTCATCATCCACATCAGAGATGGAATAGGTTAGCCTTTCAACACCATGATCAAGGGAAACTTGCCCACCTCCAGTATAACCATAGGGAGGGATACCAGGCGGGGGTTGGCATACTAGATTAGGATTTGCCTGTGTATTCTTATTGGATTGTGCCACATATGTAGTAGTCAATGATCGACAGGGTGTTATAATTGGTACAGGGTATGTCTGTTGGATTGAGTTAATAGTGACAGTGGTTACCGCATGGGTCTCAAACACAATGTCCTTCCTAGTACCATCATCAGGAATTAAGGTCATGGCAAGTTCCAGATCAGTTAGAACATATGAGTTAAGAGCAGCAGCTGCCTCACCATAGAAGACATCAGTAGCGGCCCTCGTCAGTACAGTAACAGTGATAACACCATTTTGAGTTGAGTATGCATCACTTGCACGGTTAAGACAACATCTGAGTGGCGCAGAGAATGGTTGATATGAACCAAAGACAGGAGCTCCAGCAATTGGATATTCCGGACCAAGACCAGAAGCCCCTTGCATGATACCCTTCTTAATACGTTCATTAGGTGCTGCCAGTGTTGGTGCCGTTATTGATTCAGTGCCCAGACTTTCATCATAGACAGTAAACCTGTTCATTACACCTGCCAATCTATCATACTCAACAATGGTTTCAATATTGCCGGTGGATTCCATATTAACATCAATAGATTGTATGATAGCATGAATACCAGCGGGACCATCCATAAACAGTTGAGTGTCATCTCCTACATAGCCAAAAGCACCAGGGGTACTATCAGCAAGACAAGCGATTAATCCCTGAACCTTAACGGTACCAGGGACTATCTTAAAACCCCTAGTATCGAGTCTAAATGTCACAGTGCTGGAAGGATTGTAGAGTGGCTGTTGTGAGTCTGGTCTGACAGTCACATATTTTGAACTCATATATCAATACCAATATAATTCCTTAGTGGATATCTAGGCTCCCCCTCTTATCACCCTCATTGTCCCATTACCAAAGACTAGTTGTCCTAATGTGTGATTGGCAAAGTACCCAGTCATCGTAGGAAACGCATTACCATTAGTTTGCATCCTTAGTTTCATCATCTGCTGAGTAGGTACAATAGGTGTAATGCAAGGGTAAATTGCATGGGTTGCATTGTCATCAATCCTACGATAGTCTGTAGATTGAGCATCATACTTTGATACGTACTTCTGCATGTTATTAAAATATCTGTTAACCATGTGGTTATGAATACCTCTTGGAACCCTGTCTCCATTTCCAACTGGGATAGACCCTACTGCTAGAATAGGTTCCCCTTGAATATCAATCATGTAGTTTGCCATAGTATTAAAACCAGAGACAAGAGTCAACGGCATTGGAGTCATTAGATGCCAACCAAGACAGTAAGGGGGAATATGCCAGGATCGCTCAAACTCATTACCAGTTGCCATCTGGTATTGTGGCATGTCCCATTCAAGATAGTCTAGTTTCAAGTTACTTAGCTTCTGTCGCATCTCTTCCATCTTTGATGGAGTTGTCTGAATAGAATGAAGTTCAAGAAGAGGTTCATCAAGAGTCCAGCCGATAGTAAATAGTCTATTATCATTGGTCCTGTAGTCACGATGGGAGATTCGAATGTTTGTAATAGCCGCAGCAGCTCCACCACAAGGAACTGGGGTTGTTAGAAAAATACTGAGATCAACACCGTTAACACCTGTTCGGGCTAGACCTGCAACGGTAGTAAACCCCCCTCGGGCCGCATCACCAATAGTAAAGTTACCTCGGGCACCTGTTACAACCACAGGGCAACCAACATAGAAGGGACAATCCCTGTTGAAGGCAATACTGGCTTGGTTTGCACCACCCCAGAAGTTAGAGATGACAAGGGGTGCAGCCTGAGTACCAATTACACTAGCTGCTGTAGAGTTCATGTTAGCAACCGGGTAACAGGCCTGAGCTGCCAAGGGTCCAAAGTCACCATAGTACAATATCACTCTAGATACGTTGTTGGCAGTGGCAACTGGTGTCGTTAGAACAATACTATACGCAGCTCCAGGCCCTGCCGTAGTTACTGCAGCTATTGTAGTGGTTGCAATAATGGGAATAACTGCAGCGGCAGACTGGGCAAAGAAGGTAACTGCATCACCAGCCTTAGGTATCCTGTTAAACTCACTTGATACTCTAGTTGTAATAAGAGGGTTAGCCACGGCACCAACTACACCAGCAACGGATGCTACATCGAGACATTCAGTAAATGTGGTTGGCATCATAGCGGGATACATCACACGGATCTGGTTTTCTAGTTGAATGGTGGTGTACTGGTTACCTGATGCGATAATGGGATACTCTTCAAACTGTCCAAACTGGTCAATATGTTTGTAAGGAAACCGGATCTCATTTGATTCCATCTGAGCTGGCGTAATAGCCCAGGTACCCGCTGCATCTGTAGGTCTAGCTCCTGTGTACAATACAAAGGGACAATCAGGAATGCGGTCTGCCCAGCCCTTACCATAGTTTCTGTTGGTACTTGTTCCACCATAACTATCACAGTCTTCCCTAGCACGAGACTTAAGGTACCAGTCAGTATTGGTGTGATAGATGTTCTGATAAAGGCTCTTATTTAGGACACCGGAGTTTTCAGACACTACAGTACTGTTACGTACCAAAGCTTGATAACCAATCATCTGACCATCACGACCGGGGGTCACAGGATAGGCCAGGGGTACCTCAGCACCCGCTGTGTTATCGGATACAGTAAACCTCATCTGCCAGACTACTTCAGACTCAGCAAGGTTAAGAATGCCCATAGTCCTGTAGATCTTATGGGTAAATGAGGGATTAAGATCTGTTGATAGAATTCCAGTTCGATCGGCCCTTACTCTTCGAATTCTGACACTCATATACCAATTGCAATATATTAATCTGGCATACCTTATATGGCTGCCGCAAATGACTACCTTGATGCCCTCAATAGCTATCAAGATCAGATAACAGCCTTTAGATCAAAGTTGGATCAGGTTCGCAGCTTTGATCGGGAAACCGCCGAGTCTGGTCAGGTTGTTAGTCTTGTTGCAGATCCTCTTGGTGCCCATCTCTTAGCCACCTATGGCGCTGATGCTATCGGTAACCTAAGAGGCTCCCTCGCCAATGTAACTCAAGGGATCAGACAGACACTTACCTCAGAGTTTCAGTCTAATAGCGGGTTGTCCTCAGTTGCCGAGTCACTAGGTATAGACTCTGTTCCTTCGGATGGTCTAGGTGCTCTGGGTCGATTTATGAATCAATTTCGGCCTCCTTCTGGACCTGATCCTACCTTTGGTGATGTTGAACTTACTGATTTTGTCTCAGGTGATGCCCCAGCTGAAGTTACTGCATCTGGTCTATCTGACTTTATTAGTAGTGCCAGAGCAGCCCTTAATTCAAGACTAGGTGGACTTGCCGATCTTGTCTCATCGGGACCTGGTAATATTGATCTTACTAGTGTTGTTCGGTCTACCCTTGGCTCGGGTCTCTCAATGCCCGACTCTAATGCCATTCAGGATGTCTTACAGTCCACAGCAGAACGAGTAGGTATTGATACCTCTTCAGTGGCCCGAAGCTATGCTGATCCAATGTTGGAGAGTGTCCGTCAGTCATTTATGGACATTCCTGAAATCTCTCTTGACTCAGTTGCTACTCCAGTAACTGATGCAGTTGCTGGATTAACAGCTGGTGGTGAACAGGCATTACCAAAGGTAGCCGCCCTAGCTGAGGAAGGACTTGGCGGTATTGTTAGTGGTGTAGGAGATGCCCTTGAAACCGCAGGTGAAGCAGTTGCCGCTGCGGGTAGTGAGGCAATTCTTCCGGCAATTGGTGGTGCTATTATAACTGGTTTTGGTATCTTAGTTAGCGAGCTTGATAAGAACAAAGAGAAATTACCTACGCTACCCAATGTTGCAGCCCCACAGTTTATTCCTGGTCTTAGTTAGATCCCCTGACCCTCCTGTAGGACATCAGGGATATCGTCATCGTGATCTACTTCAGACCATGTGATATTTTTGCCATCAGGGCTTATGCATATGATATCCTGTACAGATTCAATATGAGTATATATCATATCGAAAAAATTTACCGCCTCGGTCTCTAATCTAATACCGTGACCGTATACTGGAGTTACTGGACCCATCATAACCATATTTCTTGATATATCGACTACCGCATTACCAAGAAACATATGTGCAGCCATCATTATGCGGTCTGAAATACCAGATATGCCATCGCAAATCAGGACACAGCGACTCTTAATATCGCTATAGATTGATTTAAACGTATTGTCTTTGATTATCATGACCGTTGTTATCTCATGGTCACCCTCAAGGGTTTTTTCCTCTATACAATGTTCAGTTACCAACATCACAGTAGTGGGCTGTTTAAAATGAATCACCGAGCGTTGATCAACATTCACAGTCAATGTTGCATCTTTTAAATCATATGTCCTAGTGTCACCTTTGAGTGTCATATTCACACGCTTGTCAAATCCATTACTGTTGGTATTAACAATAGTGTCGACAGTGAATCCGTGTTCTTTTGCCATGTCTTCTATCGACATGGATTCGTCTCCGTAGCAGTCACATTCTGCTGTTTGTCCCGTAAACCTCGATAGGTAACAATTCATTAGACTCATATAATCAGCTCCACCTGGATTGATAGAGTCTATTCGCTTTAGTGTATAGTACGTTACGAATCTCTCGTACAGTGTCATAAATTCACGGTTGTCATCTATTCTCATTCTCAGTTCTTTTAATCCTGTTCGATCATCACAGGTTCCCCAACTAATGAATCTATCCTTGGGAATGCGACCGATTATTATTGGGTGACCATTAATACTAATGTGTTCACCCCTCGTATAATAGAAGTCCACTTCATGCACCCCTTCATTATAATATGATATTGCTGGACAGTTGTCTCCGTGTATTTTTCCGTTCAAATCAAATCTGATGACCCATTCTCTTTTGTATTCATCATCAAAATGACTGTAAATTGTGACCTTACTTAGGTAACCATCACTATGTCTCTTCACGTCAGCCCAACGGGGACCATAATCATTAAACAGTCTGTCTGATGGTATCTTAACCTGTCCTCTCAAACATGTTAAGGTATCTAACAGATCACGGTAAGTTTGGTCAGTTAGTGTTTGTTTGACAGAGTCGATCTGTTCAAGAAGTTTCTCTATGTTATCCATTACTATTGATTAATCAATCATTTTTCATTATACCATGTTCATCCACTACTGTTACTGTTAGTTTCTGACCAATGTGCTCCATGTCTGTCTCCAGCTTTACACCATCCCCTTCATGATATAATTTAGATTTACCATCTTTGGTAACTGCAAACAGATCACTATCGGGTTGTTCTGGTACAGTGTAGAATACCAGACAGTTTTTCTTGTGCTGGCTAATTATTTTCCTGGTCATGAAGGGATCCCTGAACTCCTTAATCTTCCATCCACACTCACAACTCATATAAGATAACCCAAGACCTACTTTCAATATTGTCAACGTCAACAAAGTAGACGTCCTAATTGTCGGATACCCTACTAAACCTGTCCCTCATTTCCCTGTGCAAATCATTAAACTTCTCACTTATCAGTCGACTACCAATACTATTCATCGGGTTGACGACTGCTCCTTTGTAGACCGATTGTATTTTTTTAGCGGCCCTACTCATAATATCATTGTGCAATGTATCTAACTCTCTTACGAGTTGCTCTTTGCACCTTGCCATTATCTCTCTCTCATCTCTCTTCAGTTTTTCAGCCGCGATTTTTTGTGGTGTCGGCACACTGTACATAGTATGAAAATCATCATCATTACGACAGGATGGTACCTGTATTACCCTTGATGGCGATTGTAAGATTCCGTTGATTAGGAAATCAACGGCTTGAGAATTAAGTTTGTCCGTCTCGCCTTCCGCCAGACTTAACCATATTATAGAGTAACTGTAATGGTAATCATGCATGTGCAATTCATATCCAGCCTCGTTACCATCCACCTCAAAATATGTTCTGGATGGTTTCCCCTTGTATTTTAATAGCCAGGGGAAAATATCGTAGACTACAGAATTATCGTCTCTATTTCTCATCTCACCATCTAATGTTGCCCAGAACTTTATGTAAGTGCTGTTTACCTGGTAAAACACTTTGACTCCCTTTTCCATTAGAATGGAATTCATTATCAATTTTGTCAACGATAAGATCATGACATGCCTAATTGGTCAAGTTGTTTGGGTGTCAACGCCGATTGGATCACCGCCAGGTTTTGCACTACCTTAAAGATTATCACCGTCTTATCACCTAACCCCTTGACCGGTTGTTTGGTCCGCTGGTCAAGTATCTCTACTGTTGTTCCCGATATTACTATTGGGTCTCCAGTATGAATGTAAGTAAACCCACTGTCTGAGTATCCCGTTACAATACTGTCACTATTATACTCCTTTGATATTACCGCCAGTATGTTTGGGTCAGAACCACCCTTATAGATATAGCGCCCCCGGTTTGGCACAAACCCCTGCATCCGTAATAGGAACAACCCACCATTTGTGTTTGCCGAGACAGGCTCTCCAATAATTGCCCGGGTAATTCCAGTACTATCAAAGTAGAGAATATATCCCGTTGGTGTTAGGACAGGTGGGTTCTCATACATGCGCCTAAAATCACTCGCCTTGTGTCCATGCAGGGGATCTAACAGGAAACTATCAAGGGCAAAGCGGCCACCTGTTATTTTATCCTGTAGGGCTGACTGCAGGTAGAACTGCACACCATTATTATCTAGTTGTAGTGGTACAATTAACCGGTCTGCAAGACCCAGTTGGTCCTGCCAGAAACTTCGGGGTTGCAGGTCATGAAACACTACACCGCTGGCCTGTTCAATGATCCACCAACGCAAGGGTAGGCTTGAACTCCATTTTAACATGACATTCTCCTTTGTTGGTCGGGTAGGATCACTATAGTCAGCTATTCCCATATGAGCATAGGGTACACTAAACACTGCTCCATTTGTTCCATACTCCACAGCAATATTAGATGCTCCAACAAAGTAAGGAGTCACATATCTGTATGTATCAGCATCAGTAAATGTTACCGCAGCGGGTGGGTCAACAAAGACCTGTCTAAAGATTAGGTTACCATTTTTGGGGTCGTCTGTCCTCTCTAGAACAGGATTTACTGGTGCAAATAACTGATCAGCAGCGGGATCAGCCGGTGGTTCCAGGCTAATGTAGTCACTAATCTTCTGAGTTATTAATCGGGCCATACCTTCTGGGTCATACACACCCTTTGGAATGGTGAAGGTTATTAACCGGATGTTTAACTGTATGGTTGCCCCTCCAACATCAGTGGCGTCAATATCCCCCGGTCCTACCTTAAAATCATCAGGCTTTAACGATCGGTTATTATCATTACCATTGGCATTACCTGGCGAACAAGAACCATTAGGACCGTGTCCTGATTGTTTTGCACCCGGGTACATACCCTGGTATCCTACTACATTCATTGTTCCCTGTTGGAATGTAATAACATCCGAAGGGACTACAGTAACATAATCCACCTGGTTATTAATATCATTTCCAGCGTGCCAAAAACCCGCTGGAGAAAATCCATCAGCATTGTTAAATGCATTGCTTCCAGTTAACACCGCGGTCTGTTGGTTATTGTCCTGGTCTAGGTATGCCACTGTTACTTTAAACTCGATCTCTGAGTGTCCCAGTGAGTTAGTGTTGTCACACACAAATGTTCCTGGAGTAAAGTTACCATCAATGTCTGCATACCACTTGTAGAAGCTAACAAAGTGACAGTCTATACTGTTCAAGGTTTGAAGTTGCCGGGTGTTATAAGCCGCATAGTATCCATAGGTTTCAGCAGGCCATATAACACCCGAGTCCACCTGAACCTTAACTGTTTGATTTGGTGTACTAGAGGTATCAAGAGGGGGCGCATAATCTCTATCATAGATACTAAATGCCATTGTAACCTGGGTGTCCTGGGAGATTACAATATCACCGTCCTGGACCTGTTGTGTATCAATACTTGCTGTGTGTAGGTAGACACTATCGCCCTCTTTTATTACGGTGGCCTGTGGTAATGTAAAGGTTGCAACCGAGGCATCCTCATTTATTGCATTTGCATCCTCAAAGTTAAATTCAATAGCACTCTCCGCTTGTATATAAGATACAGGTGGAGGTACAGCTGGTTTAGTCTCCTTGGCTTGTTTGATCTTTGTAATCTTTGTTGGCTTAGCTGACTTCATATACGATAGGCAAGATTACTCTTTGTCGGCCTCGAGGTCTTTTAGCTCCTTGTTAATCTCAAGTTTGCGGATGTAATCCTTGTCTGCCTTGATCTCTCCATCAAGTTCCTTGGAACGGACATACTCTGCTGAACTCAGATATGCCTTTCTCATCTTAGCCCTCTCCTTCCAGTTGTCAGAGGAGTTTAGTTTCTCTGTTAGCTTCTTGCGCTCGTCCTTTAGTGCCTCAACCTTTAGCCTTAGTTGAAATTCGTCGTCCATATACAATGTCTCTTGAATCAAGAATGGGCCCTTTAAACGCACTTGGGTTAACACTATCTAGGATAAATCTGTTTTAACCATTGGACCTGGTTGGGATAGTCCATTTTTTTGGCCCCAAAAAAATTACTCCATCCCAGTTACGATAACTATTTTCCAACCGGTTTCGAATAAGTCTCTTAGCTCTGAGATAAGTCTTTTAAGCTCTGGGATATGTCTTTTAAGCTATGGGATAGTCATGTAACCATCTATTTACCATCATTAATGATAGATATACTATATATATAATATATCAAAGTTAGTTAGATATAAATATACTATAGTATATTTATATTGACCATAAGAGAACCATACAGTAAACCTCCGTTGAGTTTAATCATTCAAACCACACAGACTTCGGTTGCCTCAAGAGGTTTAGACTCATCATTGTTCCTCAGCTGTAGCCGAGTCCAGTATGGTCTAACCCTATCTGTTAACCTATCATGTTGTTTAGCCTTTGTATGTCCAAACCCCTTCAAGAAGTAAGTAAGAGAATTAGAGGTGTAGGACGGATTACCGAGCTCCCTCTGGAACAATAAGAGAACATCATCAGCCCATGCAACACTATCTGGTTTGGCTGCCTCAACGTAAAAATCCTGATATACCATCAATGGAGTAATAACCACCCTCCTTGTTTCAGCGGTATCCTCAGCCATATCAGTTCCCGATGCAGGAACAAAAGGTTCATCCTTATAATGGGCCTTAAGACAACAGACGGTAAAACAATCAATCACATCGGGATCATTAACATAGTTGGCAACAGCCTGATCTTTCAGGATGAAGAGATGGGGATAATCTCTGGCGTCCTTTTCATTATCAGTAAACTGTTTCTTCATGGTAATCGGAATCACTGTATCCATGGCATCACTAGGATCAGACTTAGGCAGACCGTTAAGACTGCCAATAAAACCGGCAGATATGACTACTGACACTTGATCACGGTGTAAGCCACGGACATCGATCTTATCATTTCCACCATTAGCTAGGACCTTCTTGATGATATTGCCATCAAATATTGGAGTTATCGATCGGCCATTCATATCAGTATTTGTCGTTTTCTCTGCGAAGATTGCTATCCTCTTTAGATGGCATTGTGAGGAGAGGACCCATTTTAGTGCTAGAGCAGGATCACCCTTGATTGATGAGACTAACGGTGTCTCAACAGAACAACAGATACCATCGAACGCCTTATAGATAATACCAGTAACCGAGCTCTTACTAGTGTGACGTAACCCATCAAGGACTGTCCATTTCTTATCACTGATGTGACCATAGGCCATCCGACCTACAATATGATAGTACTGTTTACGCTGGATCTCATCAAGGCCCTGGAGCAACTTGTTTAACTTTTCCATGGCCTCTTCAGATACCTTCATAATGGGTGCCTTTCTGTTTATAAACACAAGAGGAGCATAGTCACTAGCGGGATCATTATCAACAAGACCACTAGGGAAGGTCATATGTTTGTCTATCCAGTGAACCGTACCAATAAACCGATTGTTGGTATTGACAACAAAATCATCGTCGGTAAACAATCTAACCATCGCCTTGAGTGCTGCAAATATATTGTTGCAACCAGTGGTGTTGGCACTGTAGGGGCATCTTTTCTTCGAGGGTGACAACTTATAAAACTCACAGTGCATAATACATCCCTTGACAGAACTCTCCCCCTTGCACCAGAAATAATCACCCAACGGACGGATAAACCAATCATTACTACAGTATTTTAGACGGCCATCATAAAGGGCGATAAATTTCTCAGCGGCTTCCTTGTCATCACCAACCTCCTTTGAGTTATCCGATGCGCTAGTGTACCACCTATCAAGTATATCGGCACTCATCTCCTCTGATGACCTAGATCCAATCATCTCCTTCTTAACCATATTAATGGCAAGACCAAACTTATCCATGGCGGCGGCATTCAACTGAGGTAGTAGGGATTCAACCTGATCATCTGATAGTGGCTGATTATCAGGGGTTGACAATAGGAAACCATCATGGCAAATATCCCTAACTATAAGACCCTGTTCAAGGGCAATAGGAACTAGTGTATCAACAATGATTCGACGCTCGATGTGTTGGAGTAGCCAGGAGAGTTTTGAACATCGCAGTCGGTGTTTGCTGGCATTGCTCGGCAACTTGTCCCACATAGACTTGTAATTGCGGGCAATATATTCAGCGAGATCAATTGAATGTTTTTTGAGATTGAAGGCAGTAAGATAGATGCGACCAACTTCAGGATCATGAACATCCAGACCGTTGTCTATGAAGAATTTATTGACATCACCCTCATAGAGCCAGATGAACGCTAGTTTTTTCGCATCATCCCGAGTAAACTTGACATTTGGATCAGCCTTGTTGGCCCTGTCAACAATGACCTTAAAAAACTCCTCCCGGTTGGCATTCCATTCATTGAGTTCGACAATGGACCGCTGAAAAAACAGTTGGAAGAGCTGATTCATGATAACCGGATGAGCATCCTTCATATCAATATCAGTGCAAAACTCACGGATTAGAAACTGACGAACCGGTCGTGTAACCTCAACTAGACTGATGTCCTTCTCACTGACAGGTTTGACGCGACCATAACCATGGCGGTCATCATCAGTGTAGGCTTCTAGTTTAACATCACGAGAGGGGTTACGCCTTAGTGAGAAGTTTTTGATCTGACTGGGCAGGGCATCTATTTTTGAGATACGGGTCTTGTCTAGTTTTAGTTTGATTTTGGAAGCGTTCTCCTGTAGGAACTTAGCCCGGTCAGGGTCGATAAACTGTTTTATGGTGGTGACCTTCTTAGGTTGGGGCTTGATAAGCTCGGCAAACTGCTCATGTGTGATCATTAATATCTATAAGAAAATCATTTCTAAGTAGTAGTATATCCGGATGTAATATTACTTAGAAGAATCAGAGTTAATACATTAATGACTGAGGTTTGTGATCTAAGATGTGCCAGACACCCAGGTGCCGATGCCTATCTATCAAAGAATACGCAACCACATGCTCATTACGGCAAGTGGTTGTGTGTTGAGTGTGACCGGTTTATTAAACATGCAAGGACACCAAAGACCAACGGTGAAATGTCTGAACGGCAGGAACAGATAGTTAAACTACTAGTAGCGGGTGGACTTGCAGCATGTGATGTTGAAGACCTATGTCGACTGTATGGTGCGCCACATCTTAACCTGGCACAACAATCAAAGTATATGGCCGTGATTGGGAAATACCAAGTACAATAAGTCAATCAGGAAGTTTGCTCAGATCTAATGACAAGACACCCGTTCTCATTGATAGGAGGTTTGCCTAGTTTGGCCCTAAGACGATTTCTAGTGTCTAATCTACCGTGATTCGGGTCTTCTCCTAGAGAATTCCTTATCGCTTGTTTAAGCAACTTCCTACTGAAATTCTTACTGAAGTAAGACTTGTTGCCCTCCTGCCTCGGATTGTGTTCATATGTCTCTTCTTCCATTAAAAGAAATAACTCAATCAATTTTAAACCACTTAGAAGCATCCAACAATTGATATTGGAGACAGATCATGTAGGTACCTGCATGATACAGTCATTGCCAGGGCAACGGCAGTGATGGGAGGGATTAAACACCCCTTGGTCTCCCCCGAAGTCATGTGGTGTAATGTAGCACACAGCCTGGTGGGAGTTCAAGTCTCTCCATGACTACTCCTGTGATCAATCTTGGTCACAGGAGTATGCACAAACTTACTTAACCTTCTCTTCATTCTTGGCTATTAGTTCGGCCATTAACTTTGATATCTCGGCCACGTGTTCATTATTTAGTTTTAGTTGCACAGTCTTACCCTTGCAACAGGAACTAGTAGAAGTAATTGATAGGGTAACAGTACCGGGGCCTAATCCGGTAGGATCCCCTTCAGTAGCGACACTAGTCATGCAAGGCATGATGCGAGCAAGGACATTTCCCATATAGTAGGATTAACATTTTTATTTGCGTTCATGTGGGAGACTAGATAATCCTATCTTTGGTATATGAAACAGACTGTAAGTAACACTCGGATCACGATAATAGAGAACAGTAGTTATATCCTGAATAACTATGAGGCACTTGACAGGATCAAAGATATAGTAGACTTATCTGATGAACAGGTTGAGAGGTTTAAGACCTTAATATTCAGTGGTAATTTTACCGTGACCTTTCTCCCCTTTGATTTCCGGACCGACGACGGGTTGGGGGAGTCGATTCGTTATCGGTCCGTTTGAACATGTAACTTATGTCAGTGTTATCCTTGACAGGAGGATGGACTAGTTTAAACTTACCAAAGGTGTAGACCTTGGGGACCTTTTCCGGAGTCTGGTTCATATACTATATACCAGATAATTGATTACGCTTGTACATCCCATGCAATCGAACCTAAAAATTCTGCTTAGTACCCACTAAGCAGAATCATTTCTATCGGCAATTTATCGACGGGAATGTCTTTTAATAAGAGACAATTAAGAGACAAATTTATGAAGGGGGAGCGTTCAATGCCTCATATTGAGCCTTATAATGTGCGGCTTTGCATTCCCTATCTTTGGTGGCCTGGGCTATTGAGACACCCTTCTCCTTTGCCCAGTTTTTACAGTGTAGGTTCCATGATGAAGGACCACGGGCACCGTTAGTCCCAATTGCACCACTGGTGCTGGGATTAGGTACTTTGGCGTCACCAGACTTCCATTTACTATAGTAGTCTGAATGAGCATTTATTAGTTCGGCCTTAGACATCTTCTTAGCTCCCGTTATCCCTAGTCTTGTTGCCGAGTCTCTTAGGTTGTTAACAGTAGGTTCAAAGCTATTGGTCTTGAGGTACTCCCTGATAGACTCCTCGTTCATATGTTACAAAGCTATAAAAAAAAACATGCCTATAGTAATGTCTGAACCCATTAGTTTACTTGACTACTACGTCTTCCTAGTCTTTTGTAGTGATCAGAGTGATCCCCTGGTCCTAAAGTTTAAGGATGAAGTCACTGCTAGTGCTAAGGCTAAAGTAATCTTGACTGACTTTAGTACACCAATGGTAAAGATGAGACAGTGTTGCCCGACTGTCGTAGTAATAGTTGATAAGCCTGTTGATAGGAGTCATGATTTAAATTGCCTGGCCGCAAATGGTCTAAGAGCGATGGTTAACCTATGTTGTGATGTTCTTGATGCGGCTGAGATTCTAGAGACCAGTTTCCATCTTGACAGAGTGGTTTACTACTGTACTGACAACCGAGACTATCTTGAACCCCTGTTCTTCGAAAGGCGCAATGCCCTTAAGAACAACATGATTAGTTTCTGCCATCGTGCAGAACATTCAGTCTACCGTACAGTTAAGCGAGCGGTAGAAGGTCGGCAATACTTACCTACCTTCGCATCCAGCGGCCCCCGAACAAGGGGCCGTCAAAGGTTGGCTGGGGACGATCCGCTGCATCTTGCCGATAGCGATGAGGTGTTATCGAAAATCGCTTCTTGTATGTCTCAAATACAACAGGTTCCGGCTCGGGCACTGTCGGAGTTTGAACCACAGGTGTTTCGGGAACTGACGGAACTACCGGTTGATCTTGACCCTGAACAGGAGTATCGACAACAGGAGGAGTCTCTAATACTGGAGCGGGAACAGTTGCGTCATGTGATTGAACAGGCTCAGAAACCGACGGTTCTGGAACTGGTTGATGCTCCGCAGGAGCGGGTTCCTGATGAACCTCCGGAACATGAGGTTCAGGCTCTGGTTCCGAATGAGGAGGTTCAGGATGAGGGGGTTCCGGTTCCGGTTCTGGTTCAGAATGTAGGGGTTCCGGTTCAGGGGTGGGTGATCGCATAACAGGCTCTTTAGCCCTCATTGTCATTAGACCAAGAGCCATAGCGTAAGCGGCATCGGGGTGGGTGTCAATAAACTTCTGATACTTACCAGAGCCCACGGGTGTCCCTGGCTTTGACTTCAATTCATTCTGTATCTTTGCTAGTTTTGCAAGGCGAACACTAGCATGATCAGTCATTATAACATTGTTATTATTTTTTATGGCATCATTGTATATGCCCTACATCATCAAGAAGGTCAAGGGTGGTTACAAGGTAGCCAAGAAGAGCAACCCGTCTAAGACGTTTAGCAAGAAGGCACTGACAGAGGCCGGTGCCAAGCGACAGATGCAGGCCATCATCCTCAACGAGAAGAAGAAAGGTTAATTTTATAAATTATAAGATATATGACACCCTCAGTCCGCACCATTAAACTAGCCATCGTAGGCATGACCAAGGTCAATGGTGGTCTTAACATACCAGAAATCCGAGAACTGTTGGCATCATATGATCTCCCTAACGGGGGATCCCGTGAAGAACTGCAGATGCAACTTATTGACCTGTTAGATATCTTGGAGAATCCTAAGAAGGAGACAGAGGAACCAAAGGACAAACCAAAGGACAAACCAGAGAAACAAAGGGAGGAACCAAAGGAACCACCAAAGGAGGATCCAAATGAACCAATGTTTGTGGTGATACCTGGTCGTAACAAGTTTTCCAGTTACAAGACTAAAAAATACCCGTTGCCCGACATACCATTTAAGATCGCGGTTGTTGGTAAGTCACAAATTAGCGGTAAGACTGAACTGATCCGCAACCTACTGGATCGACCCATGAATGAAAATGACATCCATGGACAGGGTTACCGTCATGACTTCAAGGGTAGTGACATCTACATTATTAGTCCATCATATGGTATCGATGATATCCTTGGTGATATTGCCGATTCAAAAAACATACCGGAGGGCAATATCATGATCTTCTATGATGAGGAGGTAATAACAAGGCTCTACAATAAGATAGAACAGGACTGTATCAAGGCCAAGAGGGAGGGTGATAAACCACCCAATGTCCTCATCTACTTTGATGATGTGGCATTTAGTGGTGTCTTCAAGAAGAAGATCTACGGTATTATCAACAAGATTGCTAGTAATGGCCGTCATATCAACCTATCTATGATTGTTACTGCACAAAAATACAGTAGTCTATCCACAAGTCTAAGAGAGAACCTCTCGTGCGCCATCTTTTTCGGCTGCAGTGAGGGACAACTAGAACTTATCATGGATGATCACTGTTCAATCCCGAAGAAGGACTTCAAGGCTATCTTTAGAAACTTCACTAGTCTGGAACCCCATTCATTCCTGGTGTTTAACTACAGTGCACCCCTTGATAAGTTTTTCATGGATGAGAGATTCAAACCCATCCCCTACAACTACCGTGATATAGTCCTACCACCTGGCATTACCTCCTACATACGCCCCAAGGTTTCCGATTATGACATTGAAACAAAACAGCAGGAACCTCGTAAGGTTGATATGGATCGACCTATCACTCTCGTTCATTAACAAAAAAAAAATTGAATTGAAAATTATGGATAATGGAGACCATCATTGACAACCAACAGCTCTTAGAACTCAGTGGCAATCTAGCAAAAGGAACCTTGGGAACATATCTGAACGCCATTAGGAGCCTCAATAGTTTTATGGGATGGAGCAGTGGTTCAGATCCCGCAGTTATATTTTATGACAGGATGAACAAGCATGCGATGGAAATATACACTAAGGCATGCGGTGATCCAGGATGGAGACAATGCAATAATAATCCAATGAGATTTTCTATGTCAGTATCGGCATTTGTTAGCTTCATGAAACGTTATGATGATAATGAAGATAACAAACATGTGCGATGCAAGGATTTCATATCGCTCATCTACAGCCTGCATGAATGATCAACCAATCAGCCTCGTTCAATAGCCGAAAAAAAATTGAATTGAAAACTATAGAAATGGAAACCATCATTGACAACCGACAGATAGTGGAACTCCGTGGCAATCTAGCAAACTCAACCCTGGGAACATATCAGAACGCCATCAGGAGCCTTAATAAGTTTATGGGATGGGGTGATGATAAGTGTTCAGATCCCGTAACCATATTTTATGATAGGATGAACAAGCACGCAATGGAAATATACACCAAGGCATGTGGTGATCCAGGATGGCGACAATGCAAGGATAGTCCAATTGTATTTGCAAGAGGGGTTTCGGCATTTGTTACCATCATGAAAAGGTATGATGACAATGAGGATAATAAACATGTGCGTTGCCAGGATTTTATCACACTTATCAGCAAGATAACTGACCGCACACCACCACCAAATCCAGTACCTGTACCAAGAATTAAAATAAAGGTCAGTCAACGCTCACCGGCTAGTTCTGCATCCTCTGAATCATCTGAGGTTGAAGTTGAGGAACCAGAACCAGTCCCAGAGGTATTGTCGGAGACTAGCTGGGAGGTTGTAAAACCCCGTCTAGATAGATTGTCAGATGAGAACACTACCAATGGTAGGATTGCCCTGATCTACTCCCATGGTTATGTTCTCCGTATCGCTGAGATGTACAAGACTAAGTTTGTTGATGACCCTAATTACAACTACCTTAATACTGAAACTGGAGAGTGGACTGTTAGATTCTACAAGGGTGATAGGGCACACCTAGGTCCTGAGCTGAGACGACCTGTCAAATCATTTAAGATCAATGACTACCTTAGGAGTGTGTTAAAACACTACTATGACACTGACGGTAATCCATTCCTATTGCACAAGGCAAATGGTAAACCATACCGGTTGGATAGGATGACTAAGACCTGGTTACTACCAAACTGTCAGACATTGCGGCGTAGTTATGAATCATGGAATGTTAACAAGAGCGGAAGGAGCAGGGATGAGATATGGGAATGGCATCGCATCCTTGGTCATAAACCTAGTACTGTTGCAAAGTACTACAATAGGCCTGATGAGTTCTACTCGGAAGAGAGTGAGAGTGAACCAGATAGTGATACTGAACCTGAACCTGAACCTGCACCAAAACCAAAGTTAGAGGTCAAGCATGAACCAATTGACATGATCATGAAGATCATAGATATGATCAAGGATCCGGTTAACAAAGTAAGTGACTATAGTTTCACTTGTAATAACGGTGATATTGTCCTGTCGATTAAGAGATCTGCATAGAGGGTTACACGACATCGAAACCACCTTCCGCTTCGATTCTTTGAGTCTCTAACCATTCCGAAGGTAAAACCGAAGGCAAATCATTAAAGTCCACCCCAGTGGCATCATAAGATGGATAAGGTGGTAGAATCTCAGCTTTTCTAGCAAGGTATGTTAACCACCTTTGTACATGTGGATGTAACTCATGAATCCTAGCGGGTAATTTATCATCACCATTGAGTATACCGTACGCGAGTTCTTCTGGTACATAACTAAAATCATCATCGCCTCTGAGAATCTGCATTGTCATAGACAATTGTTTGATGATACAATTAAATTGTGTCTCCAAACTCCCTTTTCCGGGTAGTTCATTCCTAACCTTACTTCTAACTTCCATAAGATCGATATAATAGGGAATTGGCGGCCATTCTGGATCATATGGTGAGTTGTCCCCCCACATCCCAGGTGTTGGGCGATGATGGTGGTTCTTCATCCATGCTTTGATCCAGTCATAACAGGCTGTCACACTAGAGATCTTATCAAGAAGAAAATCAGAGATTTCATCATCAATCAACCCCCCCATGATATAGAGATCTGCCAAGTCACTGTATGCGTGTATTGAAGTTAGGTCAATCTTGTTTGCCTCATAAGTAATTGCTGTTGTTAGAAAAGACTTATCACCGAAGTCATCATGGTCTTCCATGAATTTAATTGTATCATACAAGTCAAGACTTGGAGTGACAGGATTGTCTGCTACGAACTCAATAAAAAACTCAACGGTAAACTTCTTAAAGTTTGCAACGTAATCGTCGGGTTCGGCAACACTATCGAGATGTATTATAACTCCATCCCATCCGATGGTAAACTCACTGTCATGTACCCTAGAGAATATCTCCACTGTCTGATCTAGTTTGAACTGATTATTTATCAATGCGTAACGATCCTCACGGGGCTGGTTTATCATGTATCTAATATATCGTAGTGCGTCCATTAAACCACTGTGGGGGGCAATTGAATGCGATAATGTAAGTGCCTCTGTTATCTCCATGTAAACACCATCTGTCATGGTTTGACTTTGCTCATGCAAGATATTCATAAACCTCTCGCACTCCTGTTGATCAAAATCGCTGATCGCCAGTAGTATGTGTTCAAGATCATGGTCAAGGATGGCCTTGAGTTCGGTATCGCTAAATCCGGGGTTGTGGGGGCATTCCACATCAAATCGTACAGGACTAGTTGCCATGCCAGTTCTGGTTAACCAGTGGTTAAGATCCCGTTCAATCAATTTTTTTTTACGAGCGGTGATGCATCTCTCAGTCAGTGTCGGTAAAAAAAAATGATTGAACGGGATCTTAACACTGGGCTAACCGGACTAGCATGGCCACTGTAGAAGATGAACAGTATTTCAAGTCGCTATTTAGCGGTGAGCTTGAAAGAATATTAGACACCCTTGTGTGTCTAGATAAGGAGTCCTGTGAGCGATACATGAACGCGCTACATGAACACCGTCAGAGTATGACGGACTCTGATTACTTAACGATATCAGAAGAGATCACATTTCAACGGGAGCAAGCGATGAAAAGACCGTTCAACTATATCAGTGATTTTATAGACCAGCAACGACAAATCACGACACAAGAGACATTAAACGAGGTAATATCTAATATACGTCTGGTGCTAGATAGCGATCATTTCATCTTCGAACGGGATGGTTCAATCAGAAACATATCAGATGTTGATCAAGAAGATGAACTCTACGATGAGCTACGGGGAGAACAAGCGATATATATCACCTTGTTCCTCAACTGCCGCCTTATGTCGGAAAATGTAAGGGAATTAGACACTAAGAGATTCATAAAATTATTTTACGCGGGTTCTCTCGATGCGGAACACGTGTACTGTGTGCCATTAGAAACAGCTCTTATGATAGAGGTAGCCAAGATTGACACGAGAAAGATTGAATCTTATCATGATCTGATTGATATCTGGGTGGACTATAGTGTATACCAACGCAGTGATACCATACAGGAGATTTTTACTGACAAGTTTAAGAGCATCAGCGCGATCCACGACTGGATCCAGTCGTGGATTGCTGATCACAAGTGTCCAGTACTTCCAACTCCCCAGGTTATATACCGGTATCATAGTCTATATGAGGGTTGTGATCCTCATTGGCCCAGGATGCCAGGGTATCTAACATTGATTCATTGTAAAAAACGCATGGGGAATACTATGTCATTGCCTATGATTAATCTAATTGACTGCACAATAAAAAATGTGTCAGCCATGATGCAAATGATAAGGGGGGACATGGATTGGTCCTATGTCCCAGAAGAGCTTGCACTCAAGATCAGCGAGGAGTATATGGAAGAAGCAATCACCCTTGCAGACAAATTATCGCTTGGTAAGCATCCTAAAGTAAAAGAGTGGTTAACACACGTAGCCATTTATAACTCACGTGTACGTCCTAATCATCATCAGTGAGTTACCATACTATTATGCCATGAGTAAAGATCCATAGAACCAAAGTACCTTACTTTGTAGTGGGAAATAAGAGAGAATGCCGACGATAAAATGCCGCGTAAAAGGGTCGAGCTTAGTACCCCCTAAGCAGACATGGAGACCTCAAGAATCTGAAGGCTGCTGGTGCAAACTCCAAATCTTCATAAGGGAAATCATCCCCTAAATCCTCAAAAGGATGATCGCTGTGTTCCTCCATCCATAGTTCCATTTCATGTTCAATCACATCATTAATGAAGTCGTTCATGATCTTGTCCATGCCAGTTCTGGTTAACCTGTGGTTAAGATTTCGTCTGATCAATTTTTTTACGACAGCCATAGAACCAAAGTAAATTCCCCATTACTTTGTAACAGGGAATGTGAGTGAATGCCGACGGTAAAAGTGCAGATCTTAGTCCTCGCTAAGGATGAGATCAACTTTATTAATGTTATCAGTGTGCTG
>JACCDR010961092.1_pt1 | contig 23191 bp, 45 predicted proteins | sample 7446431 | NCBI WGS metagenome assembly JACCDR01 (sample SAMN15323443, study PRJNA562643) | freshwater metagenome | isolation source: river surface water | place: USA:Blue River Watershed | collected 2017-08-17 | reverse complement strand
GCTTTCAGCCTTTAGAATTATTCTAAGCTGATTTTGATGGCTTTTGGTGGTGGCCTCCATTCTTGGGAGGGGAAAGGGGGAGAGCAGGGAGGAGGAAAAGTAGCCAGGGCAATGGTTTCAGGGTTTGCAGTGTGGAGAGTTTGAGGTATATGTGACAGCTTGGCCGTTAGTGCGTAAGTATACTTTTTTACAACTGTACTTAGATGGGCTTGTTTGAGGCGGTGCTTTTAGGTAGTCTTTTTAGTATTTATATATTAGTGGTGTGGTGGTGATCGGCCTCATTTTGTATCATCCATAAACATTTTGAGAAGAGTGCTGTACTAAGAAAATTAGTGATTTTTTGTATAATAGTGATACCAAATTAGGTACTGGCCTTTAGTGCTATTTCTGGCCTTTAGAGACCACATAGATCAAAAGTTACACGGCTGGATTTTTACCACTTAGAGACGGTAGTTTGTGTGTTCTGTTTTGGGGTGTGGATTGAAGGGCTTGGATGGGGTGAGGCGCGATCGATCTTCCTTAGTGGCGTGTGACGGTTGAGTGTGGCAGAAAGTTTAATTTAGGGGTTTACAAATTAATTTGTAGGGGTATATATTAAAAGGGTACTCAGCGAGGCAGTTAGCCATGAAAATGAGAAGAGCGTTAGGACGAAATGAGATCGGCGTGTTGGAAGAGATTAACGAAGAGCTTTGCTACGAGTTCGGAGAATGGCTCGAATCTCAATACATTGTCTTCCACTTGCCAAATATGGTTACGCCGGAAATGTTGTCAGGTATGGGCTACACGGTTAAAAATCAAGACGAATTAATCCCGATGTTCAAAGCATGGATGGAGTCACTCTAATGATGTCAGATTTAATAAAACAGAAAGGAATTGATGAAGCAAACGCCGCTCAGTGGGCTAAGAATCACAAGCACAGCAAAATTAAATGGGTTGGGTCACAACAAATATACGATCGTGTAATGAAAGCGATCGAAGCGGGTGCAACCTCAATAGTTGGGTATTGTGCCGATTATGAAGAGCCGGATTTAAATGAAGTCGAGCAGCAAATATTGATAGAGCAGGCATGGGGAAGTGATGAGTTTGAAATGAATTTTAGGATACCCTCCGATAGTCTTGGATGTTTCGAGATCACATTGCGTTATCCATCTAAGCGCAATCCTAGAAAGGCGGGACGCAAAAAAACAGGGCATAGAGTAGATTTAACCATTTCTGGCCTATCAGATAAGGCTTTTGAAAAGCTGCAAGAATTAGCCAAAGACGGAAAAAGGTCTGCTTATGTTGCCTCATTGATTGAGGCTGATTTATCGCGCAGCATACCTTACGAAGAATCTGTCGCAGAGATTGGCTTCGAGAATTAGCCTCAAGATCAACAGCGGCAAATCCGATCAATGATTCAAGGCGAGATCGGATTTTGCTGGCTAGAATCTTTTGAATTTTCAATTTCTGTAAAAGTTTGGCCGCTAGGGGCGTACTTGGTGGGGAGATATGGGCGGTTTTGGCGTGGTAGAAATTTTTTTAGATAGGGGTTGACAAATATCGATAAAGGGGTGACACTAATTATGTAAACACATCGCACCAAGGAAACGGCTATGACACTCACATTCATTGACAATAATACCGACATCGACGCACTGCTTGCACCATACGCCGCCAAGGAAGTTGTTTTCAACGAATTACCTGAAGTCAAGATCAGCAAGCCTGCCGCAAAATTGATTGCTGAAATTGAAGCTCGTGGTTACACCGTTGAAATCAAGCACAAGAACGGAAGCCGCAATTCTTACAGCGGGAACCTTGGCGCGGTACAGCGTGTAATTGTTGCCAAGCCTCAATCTGATGACTACATGCCAACTTCTATCTCTACAACCGCCTCTACTACTTCAATGGTGGCTCACCTTAAATTGTTCCTAGATGGCTGCGAAAACTTTTCCCCACTACGGACTATCGTTAAAAAGGAAGTGAAAGTAAAAGCGCCGATCGATGAAACGCCAATGACCGCCGATGATATTTGGGCAATGTTTGGGGGCTAAGGTGAGTGACTATATAGCGGCAATGCAACGTTTCAGGAGCACCATAATGATCGACATCGGCTACACACAGGATTCTATGTTCATTACTTTCTATCCCGTCAGTGAGGCAGGCGGTGAAGTATGGGAAGTGATGTGCAAACAGAATCATGGCATAGCTGCATTTCCCGCCCATATGTCGCCATCTATCAAAACTCAACTTAAACAAGCGGGGTATTCAGTTCGCAAAAATGCGAAAAAGCCAAGTGTTTCAGATACGGAATTGCTTGCTGAGTTGGGGTTGTAGAGTGGCAGAAAGTTTTTTCAGGAAAAGGGTTGACAATTCAACGGAAAGGGGTGCTATAATCAAACTATCAACACAAGCAAGGAGCCAGCCATGCAAACATTATTTAATCTTCCACGCAACGGATCAAAGGTTAGAGGCGCTAAGTACGTAGATTTAGTAAGTGGGCAGTTTTTCAGTCATTCAAATGGCGCTGGGGCTTGTCAGTTTGTCCGAATCGTAAAAACGTTCAAAAATGGCAAAGTTCAAATTGAATTCAAGAACTCGAACGGGACTCATAAAATGACTGTTGAACCAAACCAGTATTGTGACACATATTAATTACCAAACCCGATCGCGCAACCTAACCCAGCGATCGGGCTTCTCAAAACAAACAAAAACAACAGGAGGTTTCCTATGAGGGAAATAGGTTTATGTGTGGCAACGATTTTCATGATGTGGCTGCTATTGGTTGCCCTTACAATTCCACCAGTAGTAGCGTTTCCGATTGGCTTTACTTTTAACATCGGAGTCCGTCTACTTTTCAATAATTTCCGGTAATCAATAGAAAAACAGATCGGGCTTCTCACAACCTTGCACAAAATCATGATCACATATTTCTCAACCCCGTCATACTTCCACAGTCATACCGAGATTGGTTTGGCTGATGACGGCACTCAGCGCTATCTAGCAGTTTTTGATCGTTTTGGCAAACCTGTTTCTAAGGGCATCCCAATTAAGCACGATCGGCAAATCCCCAAGGCGATCGACGAACTAATAAGATTGAAAATCATCGGAAAACTGTAAATGCCAAAACAAGCAACAACAGGAGTTGAGCGGCTATGGATGAAAACGTCAAGATGATTGACCTGGGTAATCGTTTTAATGGGTTCGCTGTAATAGGATTACAGACAGGATATGCTATTACAATCCACGGGAACAGATCAAGCTATACATTTAACTTCCCGGACATGTCGATTCAAGGATTGCGAAATACGGTGTCAGATTTTTCTGACTGTATTGGACTTGAATTAAAACCAATATTGGTCAAACCGACTATGTTACGCTGCGAGGCAGGCGAAACGGTTGTTCTCATAGGGGTTCCATTGGAAAAACAGTCATGAAAGACACCAAAGAAGCCTCATCAAGAACCTGTCCAGAGTGCGGCAATAAAATGTATCACTACAAAACGCTTGACGATGGGCGTTGGTCATGGATCTGCCGCAAACGTACCACAAAGAAAAAAGGTACGATCGGGTGTGGTCACATTTCGAGGGATGACCCAAAGCCACCCCATCGGCCCAAGGTGGAGAAAGTTAAAACCCCTAAAAAACTAGGGAGAAAACCCACATACTTACCGCCACCGTGCCCTATCAACAGGGAAGACTGTAAACTCCGATCGAACGGCAAGAAAAACTGGAATTGTCGCTCCGATCGGGGTGGGTGTGGCCATACTGAGAATAAAGTTATCGAGCAGGGTTGACAACTCGGGTTAAAGGGGTGATACTTAATTGTAGTGAGTTTGCGAAAAACAGGAGGCAAATTATGAATACATCGCAAGAAAAAGTGACAACTGAAACAGGAGATCTCTGGAGAAAAACAGATCGCCTTGGCCGCGTTGTTGCGATTGATTTGGTAACGAGTGTTTCAGGTGGATGGATTTTTGTCGATCGCTATACATTCAGTGATAAGATTCAAACGAAATATCCGCAGTCTTTTTTAAGTGAAGATGGATGTGAGTATGTGCCAGATGGGGTGTCGTTGCTGAGCGAGATAAGCAAACTATGTTACCCGGCAACAGTGATTACATCAGCAGAAGCCAATTGGCCTCAAAAGATTTGTGATTATTTTGACGATGGGCACCGTGTTTTTGCAACAAATAGTGAAAGCATCCAATCACTCATGTTCTCCGCAGCAGAACGGTTAGGAATTGATATTTTTGTCGAGGTCGTTAAGTAGCGATCTGGATTACAAGTTTTGGAAGAAACAACAAAGGAGAGAAGATTATGAGTAACAACACAAAGACTATAAGCACGATCGCCTACATTTGCTTTTTTGCTCTAGTTGGGGCGATCGGCTCACAGAAGATCTTGGGCCGATGGGAAGGTGGCGCAGCATTGGGTGCAACGATGGCCTCTGTAGTTGTATCAAAAATTAGGATGACGGAATAGGAGGCTCGATCGATGTCATTCAAATTTGAGGTAGGCCAGAAAGTAAGGCTAAGAGTGCCTGAGTTCATGTATAACGCCGATAAAACGGTTAGCGGCGTTATCTTGGATAGGCGAGTAAACACGGAGCACAAACGTAGGCATTATAACGATTATCTTGTATCCCATTATTACGATACCGATGGTGAATGGAGATCAGAAAGTCTTATTTCAGCCGAATAAACCGCGATCGGGTTTGTAAACTTTGGAATAACCAACAGGAGAAAAACAATGAGACTACTATCAGTAAGAGGATGTTCAATTCATGGCTATAATCAATCGATTGAAGTCGTTTTTGATTTTGGAAGTAGATATACTACTCAGATTTGGTGCTTCCCCGCATTACAAAATTATGATGCAGCGCTGAAAGGCTTGATAAGTCACGAAGGAAAACAAGTTAGCGGCATTGTCGAAAGCCCTCGTTATTATCGAGTTGATTTTACTGATGGATCGGCATGGATTACGTCGTGCCTAGAAGATAACCACGACAGCGCAACTTCGCCAAATACATGAGCCAACAGGAGAACATCAATGAGACTCGCCTATATGCACATAAAAGTTGTAAATCGAGCCGCTGCTGAAAAATGGGCAAGAGAAAAAGCACAGATCGGGACTGCATCGATTGAACTTTATTATCAGGGATATGATGTCTCAGTAAAGCTGGAAAAATGGCGAGTCGATTGGTGCAACCATCAGCCGGAATGCCACGGAATAGCGGTTTAAGTAAATTGCTTGACAAATAAAACGTCCTCCGTTTATTCTAAGTTCAACAGCAGCAAAACATTTCAGGCAACGCTGCAAAGAACACTACAGACTAAACGGAGGATTTTTAAATGTTTACAGTAATCAACACTATCGACAGCATGTTCGATCGCGCCTCTCAAGTAAGAACGATCGCTACAGAAGCTACAGAAACGCTGGCATTGCTAGCTGAGCACATCGACTGGGAGGCATTGGGGCAGCGGATTATTTACACGATCGCGCTTGTTTGGTTCCTTGTCTATTTCACTGGCAAGGCTATATTTGAGTATTACAGACAGGCTGATTGGGAAAGTTTCACCCCAGCATTACAAGAGGGATTAACCACTGAAACGCATGGGTTTGTTTTGGCAGTGGCTAGAGTTTGTGGCAGGGTTTCCGCACGTACGATCGATGGGGTGCGGTGGATGCTGATCAACAACGTCCCAACATGGGAAGCATCGATCGTGCGTAATGATGAGCTTGCCAGCAGTTTGAGTTTGGTTTAGCGATCGGGCTTTGCGAGGGTGTGACGGTTGGCTTTTGGGTGTACGGACACTTTCTGAGAAAAACCCTTGACAGGTTGGAATCGTTTTGATAGATTAAAAGGGTAAGCAACCTTTTGAGGGTTTTATCGATGCTTTTAGTTCACCCCAACTCTTATGCTGCCAAGGAAAATATTAAGGCGCTTGGCGGGCGATGGAATCCAAAAGAAAAAGGTTGGGATATGCCCAATCAAGAATCTTTTGACGCTGCTTTCGATGCCTGCGAAAACGCTGCCAAAGAAAGACCTATGGAACGGTTTTTTGATAACGATGATGACAACTATGATTGGTTAACCGCTCCTGCTACTCAAGATCCAGTGTCAGCCCCCTTGCCAGGACAGGATCTAGAAGCCGTAAAAACGGGGATTGTTTTTACAGATTACGGCAGAAATCGGGACTTGCGAGGGGAAGAATGGGTAGTGCTTTGTACTTACGCATCGGATTCTATCCCGGCAATGGCTGATGAGGGCGATTTTCTTTGTGGCTGTCTAAATACCCGTAAATGGATTTACCTTTCTCCCTCTGAGATTGCTGGGTGCAAATGGACTGGAGAAATAATGCCTATCAATAAAGCTAAGGAGCTGTACGATCGTTTCCTGGTGGCAGTATGAACAAAACCACATCGGAGCGATACGAAAGAATCGGTGCAATCCTTGCCCAAGTTGCGCTACAGAAAAAACTTTCCCCGCTAGAAAGGCTGCTAATTGAAGAGCTGTACCAATCAGATAGGAGCTTCAGAAAAGCGATCGCGCTCCTGAAGCTTTTGCGTACCAGCAATGACGCGCTATCGATCAGCGAAATAACTGAAAGGATAGCATCGCATGAGGAAACAGCAACGGCTATGATGCGATCTCTTAGGAATGGGGGGTTTGAGCTTTTGGAGTCGCAGCAAAATATTGACACCGGAGGTCGGATACTGTTGTTCGACTGGAAGCCAAAAGACAATGCTTTAACTTATTTAGTGGAGACCTTGAAAGAATCATGATTCAGCAAAAAACTTTCCAAAGATGGTTGACAAATAAAGAAAAAGGGGTGATACTAAATATATCGAGTTGAGCAAACGAAACACAGGAGCAAGCCATGGTTGAGGCTCATCTTTACCACAATAAAAATACCTGTATATCCTGTCCGACGTTCGTACAGAGTGGAAGCGCACTTCTTTCGCTATTTACGATACCGAAGCCGAAGCGATCGAAGCTGGGAATGTCGCATTCCCTGAGTGGATTCAAGATCGGTTGCAGGAAGACGGAAAAGTAAAAGCACGCCACGATCGCGCCTAACAGAAGGCCACAGCAAAAGTTGACCGGGTGCAATTCCCGGCGATAAACCAACAGTAAACACAGGAGGACCAGCCATGCGCTATTTTGTAACAGCAATCGAAACAGAAACGGGGTACAGCTTCGAGCAAGAAGTTTCAGGCAACGATGAATACAACAGGCTGAAAACCGAGCTAGAAAATGAAGGTTATTCGCAAATTCAGCTAAATGAGCGCTGGACGGATTTAAACGAAATGTACGCCTCGTTAAACGAATCCAACGACTAACCGCAAGCCTCAACAGCAACAACAGGAGTATTTGATCATGAAAAACAATTTTCGTCTTTGGGTTAATTTGATGCAATTCACCCAGCCAGGTATTGCCCGTCGTCGAGGATATTTTTTCAACGCAATCAACACATTCGACGGCAAGATTTTTGTGACCGAGGGAACCATGGCTCATTCGTTTTGGAATGCTATTTATGGGCTAGTGCCTTATGTCGCGAACTGGGTAGACATTGAGACAGAGTACGACTCCGATTACGATTATGCAGACGAACAGGCGTAACTTTCAGGCATAACAACCGATCGGGCTACTGCTCAGCCCATGCCGAACAAAGGCCCGATCGTCGGAAACGGAAAAAGTCGAAGTACAGAGGCAAACCATGAACCAAAAAAGAGATGAGTTTTTCGTGACCGTTTACACAAAACAAGGTTACTCAGGCATTGTCGCAATTCAGCGAAGTCTTCACAAGCTAGGGATTGACTCCGGCATTACAACAGGTGGGTTAAGTGTTTGGGGTGCTTGGGATAAGTACGAACAGTTTGCCGCTGAAATAGATAATCACGATGGTGCAACGTTTCAGGGTGGCCCAAGTATTCACGAACAAGCTCTATTGGATAGACTCAAAGCGCCAAAGCCAAGTAAGTAATAATCCGAAGCAAAGTACACAAAAAAACAGGAGACCTAAACCATGATCAAGAAACTTGTAGTTAAATTTGCAGGAGCCATCGGAAAAGCCCTGCACCGCAATGGGCTAAAGGATGAGGCAGTCAGTGTTGGCGGGTACAAATACCCTATGGCCGAGTTCATGGGTTACAGCGATAGCAAAATTACGTCAATTCTTAAGGCCGTTGGTGCAGATGCTGAACAAATCAGGCTGACTTTCGAGTGGTTAGAATCCATGGGGAGAAGTAGCCATAGTCAACGTTAACCAGTTCAATACAACCAATCCAAATCGCTAAGACTCACCGCAGCGCCTAGCGATTTTCCTTTTGGACCAACACCTGCAAGGGTCAAGAGAAGCGGAGATCGTGGCTTAGGGGTAGGCAAGTGCGTGCCCATAGCTAGCCGAAATGGGTAGGGCAAGACATTTCTGAGGGCAAAATATTTTCGATAATTGTCTGGTAAAGTAGTTTTTAGTACATGAATTGCGGCCAAGCATTGAGCATAAAGAATTTGACGCTTCGGGACGGTGGTACTTTTGCCGTTTTTAGAAAAAGTCCTTTAGTGGTTTTTGTCGCTCGCTACGAAAGAATGGGGGTTTCAGGCTTCAGGGTGGAATGCGGGTGTGTCTCAAGATTCAAGCGTAGCAGGGTTTAACGTATATTCATTAAGTAAAGCATAGTGCCATCAGGTTTTAAGGCAATTCCCATCAGGCAAATAGCCACAAAATAGGGGCGGAAAGTTAATCTCTCTGCCCCTATAAGCTGTCAATAATTTCATGTAACTCTCTAAGGCGCTCGATCGGAAAATCTACCAACTTCCTGCTAATGGCCAAGACTAACCGTTGGCGTTCTGAGCGATCATCAGAAACTGGATCACTATTCCCGGCTCGTAGACATGGTTCACTCGGTAACTCTGTCCCATCCCGGCAAACCATCGCCGGATTGTAGTCGTCGGGATGGTCTTTTTTGTGAGATGCTCCGCTATATTTTTTAATTCTTTCCCGCTAACGCCCTTGCCGTAATAAACCTCATGCAGCAACTTTTGAGCCTGAGTGTCGCAATTTGTAACCCACTCATTGAAAAGTTTGCGAACTTCAATCCCCAAAACTTTGCCGTCTGTAAAATCGGATGACTTATGGGAGGAGCTAAGTTCTTTCTTGATCTCTACATCCCATAGGGCAATAAAAATTATCTTAGCCGCTTCGAGTGGGGTGACTTTGTGGGCTTTACTTTCTCCCTTTTTTACAGCCTTGGGCACTCCTGCAAAATCTTTCCAAACTCTGCGAGTAGGGTCACTAATCTTTCTCCCGCCACGAAGTTTTGCTAACTCATCAAACAGGTAACGTGTCGAGATAGTCCGATCGGAACTCTCGTTTTTATATTGTTCCAGCCTAAAAACACCCGCCACAGATTCAGCCTCAACTATATGAATGTCTGAATACTAACACTTACAGCCGATTCATTCAACTTTTACATATAACTACAGGATTTTTTGAATTTAATACATGAGTTTGTTGACATTTCCAGAGAATTACCTTAACCTTAGAGATGTCAGGTAAAGCAGTTTATAGATTTACTAAAGGTGCGAGATGGATATTTTGCAGTTATCGGAAGATTTGGGGTGCAGCGAGGATAAAGCGCAGTCGTTATTGACTGAGTACGGGCTATCCCTGGATGGGTTGACTCAACAGGATATTGATGAACTGCGTGTTGTCCTTGAGCAAGGTAGCGCGATCGTTCCCCAGGGTTCAGCGTCTCAGGCTCCGACTGAGTCCACTAAATCAAAAGCTGCGAGCAAGAGCGGCAAGTTAGCGAAAGGGAAGGAGAGTAAGCCCGCTAAAATTAGCCAGTCTAAAAAAGCGGAGAATTTAGAATCAGGGTTTGATGCTGCCGTGGTCGTTCGTCAAGCGGCAGAAGCAGGATACAACAGTGAAACCTTCGCTGTAGCTGGGCAAGCGTTCCTCCTTGGTGGAAGACAACGGATGCTAGAAACTATTTCGGCTGGCGTGTCTCAATTTGCGATCGGGGCCAAAAACGTATTCGGTTCTGTCGATTTGGAAAATACGGACGTTTGGGGTGACATTTCAGATGATTTACACGTTGAAATAGATGTGTGGGGCTAAACATGAGTGAGTTTTTAGAAGAGCATGGCTTCGGGGTGGTTGTCGGTGTAATTGCAATTGGTTTACTAGCGACACAGGTGCCTAATATCCAATCCAATCTAGCCCGCGCCCAAGCTACGGCAGAAGTTAACAAAGCCAGACTGGATGCCAATTCAAAGTTAAACGCTGAAAAACTGGCAATGCAATCCAGCATAAAACGGGCCAACGATCGCTATGATTCAGGCTGCGAATTAATTAGCACCCTCAAATCCCCTATCGTTGCGGCACCAATTCAGGAGGGCAAGCCGATCGTGGCAGGTGCTTATGCAAAGCAGTTTGACCCTAAGAATCCTAATCCCGAATTTTATATTGGGCGGGATGTGGTTGTGTGCGACCTTTACGGGACTACTGCAATCATGCGGTTTGACCCAAATCTAGGCTATGCGGTAGCTGATTCGATTGCAGTTACCAACGATCGCGAACGCATGGCAAAAGCTAAAGAACGCCGCCCCGGTATGCAGCGACCAAATTTAATCAAGTAGGGAATCTGAATATGACCACGAACAACTACAAAACAAACGCAAAGAAGGCCGCTAGACACTTACGAGAAGAGATCGAAGACAGTCCCGCGTCATTCTTTGCAGCAATCCTAGTCTTGATTGTCCTGTGTGCATTGTTTCTCAAAGTATTGTTTATCAACGCTGAACCATTTCTGCTTTTGGTAGGCGCAACTGTTCCCAAACCTTCAGGCTATCCCATTGTTGGATGGGCGTTTGATGTCCTCAATATTTTGTACCTTGGTACAGGTGGGGTTTTACTCTGGGCATTGGTGCAATTAGCAGAAACGACATGGATTCTCGTAGCAATGGACAGAAAAGCCCATAGAGTCGCCACCCGTGAAGCGCTGAAAGAGCAGGATTACCAATCGCAGAATTCCAGTCCTACCGACGATCGGCATATTCGTAAGATGCGTCGCCGTGCGATTAAATTACCGTTCTTCTTTCAAGCTGCCAGCGGTTACATTGCGTTAGGCGCGTTTGTGTTTGACATCGTTGTGAACTGGCGAGCCTACCCACTGTTCAAGGATTTTGATGCTTTCACTGCCGGGTTAATGATTGGCGACTTTAGCCCGATCGATTGGGATAACGCCCTTCGTCAATTCTGGAATTTGTTTAGTGTCGAAATTCTCGTGGTTGCCATCATCGCTGTTGGGCAGTGGGTATGGATGCACAAGCAACCTGAATAATCCTGTTGATGTACGGCTAAAGTTTTATCGATGTTTTGCCCCTGCATGGGGCTTTTTAACGAATTCACAACAGGAGAAATATCATGTTTATTTTTGAATCACCAGCAGATACAACAGAACTTGACCGCATAGAAGACCGAGCCAATCCCCCAGCGACATCGGTTGGTTTGCCACTCGCTACAACGATCGCGCTTGGCGGCTTAGGGATGGTAGCAGGTGGGGCCGTTGTTGGTGGATGCCTTGCCGCATTGCCTGCCTATGTGATGATGAAGCGGTTATCCAAGTCGTTCAAAAACTCGGTCTATTTGAAAGCGAATCCTGGGCATTACGCGCATTTGATCAAGTCAGATCGAGACATGATTTCTTATATTGAAATCCATGGGCGGGATGCTGTGCGTAATCAATTAATTCATGCTGATAAGTCAGGGCAACGCCTCACCAGTTGCGCCAAGCGAACTTATGCCAAGTTGGTAGACATCAAGCCTTACAAAAAGGTGACGGATTTTTTGGACGCTGAAGACACCGCCACGACTAAAAAAGAATCGAAACAAAAGGAAACTCCAGCTAACGCACAGCAACAACCTCAACAGCATGACGAAATACAACCCTACCAACCCGGCAATCACTTCGATCCAACTACGGGCAAAGGTTCAGTAGTTTTGGATTTGTTGGTTCAATCCCCTGGCGTCAGTAGGTTGTTTATTGGAGGACAAAGAACAGGTAAATCCTATCTTGCTGCCGTCGCTTCACGGGAATTAGTCAAAGCAGGCTGGAAAGTCTTTCACGTTAACCTTGCTAGTTATGGGGCAGAAGATGACTATTATTGGAAACATGTTCATAAATCGGTTAAGGGTGATTTAGCTAGCATCACAAAAGAAGATCAGGCAAATGACCTAATTGCCAACGCGATCGATTTGGTCAATGAATTTGTTGCCAGTCAAAATGCAATCTTGTTAGTAGATGAAGTCACTTTTACAGGTTCCAAGTATGGCAAATGGGATGCGTCTCCATTCCTTCGATTAGTGGCTGAACAGATTAGCGCTCTTACCAGCACGGGGATGAAACGGGAACGCGCTATTTGGGCATTATGCCCTGAGTTGGTAGCAGGCGCGATGAAGGATGCAACCAAGGCAATTAAATCTTTGAGTCTTACTTATATCGCGATCGCCCCTGGCATGTCTGTTGATTGGAATAAGCAGAAAATCAAATTTGATGAGTCAGTGCATCAGCAAGTTACCGCGAATTTTAAGGGCGTAGGACTGCCAACACCTGAGCAGATCAGCCTTTGCCGTCGCGGGAATAATCCAAGGATTGTTTATATTGGCGGCGAATGGTTGCAGATCGGAAAATTGCCCGAGATTGAACAGCCTACTATTGCTAAACCGTCAACTTTTAAGCCTTCAGTATCCCGTGATGCTGGCAACGTGTTAGTAAAAGATTATGTAGCGGTTTCAACCGCTCCGATAATTGAGCCAAAAACAATTGAACCTGAATTATCTCCCTTGTATCAGGCAATAGCAGCAATGACAATGGCGCAAATGGATCAGCCAGATCCTCAAGACATTCAATATGTAGGTAAACGATTGCATAAAGTGTTGAAATCTGTAGCGCAAAGACAGGAGGGTAATTCTACAGCAAAAGCTGCTTTGATCGCCCAAAAAGATCTACACGCCCAAGGGAAATATCGAGAAGCAATTAATGTTATGTTGCCCTTGGTTTGCCCATCTAGACAGGCATTTGTAGCGGCTTTTGGCACCGATCTTGAACATGTCTACGACTGGGCACAAGGTAACAACTAGGGGGGATAAAACCATGTCTAACCGTGATCTAAGAATCCAAATAAACGCGCAGGAAAGTATGATTTCTGATTTGCGGCATCGGATAAAAAACACTCGTGGAGGTTATCCCGTTGACGCTTACGCCTGCCTAGCTCATGCGTTGATTGGATTAGCCGCTTTATACCAGGCAATGGGTAAAGAATGATGAACGTGAAAAAGCTGCACCGTAAACTACTCCCATCCGTTAAGGCTTTCAACAGGCAAGCATTGCCACACAAGCCAGGATGTTACTACGTCTTTCGCGGGTGGGATTTAATTTATGTTGGCAGGGCAGAAACCAGCATCAAACAACGATGGCAGGGGCATCACCAGTTGGACAACTTGAAACAATCCGACAATATCCACTATTGGGTAATGCCCCGCATCTTGATTAAAGATAGAGAGGCTAAAGATATTCGCGCATTTAAGCCCATCCTAAATAAGCGTAATGAGCCTAGAGATTGGCTGGGACAAATGGCGGGATTGATAATAGATGCAGGATGCTGGGCATTATCAGCGGCAATAGCTTGGGTGATTTTGCGGCTTCTATTTTGAGTTGTTTAGTGTTGCAAATTCTGATATTGTTTATATTCACTACGTCGTCACCAACACTATTAGATCAATGACAGCTATTAAAACTCAACCAACCCGCCAATTTATTTACCAGCTCGAATCTGGCACCCGCGAAGAACAAATGCGGTATGAACGCCTCATCCAAAAGCTAGATGATGAGGGCGTAAGCAGTTCCCGCAATGTCCAGATTCAACGCCTATATCAAAACCCGCTACTAGCAGAGTTACCTCTATTAAAACTACTTGCCCAAGGTGGACGGTTTACAGTAACCGAACTTTGGCAGGGAGTAGCCCATCTAGGATACCGACGAGATACGATCGCCAAATCTTTACGCAATATGCGCGATCGTCGTTTAATCGCCCGTACTGGGAAGTTCCGCTACACTTTCCTTTCTGACGTGGCCACGGATGATATTGAAACAGGAGTGCCGATCGTTTATCTTCCTGGTACCAAATCACAGAAGCAGGGCACGATTATCGGCAGGAAAGAGTTAAAGGGGCGCGGTGAATTCCCTGTTGCCAAGCTGGAGTCAGGGGAAACCCTATTTGTTTCTAGCGATACGGTAAAAGTTGACACAGGCACAGAGTTAGAGGCACAGCATGAACGATGGATACTAGATAAAATTAAAAGCGCCAAATATCGGGGCATCAATAGAGAAGTGCTTATCATTGAAGCATTTAGAAGTGAGATTCCTAAACCCGGTGCTATTCTCGCCAGCCTGATTAAACGTAAGCTGGTAGTGTGTCACGCCAAAAGTCTATGGGCAGAAGAGCATCAGATTAACACTTTTGGATCTGCCCATATTGAGTTAATAGCCTTACTAGCAGAAAGGGAAGAGAACGGGCTATGCAATACAGCAGCGGTATCCGCAGAGTTCAACCACATTGCAATCACGCTAGGAATCCCGCCCCAACGATGTCAGTATTTGTACAGTGCCGCTTGCAAACATTTTAATGTGAAGGGCAAAATACCTTTAATTGAAGCGGCAAGGGTAAGGGGTTTAATTTAGATCGTCAACAGAGATGCCCAAAACTTCGCACAGTCTGGCAAGAGTGCTTTCAGGGATGCTCTTAACAGTCTCCTTTGTGATGGCATACCAGTATTGGCGGCTGATTTTTGCCTTATCGCACAACACGGTCACATCAAGACTCGATCGTTTTTGGCAGTCTGACAGCTTGGCCCCAAGGTCAGGGATCTCGACTTGAATGGTTTTGTTTATCAGCATGGATGAATAGTGAAGGTTGACGCTAGCCCATTGTACCAGGCTTTTAAGGAAAGTGTAAAATAGATGTTGACACTTTTAGGTGAGTGATCTAAGATAAATTTGCAACACTAAACACATCAACTACTATGTCAACCGCCACTCTAACCCCTCAAGCCTCACTCCCTGCCGCTGAGCAGACGATCTATTTGTCCTCGCTAGAAGCACTAAGTTCTAAGCGGGTGTCAGTCTTCATATTTACGGCTCAGTTAGGGGATGTCAAGCAACAATTTAACCTGATGGTGCGTTATGGATGCGCGTCTAAACCAGCGATGACCCGCATGGTTCGAGAGTTGACGGGGCAGAAGTGGGCGATCGTCTCCGATCTAAAGTTGGAGGGTTCAGGGTTTTAGACAAGTTTGCAACACTAAACAATTCACTAAAAAGGAGAGCAATCATGAAAAGACTATCCGTTTTAATTTTGGCAACTATCTTGGCATTCTCTGTAACTGCTTGCACCCAGCCGGATCAAAGTATTGCGGTATTGGAGCGAGAAGGCTACTCGAATATTGAAATTACTGGCTACGATCCCTTTGGATGTAGTGAAGACGATCATTATCGCACAGGATTTAGAGCCGAAAAGAATGGGCAACAAGTAAAGGGCGTTGTTTGCTCTGGATTTATGTTTAAGGGCACTACGATTAGAACCTACTAATTCGTGGGATAATTTCAAAAATAAAACAGGAGGGTTGAAGGGAAAATGCGCCAATACGACGTAAAACAAATAGAAGGACTCACTAAATGTATTGGGGTTCAGTGCGATATATGTGGAGCGCATGGAGCTTTAGAGTCTAACGGCATGATTGGCTGGAGTAATCCAGACTACAAAGTGCAGCGAACGTTGATTACTATAGAGCAGTCGGAAAAATGGCTAGATCCCGTAACTGTCGATAACATTGATATTTGCCCCAATTGCTTTATTAGCAAATTAAAACCTTGGGTTAAAAAAGTAAAAACCTGCCAAGCGTGAGATAATTTCAAAAACAAACAGGAGAGTTGAGTTATGCAAGAAATTTACATTGTAACTCGTGACAACGAAGTCGAAAGTGATCACAACTGGCTATTCACTAACCTGCAAGATGCAAAAACGTTTTGCCAAAAGCATTATGACGGGTCTTCTTATGCGATCAAGTCTTGCACTATTGACGCGGGATTAACTGAGGTAGAAGACGAACCAATCAAAGCCGTGTGGATGAGATGCTTTACCTGCAAAGTCCAAAACAAAGGCGATCGGTTTTATGCTGATTCTATTGAAGATGTGGAAATCCTTCTTAAGGATTTTGATAGCCCAACTACAAATAGCGGGTTTTGCTCTGTTCCGGATCATGACTGGAGAACGCTTTTTCGCGTCTATGTTGCTGAAGAGATTCCTGAGAATGAAGCATTGGTAATTGCTCAAAAGAAAATAGCTGAATTTAATCGACTGGCAAGTCAGGGGCATTCAATGCAACAGGCAGTTAAAGTGATCAACGAACAGGAGAGTTGAGTTCATGACTAAAATTTACATCATAACTAATTACGATTACGAGACCATGCGAATCGTTGGTGCATTTTCAACTAGGGACAAAGCAGAGGAGTTTTACGCAAAAACAGGATACAGCGATTACGACATCGAAGAACATGTTATAGATGACTCGCTGCGTGACGTAGCAGACCAATCCCCTGTAGGTGCATGGGGTAACCTAGTCGAGTTCGATCTTGATCCTCAAACCTTAACCATTAAGCAGCTTCGTGGTGTTGAACGATGGTTTGGTAGGTTTAGTAGAGTTGGAAACGCTGGCGGCGTATTTTGCTCGATCGGGCAATACTGGAAATCAGATCCGCGTTTTGGCGTATTCATTCCAGGTGATAAAACACAGGAAGAATGCTTGCAAATAGCCACCAATAAAGCTCAAGAGTTTGCAAGACTGGTTAACGAGTGGGGGATGAAATACTCAGAAGCGTGTGACGCATTGAATAAGCAGGAAGCAGGTAAGCATGACTAGCCCGATCGTGCAAATAGCCGTATTCCTTACCACAATCTACATCGTGCTTACATGTTTCCGCATGGTGAACGATCGCCTAAAAACTCAGCGGCTATTACTTGCAGCGATCGGGCTTTTGTCGATAGTCCTTTTGGGTGTGTCGTATTTTGGGGATTTCAATTTGTGGGCTGTCGCTGTGGCGTGGCTGTCCCACATGATAGGGTTTTGGTGGGGAAGGCTGTATGAGCAGCATGAAATCAACAGGAGACTAAAATAATGCGTGAGTATAAAACAGTTAAGGAGACAACAACTTACAAGGTTTGCACAAAGGTTATTTGCGATTTGTGTGGTGCTGAAGGTTCTCGCAAACACGATGAAACTGCTGCATGGAGCGCAGATACTTATGAAGTGAAAGAAACTACAATTATTGCCCAAGACGGAAATCGTTGGCCAGATTCTGCCAGTATAGAAACGACGCAATTCGATATTTGCTTAAACTGTTTCAATGATAGATTAATCCCATGGTTTAAGAGTCAGGGGGCAGAACCAACGATCGGTGAGATTGAGTATTAACGTAATGTAACAGGAAGCAAATTAAATGAAGACAGTAGAGATTGACAACGAATTACCACCAAGACACAGGATAAATCGAATAATTAACAACCAGTCATCAATCAACTGGCAACCAATCAAAACAGCACCAAAAGATAGGCGCATCCTCCTGTATTTCCCCGATCTATTTTCCTATCCTATAATCTTATGCGGTCGATGGAATGACGACTATTTCACTAATCAGGCAAAACCTTATTGGTCGGTTGACGGCGAAGGGCCACATGCAACAAGTCGTCTAAGGGCGCATCCGCCGACACACTGGGCAGAACTAACGCCGCCACAGGATTGATATATTTTTAGGCACATCTACACAACAGGAGAAAATCATGAAACAGCTAATAACACGCTTACTAAGCATGTTTACCCCATCAGAGAAAGGGGACGCACCAATAATAAGCGTAAGCCAACAGGCTAAGGATGTAATTTCCGCCTCTGAAATATTTCAACGCGGCAACTTAAGCGAAGAGCAGGTTAAACAAGCGCGTCTTAAACTAGATGCAGCAATGAAGAAGTTAGGAGAGAACCATGAATAAATATTTCGCTGTAATGACCGTCTCTAGTGTCTGGAATCGTGCCAGGTCAATATCTCACACAGTAGAACTTGAACTGCATGGTTTTGATAAGCGTGAAGTGTATTTGGCATCAAAAGACTGGGCAATGCAAACACTTCAAGCCAAATACAGTGATTGCACTGTCGAAGAGATTTGTGTCGATTTCTTTGACTGCTGGGTAATTTAATCTGCCAACAACCAACCCACACAACAGGAAGAAAAAATATGGCAACTTACAGAGTTCAAGCAGCATACAAAGATACAGACGGTGATTTAATGCTAACGGCAAAGGTATTTGAAGCGGAAAACAAGGCTGAAGCATCTACAAAAGCTGAGGCATATTTTACAACCCAGTATAGCTTTTGCGATCGAGATGAGTTTTTATTCTCGACACCCAAAAAAGTTGATTCTATTCGAGATGTTTCCCGTGGGGTATCTATTGGAGGGAGTGCTTCAGGTGCAACAATTATTACTGGCAATGGTTCTACAGTTGTTCAACACGGTAAAACTAACATCAATCTTGGCAGTCTTAATGGTGTACGCATAGGTGACGATTATTAACCCGCCAACAACCAACCATCGCGCCTACCTAAAATAGTGCCTGGGTCATTGCTAAACCTCTTATTGCACCTACACCGTGATAAACATTGCACTCCCACCCCAGGCACTCCCAACACTCCCACAGGTTGCCAACCTAACCGAGCCTTACCCTTGCAGTCGCTACACGTCCCATCGTCTCCAGCTACGTCCCATATTTCAAACTTGAAGCCCTGCTCTACTGCATTTTGCTCTTTCCCGGTTTGCCAAGCGGAGTACGCCCCATCAATATAAAGTGCTAAGCGGTTTTTAATTTGTGCATCACTTAGTTTGCCGTCAATAATATCTTGCGTGAAGCGTTGCAAGAACTTAAACTCTGATTTGAGCCTGGCACTAATCACAGCCCGATCGGCCTCTGTTAGCCTACCTATACCCCCTTTGCCCAATGAGTAGCTATTGATGTGCATTTCTTTCAGCACCTTGGCTACAGAATATTGCCAAGTATTGGGATTTATTTTGTCGGCCAACAATATATCTGTGATCGTGTACAAGTCTTTGCGTTGTTGTATTATGTAGTCTTCTACTAATCGACTAATATTTTTTTCGCTGACGAATTGCCCACGACGATCGCCCGTAGTATATCGATAGCGCTGGGCACGGGGGTCAAAGGTGAATTTAATCATGGGTGTCAGTGGGTTAGATGTGTGAAGGGCGTGTTTATATTGTAATTTCAATTCAACAACGAGAGATAAAACATGACACACTATTACCCCCGCATCGCGTCAGCCGACTTGCTAAACGTTGACCCAAAATGGTTCGACGTGCATGTGCATCCTGAAATTGATGATAAATTCATGCGTGTTGGCGAATGGATGTATAGCGTCACGGAATTGCTGCAATGGAAGCACGCTCTAGACTTGCGACGGGCTAAAACATTGGATGAATTAGCGGCATTATCGCAAGAAGTCAAAAGCAAGCGCAAATATACTACCACAGAGTTACTGCAATTGAGGCACCATTTGGATGCGCAACGGATCAAGGCGTTAGAAGAGTTAGCAGCATTATCACAGAATGAGGATTGTTAATAAAGACTGGTGAACACTCGACACCCCAACCGATAAAGCCTAACCTTTTGCGCAATAACAGGAGCCTACAAATGGAAACAATAACTTCTCTTCTCTGTCTCTGGTACTTTGATAATGATATTCATTTTGCACTGTTAACCAACCCAGCAGATATAGAAAGAGCGATCGAACTACGTGGCGAATACATTGGGAATCACGACGAAGAAACCGCAACATGGTTAGATAGCTTGGGTTTTGAAATGTTCAGGCATGATACTTTAACAACATTGCCAGAAATACCAGCTAATACGAAAGTCGTTGTATTCTTCGGTTATTGATAAAATAGTAGCAACAAAACCCGCCAAGCCACTTTATAGAAGCTCAAACTGGCGGGTTACTTTTTGGCTTGCGTTTCTTCAACCTTCTCTCAGCTTCCGCACTTTCAGTAATGATTCGTTCCGCCACTTTTGCAGCCTGTTGAATCAATTCATCGGTAGTAGCCGATCGTGGTTGTCTATGCGCCAAAACAAAGAAAGCGGCTAGTGCTAAATCTGGGAAATCGCTATCGTTGAATTGGCGCATAATTAATTGCCGATATCTTTATCATTCAGTATATACAGTTAACAACATATTGATAATTGCAACACTTAACAATCAATTACAATAGGCAGCAGGTTCTCAATCCCTGTAAATTAATGGTTCCCGCGCAATACATTGCTAAGCAATACACAGAATTTTTAGGCCGTGCCTCAAGTTTTCAAGAAATCTCAAACGTATACGGCTCATTCCCTTGCAACCCCAACACCTTGGCCCAATACAGCCGATCGGTCTTATCTTCCTCTGAGTATCGTTCTCACGACTTAAGTTTGCGTGACACAGTGAGGGCGTTATATCGAGGCTTGCTCAACCGTGAACCTGATCAGTCTGGGTGGGATTGGTACTCGCAATTTTCTGAAGGTGAAGCATTTAACGCGATCGTTGCTAGCCAGGAATATCGCACATTAGTAAATCGGATTTGCAGCAGCAAGGGTGAAGGGTATGGATGGGGGCAAGGTTGGTTTAATCCTACGGTGTCATTTGCCAACATTAAGCACAAAATTGAAAGCGCTTTACCCGGTACAGTGATTGAGTTAGGCGCTGATAAGATTGCAGTTACTTCTACCATTACCGTTCCGCCCGGTGTCGTGGTGAGGGGAAAGAGTGGGCATTATTTACAGCAACCAAACTTTTATCGCGCAACTGGTTTTAACGGGCCAATCTTCAGACTCAGGCATTATAGCGCTCTAGAATATCTGCACATTGACGGGCGTAAAAACTATCATCCCAATGGACTAGTCGAAGCCGTAAATGTTGAGATAACTGGTACTGGGGCTAGAGTGCATGGGCTAAGGACAGACAACCCGGCAGGATGGACGAGCATTTTATGCAACTCAATCTCAGGAGTGTATAACACGCACATCGTTGGTAATTTAGTCATTAGCTACGGCAATCCTAGACGGCATGGCGAGTGGACAGACGGTTTATCTTTGGCCTGTGAGCAATCGTTAGCCGTTTGGAATACTGTTGTTGATGCGTCCGATGTAGGCATTATTTTGTTTGATTCTTATAGCAAGGGCAATGCTAGCCAAGTCAAGTTTAATCGAGTGCTACAACTGGGGAATCATTCATGGGGTATGATCGGGCTTGATCAGCAAGTGGGAAACCCTAAGTTTTTTGGTTCAGCAGCTTTTCAATTGAATGAGTTGTATACCGCGCCGCACATAAAAACACGAGTCGGAATAGTTGATGGCACCAGAACTTGGTATGGCACAGTGATGTCTCAGTTCATCTCACCGCAGTATTTTAATTACGGCGGGATTAATGTGGAGTTATTCGGGACGGTCGGTGATAATGGTTTTGTGCATCAACCGAGTTTAAGTGTAAACCTGGTACCATTCACACCTAAGCCTGGATGCACTCCTAGGGTTAACGCTTCAGCGCTAGTTCACAGAGTAGATCAGTGCTTATTGTAATAGGGGTTTTCTATGACCGTAACAGTAACAGAATTAATTGAAGCATTGCAATCTTATCAGAAAGAAATCGGTTGCAATGGTGAAAACATTGGAAGCCACAAACTGAAAAGTTACGTCAGGTTTTTGATCACGAATCCAGACATAGATTTATCCCTAGAGATTGATGATTCTGAACATCCTCTTGGTATTGAACTAGACTATCTCCCAGGATGCTCATGCCCTTGCGGGATTTACTTCAATCTAAAAGTTGTGCCAGATTGATAGATTACGCCTAAATATTTCCATTGATTAATTCCATAATTAAATCTGCGGCGCGTTGCCCATATTTCTCAATCGTCAGCACTTGATAACTTTTGCCCTCAACCTTGTCTGGAAAATAGGCTTCATGGAATACGCGAGAATTAAACCCGCCAACATTATCGCAATACTCGTAAAGTTCTCGATCAAAGATTTGCCGAAATTCTGTTTGCAGATTCACAAGCTGTTCATACCTGCGATCGCTCTTCTCCTTGAGAAAACGGTTTATGTTATTGCCGTGTAGTTTCTGCTTAAGAGTTCTCATGATGTTACAAAGATCGACTTGTGTACGCATTACTCAGCTTTCTCCTCAGCTTCTAGTATCCCCTCAAACTCTTTCTTCGGTGGATTAGCCTCCCACGCTTCCCTAGCTTTAATTAAATCCTCCTCACTCACCCGCGCAAATTCTGCAAGGTCGATCGCGCTTTCTATTGCGTCTTGCCTAGCCATCCCATTCCCCGCGTCAGTTTTATCACCCTCTTGCTGCTGCTGTCCCTTGCCAATCTTTTCAGCCTGCAAAGTAATTTCGCTACTGTAATCAGCATTGCCGTAAAGTGATTGGCGCACCTCCTCAGCAGTTAACACATTAGCCTCGATCGCCAACTTAAATCGTTGCATATCAGTTAGCCTGACTTGTGCCTGCTCACGGGGATTTGGCCTTAGTCCACTAGGGAATGAAACCCCAAAATCTTTTCTAGCCCCTTTAGTTGGCCCGTCACTGGCACTTAAAATAATTGCGCCTAACTTCATTAACGGGTCACGCCAATTATTCTCTTGCCAATCAGCCCGCATTATTTCCCAGTCTTCCCTATCACCGTCGCCTCTATTGGCAGTGCCTAATCCTGTCCTGGCTGCTGCCCCTAAAAGTTTGGTGCGTGGCATGTCACTCGCTGCAACTAACTGTTCGGTTAGCAAATCTACAATATCTTTAACGCCTGAGTAATTACGTTGGATGAATTCAGCCTCTTCATTTTCAGCGTCCATCATCAAACCCTGAGTAATGCTCATGCCCATCTGAATCGCGATGAACCGCTTAATTAATTCCTCGGTTTGGCCAGACATAATCAGCTTAGACAAGCCTTTCAACTTGTACTTAAACACTGAGTAATCAGCTAGCATCCCAGCACTCGCGCCCAGGCCCATCGTAAATTGAACGAAGGCGTTCATCATCGT
>JACCDR011739167.1_pt1 | contig 23197 bp, 36 predicted proteins | sample 7446431 | NCBI WGS metagenome assembly JACCDR01 (sample SAMN15323443, study PRJNA562643) | freshwater metagenome | isolation source: river surface water | place: USA:Blue River Watershed | collected 2017-08-17 | reverse complement strand
GTTGGTAGAAATGAAGTGATCTACCATTGTATTCAACTGTGATTACAGAATCATCGTGTCCTTTACCTGGGTTTACAACAGTAAAGCTAGTGTTTGGTAGCGTTTCTAGAGAGATGCCATAGTCTATACACCATGGTCCACTGTTACGTTGTTTATTTGTAACATCAATTAATTCTTCGTTGGCAAATACGATATCACCTTTTTTAAACCCGGACATGTTTCTTATCCTTGAAGTTTTTGTCGAGGTATTTGATCTTATTGACGATACGCTCCTCTTTAGTTAGCAGTGTTTCCAGGTGAATACATTGAGTGTTAATCCACCAATATAAGGGTAAACGATTGGCATGAGAATCCCATAGAACTTTAATACGATTATCACCACCACCAATAACAGCAACAACTTTACCTCCTCGACCTTCAGCAATCTCTGCTGAGTCTCGTACCTCTGTTTTACCTTTCACAACACGATCACCAATTTTAAACTTTAACATGCTTTCTCTCCGCAAATCGTTTCTCGAGATATTTAATTTTATTGATAACCTTGCTGAATTTAAAATCTGCATCTACTCCAATTGGTTGGAGGCATAGATGCCACACATTCCAAGTATTATCATGCCCTGCTGCTGCATAACTACCGGGAAAAGATTCATCCCACACAACATAGACAATTCCAGAGTTTTCACGCACATGATAAACAGTACCAGTTAATCCGTTAGGTACGTTCATGTAGTCATTCATGAATTTTCTTACTGTTTCTAAGGTGCTTCCTTCCGGATACACCATCTGAACACGGTCACCTACTTTGAATGTGTGTTTTACAGTCATGTTATATGTCTCTATAACGAGCGATGTTAGGATCAATGATGATATCTCGTTTACCGTGGCGAAGCTCGGGTTTAGTGTCTGCATCACCTAGCAACTTGTTCTTTGAGATGTTGATATGTCGAATGTACTCGAGACCCTCATCATGAGACTTACCTAGACCAATAATGAAATCAGCCTCAGCTTGCTTAGATGTCTTGGCACCGGATACATTGTCCATTGTCAGCCACTTTTTTCCTTCCCCGCTGCCGTCTGCTTGTGTGACTGCAAGAACTGGAGCATATTCTTTAGCAATTTCTCTTGCCCACTGATAGATTGCTCCAAGGCGTAGATCATCTCTGTCTCCGTCAAATCCCTTGATTTTGTCAATTTGGTCAAAGAGTACAAGTGAAGGCCCAAACCGTTTACATAGTCTGATAACATCAAACTTAGAGATTGAAGCCGAGTCATAGATTTTAATCCTTCCACCAGTTCGATCTAGATAAGCTCTCTTGCTCGCTGCAATGTCTCTAAACAACTCTTGAGTTGTGCATCCGAGAGCCGCTTGGTAGCATCGCAGAGCAACTTTGTTTCCTTGCTCTTCGTTGTTGAACCATAGTATTGGGCGATCAGTTTGTCCTGCAAAGCAAGTAACCTCACTTGCAAGGAAAGTAGTTTTGCCTGACTCTGGGCGAGCAAAGAGAAATCCGAAGTCTCCCCTTCTAAGACTGCCAAGCATCTCATTAAGGCTTTGTAGTCTCCATCTAAGTCCTGGAGTAGCGATTGTTCCCTCATGGAGAACTTCAAGGTTGTCGTCCACGAATTCATTTTCAAGTTCCTCTACTTTTGATTTATCGCTGAGAGAATTAGTAAGCTCCACAATCCGATCAGTAGAACCACGTCCTTCAGAAACAGCCAGAGCTTCCAAGGCGATTTCTTTTGAAACAGCCCGCTCATGAAGGGTATTAAGGACATCATTGCAAACAGATTCAGAAATACAAATGCTGTCCAGATTAACCAGAATTGGTTCGAGGTCATACGAAGTCAGTTTAGTTTGAGCTAGTAGTGTAAACTCGGTCCACGATATATTGTCTGTTGACGAATTCTCTGAATACGTCGATGTCTGCTTGAGTGAGTCCAAGAGCTGATAAAGCGCTCGAATTTCTGGTAGTTCCGGCTTGATTAACTGCCGGTACTTCTGATACTTTTCCCCGTCCTCGATAAATGCCCTGAGGAGGTACAATTCTGGACTTATCAAGAGTCTTCCTTTCGTTTAGATATTTGATTTTATCGACAACTTGTTCTTCTTTTGTTTTGGTTACGTGGAGTTTGAATGTTGCATCAAGGTAACATTGTCTGTATTTTGGCCGGGTTGATGGTATTTTACCAGAATTACTGTGGACTTCGATGTCGTAGATATTACCATCATATACTGCATTTACTCGATATACAGTGGCAGTATTGTCTTTTACAAGATCTCCAACTTTAAACCTTGGCATGCTTTTTCTCCAGAAAACGTTTGTCTAGATACTTAATCTTCCTAATAATCTCACTCATTGGGCTGTAATCTAGCAGCTCTAAGGCTAGGGGATGAATACGCCAGCAGTGTTTTGCTTGTGATCTATCGTCTTCGTATGTTACTTCCAGTCCATTTTTACTGATGACTGGTTTATCCCAAGATACAAAGACTGATCGATAATCCCAATCATCATATTCTTCTGTGTCATACTCGAGAATTGTACCTGTAGCGCCGATAGGGATTCTAGCGTAGTCATCGTATTCACAATTCTGTAATTGTCTTCCTAGAGCAATGCGTTTAACTCGCATTCCTGGTCGGATAATCTTCATGTTAACCATTGTGTGATTTCCTCGGTAGAATAATCTTTGGGATCTTTCTCTGTCCAGAGTGTTTTGCCTTTACATCCGTACATCTGGGCTTGTTGTGAGAATTTGATCATCTCTTTCTGTTTGTCTGGGTCTAACCAGATAACTAGGTTGTCATAGTATCTACGCAGTTTTCCGAGTTTATATAAACTGATGACAGACCCCAATATCGGCATTGCATCACATACCCGACTTACTTTGATAGCAGATACAATATCCTCAACAAGTACAATTTGTTTGTTGTTCTTGTGTAAGATCCAAAGGAGTGTATTAACATCTCCACGTGTAAAGTATTTATATGGTTTCTTTGGATTGAAGTTACGTGCTTGCCAGGCAGTAATGGTATCACCCTCGAAATACGGGAAGATTAGCCATAATAAGGACTCACTCCACAAGATTCTATTTTTAGCAACTTCTTCAGGTAATACTTTGTATTTCTGTAGCCATTGCCAACCTGTACCACCAAGAGCAAGTTCAACGTCATCGGGTAAGGAGAAGTCCGTAGTCTTGTGTTCTTGTACAGGACGGATGGAAGTAAAGGCATCACCACTAACATAATACCCACAGCTAAAACACCATTGGTGTCCATCGCTGTAGATTGCTAGGTTGTCGCCCTTGCGATCACGACCTGACGCAGCACAGACGGGACATCTTTCCTTCCCGATAACGTGACTCATTTAGATACCTTGAATTGAATATTGAGCAGCCTCATCAAAAGCTACTGGATCAACAAAGTCAATACTGTTGTACTCATCTTTGGTTAGTACAATCCAGCTGTCTACTGGAATCCAGTAATATTTCTTTTGGGTAACATCATACACACGGGTTTGCTGACCATTTGTAGATTCATCTACAAAGAATAGAACAGACTTGTCATTGAGATGACCGACACGCCTAATCATCTTAATTGGTAGAACTCGATCGATGAATACATACGGGATGTACTCCGTACCATCTGCAAATGATACAGCAGCAGCACGACCACCTGTGAACCAGGCAATAACGCCCACATCACCGGCTTCACGACTCGTATAGGCAGTGTTCAGATAGACAAGATCATTGAGTTCATAGGTCGTATTCGAACTCGAAGTCGAGGTTTTGGTTGAGTTCGACGTCGTTTCCTTTGTGGTTGAAGAGTTTCCGGTGCTGTCGTTTGAGGAGCTTGGAGTAGAGGTCTCTTTTTTTTGGAAGTTTTGCTGTTGTGGTGGAGTATATGTTGTAACACCACGTCCAGACTTCCAAGATGCATTGCTAAACCAGAATCCATCCGATGATTCATCACCGAGATGTTTGTTGACAATCGTGATATTCTCTTGATCGTCCATGAATACAAGTTTGCTGTATCCGATGTGTTCACTGATAAGCTTGGTGATTGGTTGTGAGTTCAGGAATGAATTGAATTCCTGACGTAGTGGCTTGATGAGTTCTTCATTGAAGTGCCAGGTATCACTGTGTGTATATGAACCAAAGGCACGGATCACACCATTGTGAGAAAACGCAAGGTTTTCATCGATACGGAATGGATGTGTGTTTTCTTCATTTGTTTCACCGTGTGTTTTGATTCGGAAATGCATAACAAGTTTCCGGAAACGGTGTGGGTCATATGCTTCTTTGAAATCTTTTAGAGTCATCAGACCTTTGACAACCTGTAGTTTCTTGTTGTCATCCACATACATGAAGCCAGCACCATCATCGTTGTTGTACCACATGGTGTTGATGATATTTTCTTGGATGTCAACACCAGCTGGTTTTACACAAATAATACACATAGTTTGTTATCTCCGATTAGATGGTACGAATGAATTTGGCGAGGTTGGGGTAAGCTGCAGCGCGGTTCATAACGAAGTCATGGTAGTTATTGAACTCAAGCATGTCTTCGATCTTGCGGATCTTACCGTGGTTGTCATCTCCTGCGAGGCAGTGATAGTTGACAAAGGACTCAGTGAATTCCAGGAAGCGGCAGAACTCTGACCAATCTGTAGTTGATTTGAACAGACGGAATTCCATGGTACGATTCGGTGCAATGTTCAGGCCAGTGTACTTAGACCAGTTGAACTTGGGAACTTTCTCGTACTTGTTGGATGCTGCATACCAAGGTGAGGTAAGATCCCAGTCATCCCGGATGGCAGCGTACTGAGCACTTTCACGACCAGCAATCTTCGTGATCTTGCTGCGATTCTTTGCCAGAAATTTCATCATTCGTCCGAGAGCAAGGAAGCTGACATTCGAACGTGATACGTGGATGTGAATACCACAGTTAGCTTTTGCTGCTAGACTGTGATGTGATTTGAAGAAGTTCTCGTAGGCTTTCTTGTGGTCTTCCACAGAGGCCGGTACTGATACAATCTCAACACCATTTGATAGAGAACCATCTCGTTTCATGATTGCATGTTTCTTGAGGTGGTCGTGTACGATCTTGATGTTACTGGGAGTAGCGTTCTCAAGTTCGAGTTCAATACCGAAACGCATCTCATTGCGGTCTTGTACTGGGAGAATATCCTCGACTCGTGTGTTGTAGCTAAGGATCTCACATGGAGCAACATCAACAGCAGTGATGATTGTTAGTTGCTTGAAGCCACGTGTGTATAGGATATGGCGGTCAACTTCACTCCAGCCCTGATTGAGTACCCAATCGGCACTGATGTGTCGAATAACATGACCATCTGGATCTTCGTATCCTGCCCAAACGTAGTGACAACCACCACGACCAGTCATGTGCTTGCGGATATCTTTAACCTTGATGCGGGCATCGCGGGCACGAGTTGAGTTGAATTTGTTGATGGCGTAGTTGAAGTAAGCTGACTTGTTGTTCTTCTGGATAGCCAAAAGCATGTCATCTTTACTACAGGTACTGAAATCGATGGTTACGTCCAAGATTTGGGCGAGTTGTGCTACCTTATCAATGTTCATGTAGAAGTACGAATCAAATGCACCATTACGTGATACAGATGGGTGTACACTGTAGTTTTGTGATACACTGCTCGTTTGGAACAGAACGAGTCGGCTTCCTTGGAGGAGACCGGAACCATCCGCAGATAGTTTCAGGATTGCTTTCTTTTCGTCCGGGGCAAGAGCATACAGAGTTTGCAGAACCTGCATACTGTCCAGAAGATTGATGAGTACTTCAAATTTGATCGAAGCCATGTGCTATTCCTTAAATTTGTTGAAAAACTCTACATATTTGTTGATGGTAGTACCTTCAAGGCCTGGGGCCGTGTTAATTTCACAGATTACAGCATTGTTATTACGATCGACGAGAAGATCAACAGCACCAAAATCGAGTTCAAGAGCCATTACTCCATCAATAGCTACTTGTTGTGCTTCTTGATGGAGTGGGTCTACGTCATTGCATGCGAAGATCCATCCGTTTGAGTGGTTGCGAATGCCTTTGATGCGATCAACTGGCGCATCTTGGCGCAGACGTTTCTGTTGGATATGAATGACAGACCCTACATTATCTTTAACTCCCACATGTACTCGATACTCTCGTTTAGTTTTGAACTTCTTGGTATATAGCGGTGCATATGTTAGGTTTTCACCAGGTTTTACAATGATGATTCCAGCACCACTATGACCACTGACAATTAAACGTTGGTAAATCGTATTACCTTCAGCTAACCAACTACGTGCCTCTTCAAAAGATGATGTACTTGCTACACATGGAATGTCGTGTGCTGTTAGTGTTGTTAATGTCTTTAGCTTATTAGCGGCCATCTCAACACAAGATGGATGGTTAAGAGTGCGACGAGGATCAACACGATGAGATAGAGAAGAAGATCCCCAATTAATGACGAGTTTGGAATTGGTGTGTCGGAAGTGGGAGCCCTCATGTTTGATCCTTTTGCAGTTCAATGCAGATGCAAGCTGTTTCGCAGAAGATGATGCATGATTCCAAGAAAAGATAGATAGTTTCATCAGGTTTCCTCCGACCAACTTTCGCATGTACAGACGCACCTTCCTAAACTGTGTGAAGCCGTGCGGTCAAACCCATGGGGTGCGTCTGGGTGTGTGTTACACCCATCCTCCGACACGACGGGCTGGCTTTCTTTGAGCCAAGATTCCTTGATCCCTTCGGGTTGATCTGCAAGCGCAGGAACGAGATTCAAAGCAACCGGCTCCCCTTTGGCTTTGGCGATGGCGGCGGATCGAAGTGGCGATCCGATAGCGCCTGCGGACTCACAGAATCTCAAGATGTGCTGTGCCCATTCCTCTTTGCGATGGCGAGCAGCCAACAACCGGCAGTTCTCCAGCGCCGCCAGCAGTTCGTCGCGCTGCCCACTCAGCCGCTCGATGGCTTGGGCTGCTTGTTTGCGCTCATCGTTCATCTGGTCGTACATCTGTTCGACGTAGCAGAATTGCGAAAGCGTGTAGAGCCTGTTCAACCGCTCGCACAGCTTCTTGTATTGTTCGTTCATAGCTTCCATTTCCTTTCAGGCGTTCCGAGATAAAGCGCAAGCTCCATGCATTTGTCTTTGTCCGGAGGTGGTTTCTTTCCTGCTGCACAGTCGAAAAGATACTGCTCAACCTTTACGCGGCGATTCAGTTGCTCACCGTGCTGAAGGATCAAGCGAAGTCTGTATTTGATCCGGGTGAAGAAGTTCATACTGGCACCTCCTCCGTGCGCTCGTTGCCGGTGTAGCGGACGAAATACACTCCGGGATTTCCTCCGAACCAGACGTACTCATATCCATAGCTATATTTCATTAAACACTCTCGCATCACAACCGTCTTGGTCTTCGGCTTGGCGGGGCGGCAGCGGAACCTTCTTGTTTTGCTCCAAATTGATCCCTCCCACTTAGTCCAAGTTCCGTCGAACTCTTGAACTTCAATCTCATCTCCCCGCTCCATAGCCTCAACAACGCTCTTCATGGTCGCGCAGTCTTGCCAGCCATCGTTTGTTTCAACCAAACCCTTTCCATTGCAGGTCAGGCATTTGACTCCGCGCTTGTATCCAACAATCTCGGAGCCCTTGCAGTCTGGGCAGTCTTGCCAGTCTTGTGTCATTTAAGTTCCTTTCCAATTTCAGCAGCGGCTCGCACGATGGCGCGACGGGTGGCTGCAAAGTCATCCCCTTCGTCGTCTTCTGTAAAGAGTCCTCCACTTGGGATACGAGCGCAACATGGCGAAACACGCATATCCAACTTCACCGCCAGTCTCAGCGCATCGCCGTCGTCGGTGAGGGGGTTCCACTCAACTACTTCACCATCCATCTTGGTGTGGCACGGCGTCAGGATGATGCGAGTCCCGTCCTCGTTCTTGCCGCCGTTCATGCGAGGGAACCAGAATTCAATCCCCGCCGCCTTCGCAGCGAGTTCAAGCAGTTCGCGGTCACTCATTCCATCACCTAAATCTCCAAGTCCTGCGCCTGTGCTGCGGCTATGTCGTACAACGTGGGTAGGTCTTTCCATTCTTGGGTCATTTCACACCTTCAGGTTGCGGATTGCTAATTCGCATTCCATGTACTTCATCGGCTCAGTGCTTGCGTATGCCATGTCGTAACACTTCTTTGCAGCTTTTTCCCGCATCGCCTCTGCACCTTCACGATAGGCGCGGTGGATGAGGGCTTGCAGGTCATCTTCTTCAAGTTGCCATTGGTCCAGACCTGGTGAGCTTTCGTAGATGTGTTGCGTTGCCTTCTCTTTTTTCGCCCACTCCAAGCACTGCTCTTTCGATGGGAGTTTCACGATTTCTCTCCTTCGACCGATTCCGCTCCATCATCTTCATCGGCTTCAAGGATTCCTTGATTCACCAACTCACGATCATAGGCAGATAGGTCGCTGAATACGACCCCGTTCCTATAGGTTGTTTCGCCTTCGAAGTTCATCTCTTCTCTCCTTGGACACTGTAAGCAGTGCTGTCGATTTCTGCTAGTAGAGCCTTTGCTCTAGTTTTACCCTCTGGCGTTGGGTAGGAAAGGAGCAATGAAAGCGAGCCAATTAACTGATCCCGCTGCTCGCGGAGCTTGGCGTTCTCGTCAAGAAGTTGTTTGATTGTTTCTTTGTAGTCTGCAATCTCTAGATGCATTGGACGACAGCAACTCATATCCTTATTCCTTTGCAGAAGACGTGTACTTTTCCGACGATGACAGACCTTTTGATTTTGTGAGCTTGTTTAACACACTCTTGCCAAGACTTTGTTGGATAATGGTGCGTTGTCTGCTCGACTCCAGGTCTGAAGGAGAGATAGATGACAGTAAGAATGATTGTCGGAATGTCCATGGACAGCTCCTTTCATCGTGTGTTTGGGAGGAGCATGTTTTACAGTAACTCATTTGGTACCTTGGTTTTGTTGCCAAGCTTGGATGCAACGTAGCATCGCATGGCTGCGATGAGTGGGGTGGGGCCTTCAAGAGTGATGGCTGCGCTGTATTCCATACCATCCATTGCTTTGCGAGGAATAACTTTGTGCGCTGCCCACACCCACGGTGCAGCTTCGACTAGCTTGTTGTAGCGGAACGTGTTGATCCCTTCCCGCTCAATGATCGTGCCACCTTGTGACCAGTCGGTGGAGGGACGAAACCATCCTTCGCCGCAATAAAGGTGTTGGTTTTTGAAGTACGCTAACCCGCCGTTATAGACATCAAACGAAAGATGACCTGCATCTTCTTCACACTTCGCCACAGCCCAATCAAGGGCTGGGCCGATCAGGTCGGATGTTTTCATATTTCACAACTCCAGCCTTTCCACTCCAGTTGGCGTTGTATATAGGCACGTTTTAATTTGAAACGCACGAAGGACAGTTTGACAATGCTCACAGGGCCTTGCAAGAGCCAGTTTACCGGATTGATCAACTCGGCTAACATAGATAGTGCTGCCAATAAGCTTGTCGTGGCTGTGCTTTTTGAGAGCATCAAGAATAGCCGATTCTTCAGCGTGTAGCGACCCAGGCCATACTTGTTTCCACTTAGATGTGTATCGATTGACTTCATTGTGGCCGACTCCCAGAATGGCATTGCCCCGAATTATGACAGACCCTATCTTATATTTAAAGGTCGATTTGTTTGCGTGTTTAGTTGCCAGCCGAATCATTGAGTGATTCCTTAAACCAGTTAAGGATTTTATCTACATCTTTTGCATCAGCAAAGAGCAGATTCTTTTCCAGTTCCATATAGGCTGGTACTTTGAATCGGTATCCGTGGCTGATGTATGGAGGTGGTTCTTGTTTACCTGGCCAAGTGGCTGGTACTCTATTGTAACTTTGAATATCGTAGATTTTGTCGTTTAGTTCTTCATATTTAATAGTGATTGTTTTATTTTTGATTGCGTCACGTAGACTATCTGCTTGTGTTTTGCCCCACTCGTTGCGGATTTTGTTTTGCTTATCTTCAAAGATTTTCCAGGCTTGATCAAGAATCCATTGACGTTGTTGTTTGTTCATTGCACTGTTCCTTCGATTGCGAATGTGTAGTCGATGTGTCGTTTCTGCAGGATTGCAAGAACATTCTTGTCTAGCGACTTGGTATCACCATCCACATGTTGGTGGTAAGTACCTTTCTTGTCTCGTTGGAAGTGCATGTTAACTTCACTGATCTGTTTGGTACTGAGATCCTTGATTGTGTATTTGTGACCAGCCATACCATTGGCTTGGAGGAATACATCCTCGAGCTTCACGAGTTTGTTGTTGGTGGTCTTGAATGGGTGGAAGTTGGCGTGTTTCATTTTGTTTCTTTCTTGGTGGGTTGAATAACTTCATCGAGTTTCTGATTGACCAGGGTTTGTACTTTCTTACCCAACTCGGAATCAAGAGCTTTTACTGCTGCTGTACCACCTGCTGCAATGTACAGGAATTGTTTTGATGGGAGTAAGACAGACACCATCATAAATGCTGCAGGAATCCATAGCCAACGTAGTTTTTTGTAATTCTTTTTGTATTGTGCCTCTTCCTCAGTTTTTGGTACAGAGTCGTGGATAGCTGCAGCACGAAATGCAAAAGTTAATACAATTATTGCTGCAAGAAAAACTCCGATGACTCCTAGAATACCGCTCAAACTTTGGCTGAAATCTGCGAGGTAGAGGTAGAACAGAATTTCATTCATTTTGTATCTCCGATTGTGTAACGTTTAGCAATGGATGTGGTACGAACCCAGAATAATGTCTGTTTGCGTGGCCTAGCACCAATTGGTGTAGCCAATAGTGACCACTTCCCGGAAGAAAAAAGAACATCGCTATTGTCTTTGATGAGCATAGCGATGCGACCATCATTGAGTTTAGCGATGTCCATAAAAACTCCAAATACGGGTGGGGCCGGTTATCGTCATCCGGCGTAGCCCTATTAATCCATAAGTCCGAGATTAGCTACGACATTATACTCGGAGGATTTAATACTGCACGACCTGTGTTTTGTTGTCCATCCGATAACGGAAGGATTGTCATGTGCAGTATTTTAAATTTTATTTCTTTATGAACTTACCCCACCAGCAGTTCAAGGCTTTCTTGCTTTTGCACGGTTTCGGGGTCACGTTGAATGGTTGGTTCTTGGGATGGTTCTTTGCGTTTTGGAAGTTCACGGCCTTTCTCCAGGTTATCGTACGTTGAAAGACAAAATTGATAGGCTTCGTATGCCTCTTTTTGGTTAGCTCCATATCCAGATACTCGTGATATCGGATGATGACAGACCCAACACCTCAGTAGTTTGTGAAACCTGATGATTGGTTTGTGTGGTCCAGAGATAATCATAGAAGCCCCTGTGATTATATACTGATGACAGACCCTTCCCGCCCCCGTGGGTGGTGCTACAGCGGATCGGTGTTTGCTTTTGCGTGGATGTTGTTGCTGGCCGAAGGCCAGGTATTGATCGGAGACGAAAAAAAAGCCGAAGAGGGATATTCTCCCCCTCCGGCTCTTGGCGAATCAGCGACCGCTTGCTGCACCTTGTGCCAAGCCCGACGCATCCAGGAGCATGTCGTCGAGGCGGCTGACGTATGCTGGTGCCTGACCGCGTTCTGTGCGTTCTGCACGAGCGAGAGCAGCTTCGATCAACCGCTGATCGTTCTTGATCAGCAGCATCTCGGTTGCCATCTTCACGTCGTCTTGCCACGTGGTGACGAATTCCACGTACGATGCGAGAGCAGCCATCACGCTTGCACCGCTGAGGCTGAGTTGGCATTCTGGCATCGGGATCGGATCACCCATCTTGTCGAATTGCTGCACGGGTGCGTACGATTCGATGGTGTTGAGGTAGGTCGTGAGTGCCTCCTGATTACTGAGGAACTTGGCCTTGCGGCGTTCTTCACGCTTCGCGGTCACCTTCGCAACGTCTTCACCCGTGATGTCGCAGAGCAGTTTGGCATTGGCTTCGGAGAGCTTGGCCGGAACTCCAGTCGTGAGCAGGAACGTCCAACGCTCTTCGTCCAGATCCGGGTTGAACCCAAGCATGTCAGCCTGTGCAACTGCTTCAGCAGCGCAGTTCATGGCAGCGTCCAGACGATCCTTGTCAGCACGAGGCTTGGTGAATTCATTGAATCCCCGTGCGACGTACGAGTAGACGATCTTGCCCATCAGTTGCTTCTGGAGCCCGTACGATGACAGACCCTTGATCAACTCGATGGGCAGGTTGCCGGACACACCCTCGAAGTTGGCCTTCTTCGCAGCAACGGACTTGCGATTGACGGTGCGATCTTCAGGTTGGTACTGGCGGATGGTGAGGTTATTCTTCGCAGCAGGCTGCTTGAATTCGGACTTAACAGCGATCATGGAAGCGATGGCATTGCGGATGTTTGCGAACATGGTAATTCTCCTATGAGATGAAACAACTGGGTTTGTACTACGGTTAAGTGAAGAGTTGTCTTATCGACCTCTGCTTCGAGTTCCTTCGAGACCACACGGTGTTCTCTCAACGGGTGACTCAGTGGTTCTTCGGAGAGAGCTTGTCAAAGAGAATCATCGCCCGTACTCGTTAGCACCTCGGCAGGGAGGGATTCGATGATGAACGTGGCCGTTCCTGAGCGAGAGATAGCTGACCAGGATCTGATGACAGACCTCACGAAGAAAGGTTACCATTAACTTCAAGCGCGATGGAAGGGTTCTTGACAAGCCGTGGTCTACAATGAGAACTCGTAGTAGAGAGAGATATCGGAGATATAACGGTTGGAGTGTAGCGGCAGCGGAACGGTATCAGGTCAGCCGACCGAAGGGAGGGGAGTCGAACCGAAGGTGAGACCTGTGTAGTACGAGGCTTTAGCCGAGAAGGAAGAGGGTAGATCAATGGAAATATGTGTATCCAAACACAATCACAATCAGTGTGTAAGTTCTTGTTTTGTTTTAGTGTGACAATTTACGTCACATTTCATACGTTACCGTATGGTAACATTGATATGAATGAGGGGGTATGGGGGGAAAGATTTGGGGTTATGTTTTTATGAGAGGGACACCTAATCACGATTCTAGGTATTTTAAGCAGAGGGGGTCTGGCAATACGTAGTGTTGCCTTATCATGTACTTCAGAAACGACAAGGCCCCTAAAGACGGGGCCATTGGTGTTACATTTAATTCTTTACTTATTGCTCAGTTTCCCTCTGGAAACCTCGCTTAATATCTTCCTATTACTCTTATATATTATTATCATCACCCTAAGAAACTAAAGAATTTACTCGTAGTTATACTTAACCCTATATAATATAGAGATTAAGTTTACAAGTTATTCTTTAAGAATCTTAAGGATCATCACCCTGAAGTTTCCGTTAGAACCCCTTTTCCTCTATTTCTAACCCTAGAGGTCACAGATCAGTTTGCCTCAAACCACTGGTCGCGTCCAGTCTGTGCGTAGCAGGTATACCGTCCATACCCTAGCCTGAGAGTGGTATGTAGCCACTCGAAGCGTCCAAAAGTCCGGTATTCATTTATTTTTGATATGTTGGGGAACTTTTATTGACCTTATTTGTCAATGCAAGTACACCATTCACTCAGTACCCTTAGAATAAGGGTTTCTTGAAAAGTTCCATATTTTTTGAAAAATATTTTATACATGGCAATCACAAATAAAGCAAGTACTCTAGATCCAAGTCAACTCAGTACGGCTAATCCGGATATCCCACCCCGTCCAGCTCAATACCAGAAATACCCGGATAAGCTGAAGGCAAAGGCTGTTCGTGAGTACATGAAGCTTGGTAGTCTTCCTCTTGTTGCAGAGAAGATTGGTGTTCCTTTCACCACAGTACAAAGCTGGAGGTATCGGACAAACTGGTGGGGTGAGCTTACTAAGCGGTATCAGGAAGAGGCGGATAGGAAGCTTGCCTCTAAGATGGAGGATGTTGTCTCCAAGGCTATTACACAGATTGAAGAGAGAATTGATAATGGAGATAAGATCCTGGACTCTAAGAGTGGGGAAGTTATCTCAGTACCAGTTAAGACACGGGATCTTACAGCGGCTGTTAAGACTTTATCAGATCGTACTGATGTACTTATTGGTCGTGCAACAAAGGATAGTATTGCAAAGGAAATGATGGCTGACAAACTTGCGAAGTTGGCAAAAGAGTTCGCTGCTTTCACGAAAGACAAGAAACAAGAAATTGATCCGGAGATCATTGACGTTGAGGAAACGGATGGTGTCTTCGAAGTACCAGAGGAATAATACATGTCAGACACTACTTTCTACGATGGGGCAACGATCATTATGGCCGACTGGCTTAATGAGGTTAATGATCATGTCCACAGCAGCACACCAATCTCACCAGCTGTTACCGTACACCCAGCCTCTGTAATTGCTAATACCCCTGCTGGTGGTATTGCTGCTACCACAGTACAGGCAGCTCTTAATGAGCTTGACACAGATAAGGTTCCGCTTAATGGTACAGGAGCTACTGGTACTTGGGCTATTAATGTTTCAGGGAATGCAGCTACAGCTACTCTAGCAGCTAACGCTTCCCTAGCTGTAAATGCAACCAACGCTACCAATGCAACAACATCCACAACCCAAGCAAGTAGCGTCAGAACTACTGCGATCGCTACTACTGCATTTGTTGGGGATGTTATGGAAGACTACTCATATGGGTACAACCAAACATACCAAGATGTAACTGGATCACGAGATGCTGTTACTACCTTTACAAATAGTTCTAGTCGTCCAATTACGGCATATGTAGCTGTTACTACAGCTGGTACTGGGGTGGAGTTCTTCCTTACAGTAGATACTCTTGTACCAGCTCAGTTCCGATCACTTCAGGTTAGTGAGGCAACTCTTAACGTTACCATTCCACCCGGATCTACCTACAAGCTAACCATTGTTAATGGTACTCTATTAGCCTGGTTTGAGCTAAAGTAATAGGAGTATATAATCATGCCGTACATGACTAATGGAAAGCGGGACTACGATAAGCAGCAGAAGTACGATGCTAAACCTGAGGTAAAGAAGAACCGTGCAAAGCGTAATGCGGCACGAAGGGAGCTTATGAGACAGGGTAAGGTTAAGAAGGGTGATGGTAAAGATGTGGCTCATAAGAAGGCTCTATCTAAGGGTGGGCAGAACGGACTAGCTAATCTATTTGTTCAGTCATCTAGCGGAAATAAATCATTCTCACGGAACCGCGATGGATCTATGCGGTCAGAGAAGAGTAAGAAGGAACGGGGCTACCGTTGAACCTAACATCCGATGTAATGGTTGGTTTTGTTCAATCATTACTGGCTAAGAAATTTGATGGAGCAAGTGAGATCCCACAATTCCATAAGGAGTGGTGGGACTTGGCTTGTGACGAAACTGAGAAGTTCGTAGCTATTGCTGCACCCCGCTCCCACGCAAAGAGTACATGCCTTACGTTCTCTTTTGCTTTAGCGGCTGTCCTATTCAGGAAACACGAGTTTGTAATTATATGCTCTGGTACAACAAGTACCTCAGTACTCTTCTTGAACGATATTAAAAATGAACTCCAAGACAACCAAGAACTCACGGACCTCTTCGGAATCCCACGCGATGAGAATGGCCGTGTCATCTTTGCTAAGGACACGGAAGATGATATTATCCTCGAGTTTGAAGACGGACACAAATTCCGAATCATGGCTAAAGGAGCAGAACAAAAGCTCCGTGGTCTCAAGTGGGGAAACAAACGACCAGACCTCATCCTAGGAGATGACTTAGAAGACGACGAACAGGTTCTTAATAAAGATCGTCGTGAGAAGTTCCGCAAGTGGTTTATGGGTGCTCTTGTACCCGCTAGAGCCATGCACGGTAAGATTATTATTGTAGGTACTATCCTACACCTAGACTCGCTCCTAGAGCGACTCATGCCTGTCGAGACATCCACTAATACAGTGATCGATGGTCTCAAGATGTACAGTCTTCGTAAGACTGGTATGTGGAAGAGTGTTAAGTATAAAGCCCACAGCGACAACTTCAAAGAGATTCTATGGAAAGAACGCTACTCTAAGGACTGGTTTGAGGAGAAGTACACCGAGTATCTCCGTCAGGGTATGCCTGAGATCTATGCTCAGGAGTTCTTAAACAAACCACTTGATGAGAGTAACCTCTTCTTTAAGCGAAGCGACTTCCAACCAATGGGTGAGGACGATCGTAAGAAAGATTTAAACTACTACATCGCGGGTGACTTGGCTATTTCTGAGAAAGAACGAGCAGACTGGTCAGTATTCGTGGTGGGTGGTATGGATAGTAATGGCTTCCTGCATATCAAGAATGTAATCCGAGAGCGTATGGATGGTCTTACTATTGTAGAAACCATGCTAGCTCTACAAAAACTGTACGAACCGATCTGTTTTGGTGTTGAAGATATGCAGATTAGTAAAGCCATTGGCCCATTCCTCAATAGGGCTATGGTAGAATCTAATACATTTATTAATTTGATTCCACTAAAACCACACAAGACAGACAAAATTACACGTGCTCGAGCTATTCAAGCTCGTATGCGAGCTGGTGCTGTTAAGTTTGATAAGGCCGCAGAGTGGTATCCCACACTTGAGGCAGAAATGATGCGGTTTCCTAGGGATAGACACGACGACCAGGTTGACTCTATGGCGTATCTTGGTATTATTCTAGATAAAATGTCAGAGGGTCGTACCGAAGAAGAGATTGAGGATGAGGAATATCTAGAATCCTTTGAAGATTCTGAACTTTCAATAGAAGGTCGTAGTGCAATCTGCGGCTATTAGGGAGATATATGGACAAGTACGAACAAATTGTCAAAAGAATTGACAATCCAAACATTGCAGATGATCTAGATAAAGAAAAACTACTAGAAATCGGCAACAATGCTGTTGAGGGTTATGAATCTGACAAGCGTTCTCGTGATGAATGGGAGAAAGCTAGTAAACAGTGGATGGAACTAGCTATTCAGGTGGCCTCTAAGAAGGCTTATCCGTGGCAAGATGCCTCTAATGTCAAGTTCCCCCTCATTTCTATCGCTGCTATGCAGTTCTCGGCACGAGCGTATCCGTCCCTAGTACCTCAAAATGGTAAGATTGTTAATTGTAAGGTGGTTGGTGCTGATCCCATGGGTCAGAAGGCCGAACGTGCTCGTAAAATTAACAAACACATGTCCTATCAAATCCTCGATGAGATGGAGGAGTGGGAAGAGGACATGGACAAACTACTTCTTGTAATGTCAATCACTGGTATTGCCTTCAAGAAGACATACTTCTGTCCTATGAAGTCCCGCAATGTGTCGAAACTAGTCTACGCCGATGATCTGGTTGTAAATAACTGGACCCGTAACCTCGAGGATGCGGAACGTATCACTGAGGTACTATATAAGTCTAAGCGTAAGATTAAGGAGATGCAACTTCAGGGTCTTTATCGTGAGGTTGAGCTTGGGGAACCTACGCCACCAGAAGATGAAAGCGGTAAATCTCATGGAGATACCGATGATACGACACCTTATACACTTCTGGAACAACATACGTACATTGATCTCGATGATGATGGGTACGCTGAACCATACATTGTTACTGTGGAACTTAAATCCAAACAAGTTCTTCGTATTACCGCCTGCTACAATAAGAGCGGTGTTGAAGTTGACGAAGATGGTAAAGTGGTTAGGATCAAAGCTATTAAGTATTATACTAAATTCGGTGCGATTCCCAATCCTACTGGTTCTTTCTACAATATCGGCTTTGGTCATCTTCTTGGCCCTATTAATGATTCTGTTAATACAATCATTAACCAACTCATCGACGCAGGATCACTAAGTAATCTACAAGCTGGTTTCTTAGGTAAGGGACTTCGTGTTCCCAAGGGTGAAGCTAGATTCCGGCCTGGTGAGTGGAAGCAAGTTAACGTTACTGGAGATGATCTCAAGAAGCAGATCTTCCCACTACCAGTACGAGAGCCCAGTAACGTACTATTCCAACTACTTGGTATGCTTGTTACCTCAGGTAAGGAACTAGCCTCTGTCGCAGAGATCATGGTTGGTAAGATGCCAGGTCAGAATACTCCTGCTTATACCACTAAGGAGACTGTTGAACAGGGTATGAAGCTGTTCACTGCTATCTATAAGCGTGTATATCGCTCACTTAAAGAAGAATTCCGTAAACTGTACCTACTCAACCAACAGTATCTCGATCCACAAGAAGTTGCAGATGTTCTTGATATGGAAGTTACAGGGGATGAGTACTCTGGTAGTGAGAATGATATTGTTCCTGCTGCCGATCCTGCTGCAGCCAGCGACACGGATAAGTTTGCCAAGGTTCAGGCTATCTTCCCATTAGTACAGCTTGGAACACTAGATCCACTAGAACTAACTAAACGTGCTCTTGACGCACAAGAACAACCAGATCCGGAGAAGTTGATTAAGCAGCCAGCTCCTCCGCAACCAGATCCTAAAGCAGAAGCCATGAAGATGAAGGCCCAGATTGATATGCAGAAGGGTCAGCTGGATATGGCTAAGGGCCAACAAGATCTACAGATCAAACAACAGATGGCTCAACTTGATACACAAATTAAACTAATGGATCTGAAGTTTAAGGAAATGGAACTACAGATGAGGGCTCGTGAGAAACAAATGGAACAACAGTTCAAGATGGCTGAGGGTTCTATGGATCTCCAAGTTAAACAGGTTGGTCATCAACAGCAGATGGAGCATGATAAAGAGATGTTCTCTTTTAAGAAGTACGAGGCCGAACAAAAGGCCAAACAAGCAGCAGAACCAAAGGTCCGAGAACCTAAACCACCTAAGAAGAAATAAATATTTTTAATTTTGGGGAACTTTTTTAAGGTTCCCCTTGTCAGAGGAGACAGTTGATGGCTGAGATAGCCAAAACAGAGTTTGAAGAATGGCAACACCATTTTATTACTAAGGCTTACTACTCTGCAGTTCTAGAGAGGATTGAGGAGTTAAAAGAGGTCTTAGCAGCTTCAGCCGGCGTAGACGCCGCACAAGACAATCTCGTACGCGGAATGATCCGCGCTTTCCGTGAGGTTGTTCAATTCAGCGTGGATCAAGAAGAGGAGACTTAATGCGTCCAGTGCTACACCGAATTCTCGTTAAACGAGACCCGGTAGAGAAGAAGACCGAGAGTGGACTGATCTTAGCTCTTAATGAGCGTAGTGAAGCCAAGGCAGCAGTAAAAGGTACAGTCGTTAAAGTTGGATCAACTAGTTTTGAGAGCTTCGGCTCTACAGCAGAGAAAGAAGGTATTGTGCCAGGAGCACGTATCCATTTCGCTAAGTATGCTGGTGCAGAGATTGGTGATAATACTGATCTAATTTGGTTGAACGACGAAGACGTTTTGGGGGTACTAGAAGATGAGTGAGACTCAACAAGTAGAAACTACAGAAGTAACACCAGTTGTAGAAGCAGAAGTAAAGGCAACAGAACAGGTTTCTCAGGAAGCTACAGAACCACAACTATCTGCCATTGAGCAGAAAGCTATGGAGATGGGTTGGCGTCCTAAGGCAGACTTTGACGGTGATGATGAAGATTTCATTGATGCCACAGAGTTTGTTCGACGGAAACCACTGTTCGATAAAATTGAGCACCAAAGCAAAGAACTTAAAGAAGTAAAAAAGGTTCTTCGCAGTCTACAAGATCACCATGTTAAGGTCAAGGAAGTTGAGTTTAAACGAGCCCTTGATTACCTAAAGTCTCAGAAAAAGGAGGCTATGGAAACTGGTGATACTGATCGTGTCATTGAGATCGATGAGCAACTTGTAGATATGAAGGCTGCTAGGAAAGCCGCAGAACTCCAAGAGCAGGAGCCTAAACAAGCCCCACCACACCCAGACTTTGTTGCTTGGGTAGATACAAATAAGTGGTATGCTCAGGATGCAAAACTGCGTTCTTTTGCTGATAAACTAGGTGTGGATTACGCCGAAGAAAACCCAGAACTACCTCCAACTGAGGTTCTGAAATATGTGGCGAAGAAGGTGAAAGCCGCCTTCCCAGAAAAGTTTAAGAATCCTAATCGGAGTCAGCCAGCTGCCGTAGACGGCGGTTCTCCTGCATCAAAGCCCACCAAGGCTTCTGATAACTTCCAACTTTCGGAAGAAGAGGAGCGTGTAATGAAGACATTCGTTCGTGCTGGTATTATGACCAAGGACGATTACATTAAAGAACTTAAGGCTATGAGAGGCTAATAGATATGACTACCGAAACCACAAAATCTACTAAGACTACCCGCACTCGCCGTACTCCGATCAATGGTCAGCGCAACGTCTTAAATGTCAGGGGGAAAGACCCCAACTATTCGTACCGTATTGTTAATGATGTTGATGATCGGATCAACGAATTCCTCGAAAGAGGTTATGAAGTAGTCACTGATGAAGATGTAAAAGTTGGTGACAAACGTGTTGCAAAACCAACTCAATCCGGATCTGCTGTTGAGCTGTCTGTTGGTGGTGGTACTAAAGCTTTCTTAATGCGAATTAAGAAGGAGTGGTACGACGAAGACCAAGAGGCTAAAGCAGCTAAGACAACCGAGATTGAGAACCAAATGAAAGCTGATGCTCGCAAAGATGGTAACTACGGATCTATCAAGATCGAGTAAATACACCAGTCTGAAGAGCTTCACTTTCAAAGTTTGTTTAATTTGAATAAGGAGGCTCTTCGTGGCTAACGTTGATAAACCAAATGGGTTTCGTCCCGTAAAAACCTTTAGTGGTGCTCCATGGACTAGTATGATTCGGTCTGTGGGTGTTGCTGATGGCACTGATATTTTCGTCGGTGATGCTCTAAAACTATCCTCAGGTCTTGCTGCTGCTTCAACTGCACATGATGATAATATCATCGGTGTTGCTGTTGGTTTTGGTAAGAAATCACCTGATGGTTCTGTATTTAGTATGGTAAACCCGCTGAATCTTAATATTGATGGTCGATATTATGATGATTCTGCATCCACTCACACAGAGTGGGTTTGTTATTATGTTCCTGTAGATGATGTTCTATTCGAAGCTCAATTCGATGGTACTCCCACTACCCCTGTTGTTGGTCAAGGTTATGGCCTAATTTACACCACAGGTAGCACTACAACTGGTCAATCACAACAAGAGATTGATGGCGACGATACCACAGATATCGACGTTCAAATCGTAGAAATTCCTGTTCGTGTAGACAACGATCCTACTGCTGCATTTGGTCGTGTTTTCGTCAAGTTTGATGATTACGTCTTCCGTCTTGCTGACAGTTAATCTTACTAACGAATAAAGGAGAAATATAATGGGAGTCGTAACTTCTGGTTCATTTGCCAAACTACTCTGGCCCGGCCTTAATGCTGTTTATGGTAATACTTATAAAGATTACCCTGAGGAGTGGACTAAACTTTTTGAGAAGAACAAGTCTGATCGTGCATACGAAGAGGATCTTGGCTACTCTGGTCTAGGTCTTGCTGCTGTTAAGGGTGAGGGTGCTTCAATCTCTTATGACAGCGATAAGCAGGGCTTCACTACTCGTTACAACCATGTAACATACGCCCTAGGTTTCACGATTACTCGTGAGATGTATGAGGATAACCAGTACCAATCAGTGGGTGCTCGCAAAGCAGCCGCTCTTGCTCGCTCACTAAAGCGTACCAAGGAAATCGTTGGTGCTAACATCTTCAACCGGGCATTCACCTCTGGTTACACTGGTGGCGATGGTTCAATCCTATGTGTTAACTCACACCCCAACGTTTCAGGTGGTACTTGGTCAAACGTTCTTGCTACCGCAGCCGACCTCTCTGAGGCAGCTATCGAGCAAGCCTGTATTGACATTTGGGCATTCACGGATGATCGTGGTCTTCTCATTGCTGCGAAGCCAAAGTCACTCTTGATTCATCCAAGCAACCAGTTCGAAGCTAAACGTATTCTTGGTAGTGAGGGCCGTTATCAGACCGCTGATAATGATCTAAATGCCATCAAGACTATGGGTGTAGTTCCAGAGGTCGTTGTTAACCACTACCTCACCGACGCTGATGCTTGGTTCCTTATCACCGACGTTGCTGACGGCCTCAAGTACTTCGAGCGTCGTGGCGATGCCTTCGAGATGGATAACGACTTTGATACCGAGAACGCTAAGTTCAAGGCCACTGCTCGTTACTCATTCGGTTGGTCAGATCCACGCTGCATCTTCGGTACAGCTGGTGCTTAATTAAAGATGGGGACTTCGGTCCCCTCTTTTCAAATATATTTGTAGGAGAGATATATGTCAACAGGTTTTAAGGGTCCAATCGTTCACGGACCATCAAATAAATATGCTTATCGTGCCGGTCTAGGGATGATGCCCTCGGCTGAGTTCGATGTTTTTCATGATGACTTCCATAGTTTTGTTGTAGCTACTGCGATTACTAATGGACCAGTTGCTAATACTCCTTGGGGTTGGCAAGGGGCTGTAATTGATTCTGGTGCCACTGTTGCTGTCAATACCACCGCTGCTGTTGGTGCTAATGGTGTTCTAACATTCGCTGATGCTACATTGTCAGAGGGTGCGGCGATCTACGGAACCAAATCTTTCCAACTTACAGCAGGTAAGAAACTCTTTGTAGAAGCTCGTATCCGTACAGATGACGTTACTGATAATGCTATTCAGTTTGGTCTAAGTGATTTAACTGCCACAACCAATCCAGAAGATCTCTGGACCACTGCCGCAGCTAATCTAGTCACATTTGGTCTCGGTGATGGCGACTCAAATCCAAAGATGTTGGTTGATGCCGGTGATAGTGGTACGTCTTTCCAGGTACAAACTGTAAAAACAATGCTTACGAATACTTGGCATACCCTAGCCATTTACTTTGATGGTGTTAAGGTTCATGGTTATCTAGACGGTGATCTCGTAATTACTTGGGGTAGTGCATCTACTACCATTCCAACTGGAGTAGCTCTAGCCCCATTCGTAGGTCATATCAATGGTAACGGTGCTGGTGGTAATGTTGTACTAGTAGATTACTATCGAGTTGTTTCTGAGCGATAATTAGTTAAGTAGTACCTCCCCTGGTTTGGACACTGGGGGAGTTTCAATCAACTCCGTCCACCTTTAGGAGATTCAAAAATGTCAGCATATCGTCATGCTAATAATACCGTGGCTGCTCACGGTGCAGTAGCGATTACAAAGAACGATTCAACAGTTATTCCAATTACACGAGCCATCTATGTGGGCGGTACG
>JACCDR010326341.1_pt1 | contig 23209 bp, 20 predicted proteins | sample 7446431 | NCBI WGS metagenome assembly JACCDR01 (sample SAMN15323443, study PRJNA562643) | freshwater metagenome | isolation source: river surface water | place: USA:Blue River Watershed | collected 2017-08-17 | reverse complement strand
TGGGGTCTCCTCGTTTTCAGTGCAATAAGTGACGGTACGCAAAGCTAGCACTGGCGCGGGGGTGGTCTGGGTAGACCGTTGATTTCATTGACTTTCCTGTTCGCTTTGTAAACGGGTATGGTGGCCTCCCACTTTTGAGGTTCACGATGCAGGGTTGGCACACAACGTTTTTGGGGATGCGTGGGCTCCCCCGCGATATCAGCGACTTCGAGATGAAGGCATTTTTCACCTTCGATGGTGCCGAGCGCGACGCAATCAATGCACGCCGAGGTGATTCCCACAAGCTTGGTCTGGCGCTCCATATTGGTTTCCTGCGCATGAGTGGGCGTTTGCTCGGTGCCTTTCGGGTAATTCCAGTAGCCTTGTGGCGCCACCTTGGCAACGAGCTTGGCATTGCAGCACCAGAAGTCGCCTCGCTGAGAGCCATGTATGAACGCGGGCGCACGCTATTCGATCACCAACAAGTAGCCTGCACGGTCCTTGGATTCCAGTGGATGAGCGAGCACCAGCGCCGCTCACTGGTACGTGAACTGCGCGACGAAGTGGCGCGCTGCGCCGACCGCGATCAGCTACTCGTGCGGGCGCGTCAATGGCTGTACAAGAACAAGCTGGTGATCGTGCACGAGCGGGCAATTCGGACACTGATTGCGGCGGCACTTGCCCAGCTTGAAGTTGAAACAGGCACCGCCATCGCCGCCAGCGTTGATCCAGCAACACTTGATCGCTGGCGAGCCTCAGTTTCAGAGCTGCGCCCAGATGGACAAACCCAGCAGAGTTGGCTATGGGCTGCACCGGCGAAACACTCAACCCGCCAAATCAGCGAGGTACTGGAGCGCATCGACCTGCTTTACACGCTGGACGTTCATAAGCACCTGGCAGACATCCCCGATCTCATCTTGCGCCGCTACGCGCGCCGACTTGTCTCCAGGCCGCCCTCAGCCGGAGCCAAGATCAAAGAGCCAGCGCGCACCGTGGAGGTCGCATGCTTTCTTCGGTATTGCCTGTTCACCACCACAGACCAGTTGATCCTTATGGTGCAGCGCCGGATCGCCGATCTGTGGCGTCAGGCTGCCGCCGATGTCCCCGCTACCGTCAATTGGGCCGCAATGTACAAAACGCTGCTCGGCGAACTTGTTGCCTTGAGCGCGCAAGGTGCGGTGCCAGATGCTGAGTTGCGTGCCCGTCTTGAAGCCTTGATCACCGAAACCCAGAAACGCAAACCACCGAGCAGGGCCTCCCTGGTCCGCGAGGGATTGATTGATGGAATTCGCCCCGTGCGGTCGTTGCTCGTCGCCATTGCAAAGCTGCCCTGGCAGGCCACCGGCGAGCATCCTGCCATCGAGTACCTTGCCAAGCTGCAAGCTTTATATCTCAAAGGATCCAGAAAGCTGCCAGTTGAAGTGGTGGCACCAAGTCTGGGAATGATCTGGCAGGTTTCGATCTCCAGCCCAGACCGGGAACGGGCGTTTCAGGCGTTGGAGGTGGCCACCCTGTTTGCCCTGCGCCGCGCGGTGCGCAATGGCTCGGTCTGGATTGAGCACAGCCTGAGCTTTCGGGGTCGTGCGCGCTTGTTCTTCACGGACGAGCGTTGGCAGGCAGAGTCCAAGAAACACTATGCCCGTCTATCGTTACCCAGCAAGGCTGCCACTTTCTTGAAGCCTTTGCTGGCCAGAGTAACTGCCGGTGTCGATGCGGTGGCCGCTGCAGCCCGCAGTGGCGTACTGCGCGTGGATGATGAACTCCATTTGTCGCCATTGCCCGCAGAGGACGAAGACCCAGAAGTGACCAAGCTGCGCGCGGCTTTGGATCACCGCATCGGTGAGGTTCAATTGCCGGAAGTGATTCTGGCCGTTGACGCCCAGGTGCGCTTTAGCTGGATCATGCTCGGACGTGAGCCGCGCTCTACCGACGAGCTGCTGATGGTCTATGCCGGCATCATGGCCCACGGCACCAGTCTGACTGCGGTCGAATGCGCGCGCATGATTCCGCAATTGTCTGCCACCAGCATTCGCCAGGCCATGCGCTGGGCGCGGGACGAACGGCGTCTGAGCCAGGCCTGCCAGGCTGTGCTGGAATTCATGCAGCGACACCCGATTGCCGCCACCTGGGGGCGGTCCGATTTGGCATCTTCTGACATGATGAGCATGGAGACCACCAAACGGGTGTGGCAAGCCCGGCTTGATCCTCGGCGCAACACACCTTCCATTGGAATCTACTCCCATGTAAAAGACCGGTGGGGCATCTTCCATGCGCAGCCCTTTGTGCTCAATGAGCGCCAGGCGGGCGTGGCCATTGAAGGTGTCATCCGCCAAGAAAAGCTGGAGACCAGCCAGCTTGCTGTGGATACCCATGGCTACACCGACTTTGCCATGTCACATGCCCGTTTGCTTGGTTTTGATCTTTGCCCGCGGTTGAAGGAACTCAAACAGCGCCACCTCTTTGTGCCACGCGGCACCAAAGTGCCCGCAGAAATCGCTGCGGTGTGCGAAGCCAATGTCGACGTCGCTTTGATCGAAAAGCATTGGGATAGTCTGGTGCACCTGGCAGCCTCGGTCATGAGCGGACATGCCAGTGCGGTGGCAGCTCTTGCGCGGTTCGGTTCTGCCGCCCAGGGCGATCCAATCTATGAGGCTGGCGTGCAATTGGGGCGGTTGCTGCGTACGGCGTTTTTGGCTGACTACTTTGTCAAGGACGCTTTCAGGAACGAGTTGCGCCGGGTGCTCAATCGGGGCGAGGCTGTTAACGCCCTCAAGCGCGCCATTTATACCGGCCGGATCAGCCCGGCGCAGGCCAAACGTGTCGATGAAATGCAGGCTGTGGCCGATGCGTTGAGCCTGATGGCCAACATCGTGATGGCGTGGAATACCTCACAGATGCAGGCGGTCCTGGATCGCTGGTCGAACCGCCGCCAGGTCATTCCACCGGAACTGATCGGGAAGATTGCGCCCACCAGGCTGGAGAGCATCAACTTGCGGGGTGTGTTTCGCTTCCCGGTTGACCGCTATGCTGACCAAATCCTGCCTTCGCGGCCAAATGCATCGATAACTGGCACCAATGGATGAAACCGACCACGGTTTGACGCCACGAATCGCAGATTTGAAAGTGAACAGGAAAGTCAATGAAATCAACGATCTACCAACACCACCTCCGCGCCAGTGCTAGCTTTTCGTACCGTCACTTATTGCACTGAAAACGAGGAGACCCCTAGTTGCAGACCGCCACTTCGGTCAAAGCACCTTGCAGAGACTGCTGTGTTCATCAGCGGTCATTCACACGCAAAAGTTGAGCGGCTGCATCCAGCCTGAAGCCGCAGACCAATATCCGGAACGCGGCCCCCTTTTTCTGCGAACGAAGAAAAGACGTATTTGCCGATGCGTCCATCCATCATGTGTTGAGTAGCTACACAGCTATTCTGTGACTTCCATTTAGACAGTTACTAACGTCCCGTGGGCGTGTCTCGTTCGTGCGTCGGCGTCGGCGTCGGCGTCGGCGTCGGCGTCGGCATAGATTGACGACCCAGGCAATTCTCAGGGGCGCATTTCTTCAATTTCCAAGCGCCGCCCTTTGCGCACTTTGACAATGCCCTTCACATCCGCCGCGGTCTTGTTTTTGACCCGGACTGCCAGCCGGCCACTTGCCAGGACATGCCAAACCAGCCGTGTACCGGGTACGCCTCCAATGGCTAGCCGAATTTTGATTGGTACTGTCGTTTGCCCTCTGGCTGAAATGGTGGATTCGTTCATGTCATTTCCGTAAAATACATAATTGCGGCAATCGGTATCGCGACTACAAATATCACCAGCAGCAGGCCCGCACGTTGTCCGTGAGGATCCGTTTACGGTCTCAAGCTGAAATAGCAGATATCAACGTACAGGATCATTATGAAGAAAATCTTCAGATCGATAATTTTATCTCTTGCTGCCGTTGTCGCTGTTCCGACCAGCGCTTCCTCTGGAATATTGCGACCCATAATTCAAATCAGCGCAGCGGACCACATCCAATCAGGCTTATATAAGGTCTTAGTCTATGGGATGATCCATGAGCTTGGTTTTTGGACCCAAGGTGACATCGACCCCGCATTAGTCTCTTTGTACGGCAACAAAGTTGATATCTATTTTGGTGCGATCGCACCAAGCGGCGAGCGCATTTCTTGGATTATTCAAGATGGCGTATTAATTATAGTCCCCGGATTCACAGCGATTTTGCGCGATCATAGTTATACCGCGGAAAGGAAATACTCGTCTGAACTTAATTTGCGAGTTCGCTACACATTCACTGGCGCTGAGCCCAAGGGAATGTATACATTGTTTGTCCTGATCGTCCCCAAAGACAAGGACCCAAACGATCCATTGAATTGGTACGGAGCGGCGCTCTCTCCTTTATTTTTGGAATAATGAAGTGCCGAGCCACTCAGTCTTTAGCACATCAAACAAGAGCTGCCGATCCGGAGAAATCAGACTCGACCCGAATTTACAGAGTTTATTTTTACTTTACAGAGTTTATTTTTAGGATCATCCGTGATCATAAAAATATACCCTGTAAAAATTCCTCTCCTGAGGCATGACTTTTCCTATCCTGTAAAAACATATGCCTCAGTCAAATTGGGTCGAGAGCAAAAATATAAGCTGTAAAACTGCCATAGCAGCCCACATGTTGACATTCCTCCCTGGCCAACGCGCTCATCAAGATTGGCATCAAGCCGCATTCCATGGGGCAATTTCAAGCGGGCAGCACTATGGTTGCTCCTTCGATACTGATGGCGATCGGCTTGATTCGCATGCTCATGCCCCGCATCATCAAACCCATCCTGCTCGGCCTGCTTATCGGTACCGCCCTGATGATTGCCACTTACGGCTCAGCAGCAATGGGCTCTGCCTCGGCAATCAATCTGCTGATGAAGATGACACTCCCATCATTCAATGTTGCAGTGATACTTGCGCAGCCTGTGGCACCAGATGACTTGGAGCGAGGAGCACAGCAACTCGACTTCTTGCTCATGGTGGCATGGCTGCAGATCAGCCTGATCTCAGCCGCGATAGTTGCAGCAGCACGCGCGGTGCTCGCACGTTCAAAATACCCCCCACACTCTTGCACCCCAGCCGAAGACCAAGGCAGTTTTCATATGTCCGCCCAAAGCAAGCGAGCAATTCGCTGAATCGCCCACTGCAGTTCATCGCCTCCATGTTCGTCATGCAGGCGGTGGTAGGGCGGGGAACTCCCTTCAATTCAAGATACCTTGCCCGGACGTGTGCATTGCATTCATCTGGCGTGCAGATCAGAATGGGCCATGGCCCTCGAAGACGATATCGCTACCCTCTCCGCACTTGTTCAGCGTATGGTTGATGAATCAGGAACACCAGTAGGTTTTGACGCGCGGGCTTGGCTTGACCAATGGCTGTTGGAATTGGCACCGACATTTGGTCATCGTCGTCCACTGGATGTTCTCAGCGGACCCGGCGGGCTGGATTTGGTGCGTAGCCACCTCCTGCGCGCGCAATCCGGGGCCTATTCCTGAGCGCAATTGTGGTGCTCTCCATTCATTGAATGCGTCACTGCCCACTAATTCATTGGGCCATCGCACACGCCTTGAAAGCCGCCTTGGATTCCCGTGTGGGCCGACCAGCTTCTCAGCATCCCATCGTCGAAGCAGAAAGACTCGCATTGGCTGCCTCGAAGAACTCGACCACCTTGCCATCCTGATCAAGCCTGAAGACCTGATTCCAGCACCGGTTTCCGCCATGCACGACGATGTCCGCCAGAATTGCCTCACTGCGAAGAACACAACCGGAAGCCCAAGCCTGTTGCGCCAGATTCACGCTTGACTGGGACGAATACCATGCGCAAGAAAACCGATAAAAATATCGGCCACTTCGTCGCTTCCAAGGCTGCCATCGATATGCATCCATTGGGTAATCGAGCTAACAGCGCCCATGAACCAGAACACCGCCAATTTCACGTTGCACGGGGCAATGGAACCATCCTGAACACCCCCCTCGAGCACTTTGCGCAGCTCTTGATCAAACTTTCGCCGACGCAAAGTGATTTTTTTCTGATCCGCCACAGTCATACCGGAGAAATCCTGGAGGATCGCCGGTGCGCCCATTTCATCCGTTAGCAACGAGATGTAGTTCTTAATGAAGGCCGAGATCCGACCGAAACCAGTATTTTCCGAAGCGATCGCGTCTTGCAAGACGCGATCTCCCAAATGCATGGCGAGCTCGTGGCATTCGTAGACAAGTTCCTGCTTGTTCTTGAAGTAGTAGTAGAGGGCAGGCTTGGTGACGTTGAGCGTTTTTGCAATCTCGTCCAAGGACACATTCTTGTACCCATGGCGGCCAAATGCGCGCGAAGCTTCCGCAATGACAGCTTGCTTTTTGAGCTGGTACTGCTCATCCGCGCCGCTGACCGCATTGTTCCATTTTGCGCCCTTGCCCGATCTTTTGGCAGCATTGCGTGTCAGTGACTTGGGCTTTGCCTCAATTGGCGTACTCATTGGTGTTGTTTTCCTTGAGGGCATTCGTATCGCTAACTGAGGCAAAGTGTATCGAACTGCTTTCGCCGATAGGCCTGCGGAGAAAGGCCGTGCTCATCAGCCAGCCAAGATACTGCGCGCAATGATCAACTTTTGAATGTGACTAGTGCCTTCGTAGATCTTTGTAACGCGCACATCGCGATAATAGCGCTCGACCGGGAAGTCGTTGACATACCCGTAGCCACCATGCACTTGCAGCGCCGCAGAGCAAACCTTTTCAGCCATTTCGCTGGCATAGAGTTTAGCAACGGAGGCCTCCTTACTGGTTGGCAGGCCCGCATCCGTAAGACGAGCTGCATACAGCATGTACTGGTGCGCCACCTCAACCTGCATGGCCATTTCCGCCAAATCAAAGCTAATGGCCTGCAGTTCGGTGAGTGGCTTGCCATAGGCCTCGCGCTCTTTGGCGTAGCGGATGGCTGCCTCCAGCGCTGCACGGGCAATGCCGATGGCCAGGGCGGCGATTGCGATGCGCCCATCGGACAACAGCGATAGTGCTTTGCCATACCCGCGCCCTTCCTCACCGATCATGTTCTGAACTGGAACACGCATGTTGTCCAGCTGAATCTGAGCCGTGTGGGCCGTGTGCTGGCCCAGCTTCCTTTCGATACGCAAGCATTGGTAGCCTGGATCTTCGGGGTCCGCGATGAACAGGCTGAAGCGGTGACGGGCACCTGGTTCCGCAGTTGCTGCCACGACGAGCGCAAAGCCCGCTTCACTGCCATTGGAAATCCATTGTTTGCTGCCATTGATCACATAAACGTCGCCGTCCCGCTTAGCCGTGGTCCGGATGGCTGCGGTATCCGAGCCTGCATGGGGCTCTGACAATAAAAAGGCACCAATGCGCTTGCCACTGGCCAGATCCGGCAGATGGCGGGCCATCTGTTGTTCGGTTCCAAAACTACGTAACACGTGCGCAGCTGAGTTGTGGACGTGCATCATGGTGGCGAAGCCACCATCGGCCGCTGCGAATTCTTCAATAGCCAGGCAATACTCCACGAATGAAAGCTCGGAACCGCCGTATGCTGGCGGGGCGAGCATGCCCATGAAGCCTACGTCGGCAACTGCCTTGATTTCGTCGTGTGGCCAAGCCCCCGTGCGATCACGTTCGGCGGCCGTGCTACCCACCACTTCAGTCGCGACACGCCGGGCAGACTCCCGAATAATGACTTCTTGTTCGCTCAGCAATGCATTGGAAACGATGCTCATAAACCCATCCTTGAAAACTTGGAAAACGACTGACCCAATGCGGTCAACCCAGCCAGCGCTTGCGGCGGCGGTAATGTTTCATGTCGCGGAAACTCTTGCGCTCCCCATCGACCGTCAGGCCGAGGTAGAACTCTCGAACGTCCTCGTTGGTCTTTAAGCTGTTGGAGGGGCCCTCTAACACGATCCGTCCGCTCTCCATCACATAGCCGTAGTCGGCTAAATCCAGAGCGACGCGGGTGTTTTGCTCCACGATCAGCAGAGTCAGACCGCTGGTCTTGAGGTCACTCAGCAAACCATAGACCTCATCGACCATCAGCGGAGCCAAGCCGAGCGAAGGCTCGTCGATCATCACCAACTTAGGCTTGGCCATCAGGGCCCGTCCAATTACCAGCAATTGCTGCTCGCCGCCCGACAGGTAACCTGCTGTGCGAGTACGCAAGGCTTTCAGACGCTTGATGCGGCTATACACCTCATCAAGCATTTCCTTGGCATCGCCAGCGCTGCCCATATGACCGCCCACCACCAGGTTCTGCTCCACTGTCATGTGGCGGAGAACCTTGCGCCCTTCCATGACATGTACCAACCCCTTGCGAACGACATCGACGGGGTTGGCACCGGTGATGTCCGCACCATCAAATTGAATACTCCCCGCCGTCACACGACCATCCTCTGTCCTGACCAGGTTGGAGATGGCCTTGAGCGTGGTGCTCTTGCCAGCGCCATTGGCGCCCAGCAAGGTCACGCACTGTCCAGCGGGGACTTTGGCGGTAATGCCTTTGACAGCAAGAATGACGTCGCTGTAGAGGACTTCAACGTTGTTCAGTTCAAGCACGGGTAGCTCCAGATGATGTGGCCTGGGTCTCGGTGGCCCGAGACCCAGGCCGATTTGCAATTACCACTTGTTCAACACAGGAACCGGAACGTTCTGCTCGAGAAGTTTGTACTTTCCCTTTTCGACGGTGCCGATGTTGACGGCTGTGCCCGAGGTCGGGAACGGCGCATCATTGTTGAACTTGATATTGGGCAACAAGCCAAAACTGCGCTCGGTAGGCATGGGGGTGGACAGCAGTGCAGCGCGAACCTCTTCGCCCGTCACACCGCCAGCACCTTTGACCTTGACAACATTTTCAACGGCACGAACCGTCAACATCGCTTGGCTCATGCCCATAATGCAGGCAGAGTTATAGGCGGCTTGCAACTTGTATTGGCTGCGCAGTTTCTCGAAGAAGTCCCGTGCCGGTGTTGCGCCTTCGGCGGCCATGGCCATGCCATAGACCTCATAGTTTCCATCCATTTGGCTCAGGTCACCCAGCGCTTTCCCCGACGAAAGCAACCCGTTATGAGCGCTAACCACTATCGGAATATTGGTTTTTCCAAGGCTTTGCAGGGCGCGCCGTGTCGCCACTACCGATGCTGTATTGTTGAACACCTGCAGTACCGTGGCCCCCTTGCGGACCAGGCGGCTGACCTGCTGGGTAAGGTCGGTCGGCTGTGCTTCGGTATAAATCGTTTCAACGACTTCAATGATCTTCGGATTGTCCTTAGCGAACTTCTCGACACCTTTGTGGATGTCCACGTAGGCCGGCGATACTTCCGATGAAATCACCCCCACCTTGAGAGGAGCAGACGAACCCGACTTCTTCTGCATCCACACATAAAACGCAGCCGCTTCGTGCGGGTAAGTGGCACGGGCATTGAACACCCAGTTATCACCCTTCCAAGCAAATCCATATCCTGCTGTCGACTGGACAAGAGGCACCTTGTCACTAGGCAAGCGCTGCTGCAGTGCATTGGTATCTGCACCGCCCACACCCAGAACAGCCACCGGGTTGAGCTCGGACTTGATGCCTGGCCAGAGGCTGGCCACTTGGGCGACGTCATAGCGGGTGTCGAAATCCTTGATTCGCAATGCGACGCCCTGCGCTTTACCGACCTCTTCGCTCCACCAGTCGAGCACCGCACGGCGGCATCCCGTCATATCTTTCATGATGTCTGCGAAAGGTCCGGTGAAGTCAGCCAGGCCAGCCACGTTGTAAGTAGTCTGAGCTTGTGCCATGCCGCCAAGGCACAAGGCTGACGCCAGTAAAGCGCCGCGTTGCCCCAGTTTGACCATTGCCGACAACTTTGCTCGATTCGTTTTCATAAAAAAAGTCTCCTTTTGTAGTAGCGCTTTGCATTGGAGCAGCCCTTCCCAGCGCCTAAGGTGGCTGCAGAAAACAGGATTGCGGTCAATATGGGTAAGGCCACATGCGATAAGACCGCTTGACGATGTTCCACCGGTGCATCAGACCGCGTGGCTCAAAGATCAGAAAGGCCGCGATGACTCCACCCAGGAAAATATTCATCACTGCGAAAACAACATCTCCGCTCAGGAAGGAAAAGTTCTCGACCAGTGAAGGGCCCACGATGGTGATCGTCTCCTGGGCAGTACGGATAACAAACACGCCGATCAGCGCGCCCGTCACCGACCCCATGCCACCCACAATGATCATCGCGATGAACCATATCGAGTGGATCAGGGTGAACTGGTCAATCGCCACGAACCTGACGTAGTAAGCCCAGAGCCCTCCACCGATGCCCGCGTAAAACGCACCCAGCAAGAAGGCAAGTACCTTGGTGCGCACGACATTGATGCCCATCATTCCTGAGGCCACGTCGTCATCGCGCACTGCCGCAAAAATTCGACCATGGCGGCTGCGTGCGACGCCGTAGGCGCCCGCAATCATGATGAAGGCCACTACCAGACACAGGTAGTAAATGCGGGTATCGGTGTTGAAAACGAAACCAAGGAGCTGTGCTGGTTCCAGAGTGATGCCGTTAGATCCCCCCAGCCACTTGGCAGGCAGGTTGAGCACAAAGAAGTGGAACAAAATCTGCGCAGCAATCGTGGTCAAGGCAAGGTAAAAACCCTTTATGCGCATTGCGGTTAATCCAAACACCAGCCCAAAAAGCGCCGCGCACAGCCCGCCGATGGGCAAAGCCAGCCAGAAAGGCAGGTGGCCTTTCGTCGCTAGGAGCGCTGTTGCATACGCACCAACCCCCATGAACGCAGCTTGACCCAAATTGATCTGACCCGCTAGACCAGTATTGATCTGCAGCCCCATGACCACCACTGCAGTAATCAGCATAGAGGTCATGATCGCCACCCAGCGGACCTCGCTGATCAGGGGCAGCGCAAACAACGCTATAACAAACAGGCCCAATGCCACCGCCTGGCTGCGCGTGCGAATTAGTGCTTGGTCTTTGGCGAAAGAAGTCGCGAATACACCTGCGGGATCCATGCTCATACCCTCTCAATGGTTTTCCACCCGAACATGCCGGTGGGACGAATTAACAACACCACCAGCATGATGATGAAAGGAAAGACGGAGCCCAGCGCTCCCCCCACCAGGGGATCGAGATAGGCCGAAGCCAAACCCTGAATCACACCCACCAAAACACCGGCGATCAGCAAACCTGCGAGGGACTCCAACCCAGCCAGCAAGGCCACCGGCAAGGCAGCCAGGCCGATGTCGGAGCTCATCATGTTGATGGAGCGGCCACTCAAATGCACTATCGCCCCCAGTGTGGAAAGCACGGATCCCAGCACCCACGCAAAGGCAATGGAACGCTGCACCGAGATGCCCATGGACATGGCCACCTGGTGGTCTTCCGCCACGGCCGTCATGGTCAAGCCAGCCCTTGTCCGGTTGAAAAACCAGGAGAGGCCAACGCCGATGAAGATGGTCATAATTCCACCGTAGAGCATCGAACGGGAGACGATGAGATCGCCAACGATGATCGGATCCAGAGGAAAGATGATCGGAAAAGCACGCACCTGTGGACCAAAAAGCACCAACACAACGCCTCGGATCAGAATCAAGAGACCGATCGTCACCATGACCATCGAGAAGACGGATTCCCCAACCAGACGGGCAAAAAATATCCGCTCAATCATGAAACCAAAAATTGCAGCACTAACGAATGCCACGGGCAATCCGACCCACAGCGGTAGACCCATCTGAATAATCGTCCACCACACCATGTAGCCGCCAAAGACCACCAACTCACCTTGTGCAAAGTTGAACACCTTTGACGCGCGATAGATCACGACGAAACCCATGGCGATCAACGCATACAGAAGCCCTGACAGCGCACCGTTTATCAGGTAGTTAATAAAATCGATCATTTCCGTCCTCTGCTTCGGGCTGCGCCCAGGTGGTCTGACCCTGCGGCGTCCGTGTCATGGATGGACACCAGAGCCTCGAAATTGCCGCGCCGACCGTCCTGGTAGGTCACAGGAATATCGATACGCACGGCGTGCAAGCCGTCATATAAACCGTTGATCAGCGTGGCGTATCGCACCTCCAGGAATTCGCGCCGCAGCTTTCTCGAACGTGTTAGTTCGCCCTCGTCCGGATCAAGCTCTTTTGGAAAATTGGCGAATCGCTTGACCCGCGCATGCGCCGGCAAAAACTGATTCACACGGGTAATTTCCTGACTGATCAACTCTGCGACCTCTGGCCGCTGTGACAAATCGGTAAAGGTTGAAAATCCGATCCGCTTGTCTTCTGCCCACCGCGACAGAACAGCCATGTCGATATTGATGAGAGCGGCCACGAAGTCCCTCGTCTCGTCTCCCACCGTCATGATGTCCTTGATGAAGGGACTGAACCGAAGGCGGGTCTCGACGAACTGCGGCGGGAAGGTTTCTCCGCTGCGCAAACGCTTGAGGTCCGACAACCGCTCCAGGAACACGAGCTCGCCTAGCTCAGTTTTCGTTACGGCATCGCCCGTGTAGAACCAGCCATCTTTCACCTTCGACTCTACGGAACCCTCTCTGCGGTAGTAGCCCAGAAACGGGCTTCCGCCACGAATCTGCAGCTCTCCGTCCGCACTCAAGCGCCATTCCAATGGTGGGCCCGCCTCTGGATGCGCCTTCATCCAGTGCCCTACGGTCTCCAGATCAAATCGGTCACCCTGGTGGCATGTCAGCAACCCGGTTTCGGTGGAGCCATAGATGTTGCGCAGAGGTATACCCATGGCATGGAACATGCGAAACACATCCGGTGCCATGGTGGCACCACCGCAGCTGGCACAGCGCAGCCGGGTCAGGCCGAGCAGATCTCGCAACGGGCGCAGAACCAGTGCATTGGCGATAGGAAACAGCAACCGGTCCAGCAGGCCAACGGGTTTTCCATCCAAGCGCCCCACATTAACGGTGTGACCGATCTTCATGCCCCACTCGTAGACACCTCGTCGAATGGGTCCTGCGTCGAGCATGTGCGCCTGCACAGAGGACGCCATGCTTTCCCACTGGCGCGGAGCAAATGTCATACCTTCCACCGCCAATTCCCGAATGTTGGACAACACCTGCTCCGGGCCCTCGGGGAAGTTCACTACCATGGGCAATCCCAATCCCATGGTGATGCCATATATTTGTTCAGTGGCCCAGGATGGCGCGATGTAACTCAGGTATTCCATACCCGGCTTCACATCCATGGAATCGATCAAGCGCTGGGCGTTGTCGATCAAAAAGCGATGCGTGAGGATGACGCCCTTGGGCTGCCCCGTCGTGCCGGAAGTGTAAGAAAGAACCGCTATGTCATCGGGGGCTCCCGCATCCACTAGCGCGTCGTACATCTTTCCGTTACGTTGATGGATTTCACGCCCTTGCCGCTGCATGCCATCGAAGGTTTGCAGGATGGGGTCGTTATACGACCACATACCCGTTTCATCCCAATACACAATGTGGCGCATCTTCAACGTCTTGTTCCGGACATCCAGGCCCTTGTCAACCTGCTCTTGGTCCTGCGCGAACAAGATGACTGCTTCGCTGTCGTCCAAAAGATAGGCCACCTCCTCCGAAGTGAGGTCCGGGTACATGGATACAACTTTGCATCCCAGTGCATGCGCGGCATACTCGGCCCAGTAATGCTGCGGCTCATTCTCACCAATGATGGCAATGGTCTCACCCGCTTTGACGCCTGCTTGGTGCATGCCCAGCGCAATCTCTCGAACGTTGCGCTGCACATCCGCAAAGCTGTACTCCCGCCAAATGCCGCGCTGCTTATGGCGCTGGGAAAGACGGTTGGGGTTAGCATGCGCATGCTTGCGCAGCAACTGGGGAAGGGTCGCGATTTCGAGTTTCATTGGACGCCCTCCCCAAGATAGGCTTTAAGCACTGCGGGATTAGCCTGGATCTCCTTGGGCGTTCCATCGGCGATCTTGCGTCCAAAGTCCAGCACAGCGATGCGGTCAGCCAGGTCCATCACCACACCCATGTCGTGCTCCACCAAAACAATAGGAATGCGCTTTGCCTCGCGCACATCCAGAATGAAACGTGCCAAGTCTTCTTTCTCTTCAGTATTCATACCGGCCATAGGCTCATCCATCAACAGAATCTTCGGGTCTTGGGCCAGTGCGCGCCCCAAGTCCACGCGCTTGCGAAGCCCATAACCGAGGCTGCCCACCGGCGCATGCCGGATGGATTCAATTTCAAGAAATTCAATGATTTCTTCCACCACCTCCCGATGCAAAACTTCTTCCCGTTTTGCCGGGCCGAAATGGAAAAATGACTGCACGAGATTGGCCCGCATGTGCATGTGGCGCCCCACCATCAGGTTCTCGATAACGGTCATGCCCGAAAAAATGTGCGTACCTTGAAAGGTGCGCGCTAGGCCCTGTGCCGCCACGTCGTGAACCGCCATGTCGCGCACGTTGTGCCCGGCCAGGGATATCTCGCCTTTCTTGGGGCGGTAGAACCCGCTCAGGCAGTTCATCAGAGAAGACTTTCCCGCTCCGTTCGGCCCGATGATTGCCAGCAGCTCGTCCTTGCGCACATCAATCGAAACATCATTCAGCGCCACAACTCCACCGAACTGCAGCAGCAGATTCTGGGCTGTCAGCACCACGCCTTCCCGCTGGCTTTGAATGGCTGCATTCATTGGCACCTCCACTCTGAATTCTTGGCTTTGTCCATCGAATTTCCTTCATAAGACCTTTGCAGGGTCTACGCATCCATTTGCGGGAATGCTCGCAGCGATCAATGGACCACGACTAACAACGGACACCCGCATCCAGGCTGATCGTGGTGGCATTCAAATAGGCGTTTTCCACAACGTGCCGAACCAGTCCACCGAACTCTTGTGCCTGCCCCATGCGATGAGGAAAGAGGATGACGTTGTCAATAATGTTTTGCGACACCTTCGTTGGCATGCCTGCAGACATGGCGGTCTCAAACAGACCAGGCGCCACGGCCACCACTCGGATTCCGTGTTGCGCAAGATCCCGCGCCACCGGAAGCGTCATTCCAATGACCGCCGCTTTGCTGGCGCTATATGCGGCCTGGCCCACTTGACCCTGCCACGCAGCACCAGATGACGTGTTCACGATGACCCCCCGTTCACCGTCGACATTGGGCTCGTTCTGCGACATGGCCAACGACGCATAGCGCACCACGTTGAATGTCCCGGTCAGGTTGATGGCGATCACCCGGTTCCAAAGATCCATCGGGAATAACTCGCCCTTTGAAAGCGTCTTGCAGGGACCCAGAATTCCCGCGCAATTTACCGCCACATGCAGCGCACCAAATTCCGCCACTGCCGCGTCTACGCCAGCCTTCACACTGGCCTCGTCCGAAACATCAACCTTCTGGATTCGCACGCGCTCGCCCATCGGCAGCACCTCGCTCGCAAGGCGCTCTTCGTCCAGATCAACCGCCATGACGCTCGCTCCGGCCGCAAGCAATGCCTTGCAAGTGGCGAGCCCCAGGCCTGAAGCAGCTCCTGTGACGAAGGCAATGGTATTTTTGACATCCATACTGTTTCTCTTGTCTCTTATTGAGTGCAGCGCTCAGCGCGCCAAGATGGTGATACAGGCAACAGCTTCTTCAATGCCCTCAAGACCGCCACCGTTTTCTGCCAGCGCAATCCTTGCGTCAGTCACCTGCCGCAGTCCGGCTTCCCCGCGAAGCTGAGTTACCAACTCATGGACTTGGGCAATACCGGTGGCCCCAACAGGGTGCCCCTTAGACTCCAGGCCGCCGGACGGATTAACGGGAATGCGGCCACCAATCCGGGTATCACCCCGCTCGGCAATCACACCGCCCATGCCGAACTCACAGAAACCGAGGTTTTCTGTCTGAATGATTTCACCCATGGCCGTGGCATCGTGCACCTCGGCCACCGAGATATCTGCTGGGCCAACACCTGCCAGTTCATATGCCCTGCGCGAAGCCAGTGCTGTGCAGTGGTTGGTGTAGTCGTCTTCGCTCCGGTCGGAACCGCTTTGCACTACTGCCGCCAACACCTTGATGGCACGCTTTTCATCGATGTTCAAGCGCATAAGCGCCGAGCGTGTGCAAATGATGGCTGCTGCTGCGCCATCAGACACCGGGGAGCACATGGGCAGAGTCAATGGGTAGGTGATCGGCGGCGCGGCGAGCACCTCTTCGATGCTGTAAGCCATCCGGTACTGCGACAGCGGGTTGTGCATGGAGTGCGCGTGGTTCTTGGACGAAACGGCGGCTAACTGGCGCTGCGTCGTCCCGAAAGTGCGCATGTGCGATCGTGCAAACGCCGCATACACGTCCATGAAAACGCTGTACGGCCTGGGTGAGGTACTCCCCTCGGGCACCGCCACGTCGCGCCCCATCTTCATCAACTCCCCACGAATCTCTTCTGCACGCGAGAGATCCCAGGCACTGTCAAACACCGAGAACATCTTGAGCTTGTCGGATGAGAACATCTTCTCTGCACCAACAGCCAAAGCGACATCGCCAGCACCCGACTTGAGGTGATTGCAGGCTAGAACGAACGCCGACGAGCCGCTTGCACAAGCGTTTTCGACGTTCACCACCGGAATGCGCCCAATCCCCATGGCCCGCAGCGCAATTTGCCCACGAATCATGTGCTGGCCATCCATATGCCCCTGGGAAGTGTTCCCAAAAAAGGCCGCTTCCAAGTCTTCTTTTTCCAATCCCGCGTCCGCCAAAGCAGCCGCCGTGGCCTCGCGTGTGAGCGCCTTGATGTCTTTGTCCAGATGCCGTCCGAATGGCGTCATCCCCACACCAACCACATAGATATCTTCCATCGCATTTCTCCGTGGCGGATCTTCTTGATCCATGAAAGTCAAATAAATTACTTTGCGTAAGATGTTTTTACTGTACAGTAAAATTCTCAACTGCTTGCCAGTGATTACCCTTGGTATCACATTCGCGGCTCAGCAAAGCGGCAGGAATCGCATGCCCCGCGCAGTCTCAATATCGCCCTGCTCAGTCACGCTGTACAAACCACGAGCCACGTTGTGGGGATGAGCGGCGGCTTCGGCCATGGTGAGCACCGGCGCAAAGCAACTGTCAGTGCCTTCCATCAGTGCATTCCAGTACGTACTAGGTTGGGAAGCAAAGCGCTGCGCAATCCGCGCCTTGAGAGACGGCCACAAAGTCTTGTCCATTTGCCGTGCGGGGTCGACATCCGTCAGCTGCAATTGCGTCAACAGCAATGCATAGAACTGTGGCTCGATTGCACCGACCGTGATGTATCGCCCATCGCTGCACAGATAGCGGTCGTAGAAGGGTGAGTCATGGAAGACACTGGGTTCGCTGCCTTCCAATCCGCCACCTTGACGAATCAGTTGCACGAGCGGCGACAGCATTGCCAACACATCAATGATGGCGCCGTCAACCACGCAGCCCTGGCCCTTATCCCGCGCGCCTAGCAACGCCGACACCATGCCAAATGCAAACCCGAGGGCGCCGGCAGCATCCCCAACCACTGTGGGTGGAAGCATGGGAGGGTGTCCCGGTTGCTCGGTGATCGACATGAGCCCAGTGAGAGCGACATAGTTCATGTCGTGCCCGGCGGCCTGAGCCAGCGGCCCATCCTGCCCCCAGCCCGTCATGCGCCCATACACAAGCCGCGGGTTGTATTCACCACATACATCGGGACCCAAACCCAGGCGCTCCATCACACCCGGGCGGTTGCCCTCAATCAACCCGTCGCTTTGCGCGACCATGTCCAGCGCCCGCGCCTTGTCCTCGTCGTTCTTGAGATTCAATGTGACGCGTCGTTTGCCGCGCGACAAGAGCGCCCCGTCCTTCGGAGTGAGCTCATCAGGCAATGCGCTCGCACCTGGCCGCCCGACCACAGTAACGTCAGCGCCCATCTGCATCAACATGAACCCAGCTAAGGGCCCTGGGCCGATCCCCTCGAACTCGACGATCTTGATACCCGATAGCGGGAACATGAGCGGGCTGCTCTTACTTCGCATGAAGAACTCCATTTGTTTAATTGTTTTACTTTAGGGTAGAATTTTTAACTTATGGGTAATGGAAAACCCCATGTCCCTCAAAACAGAGGCAAAAGCAGAATCGATCCATGAACACGCAAGCCAGCAAGGAACCCCTGATGTCGACACCGGTTGTGATTACAGACGTACGAAAAGGCACCATGTGGATTCGCCTGAACCGACCTGATGCAATGAACTCGCTGACCCCGGCGGTGCTTCGGGGAATAGACCACGCACTCAACGAAGCACAGAGCCGCGGAGACGTGATATCCGTCGTATTGACGGGCACTGGACGGGCCTTCTGCGCGGGCGCCGACCTCAAGTACGTCAAGACGCAAGCGGGCGAAAGTGGCACCAGTGGCTTTCTGGACAGCGTACTGTCCACCATGAACCGGATTGACCGCTTTCCAAAACCCGTGATCGCCGCCCTGAACGGCATAACTCTGGCGGGCGGGCTCGAACTGGTGCTGTGCTGTGATCTAGTGCTGGCGGCAAGGAGCGCCAAAATTGGCGACGCACATGCCAACTACGGCCTGATCCCCGGAGGGGGGGGGTCGGTGCGCCTGCCGCGGGTCATTGGCCCCACACGCGCCAAGTACCTTCTCTTCACGGGTGACTTCGTGGACGCGGCAGATCTTGTGGAAGCGGGCCTCGTCAACCAAGTGGTGGACGACGACCAGCTCGAAAGCGTTGCACAAGCCGTGGCCGACAAAATTGCCACGAAGAGCCCCCTTGGCCTGCGCCGCATGAAAACGCTGGTCGACGATGGTTTGCAACAGCCTCTAGACACCGCCCTGCGATTGGAGCTTCTGGCCTCTGAAGTGCATTCCCACAGCGCCGATCTCCACGAAGGCCTGGCCGCATTCAACGAAAAACGCACCCCGCGCTTCACGGGCCACTAGGACGGCAACGCCATGCATACGTTACCCACCACCGATCGATTCAGACTACTGCGTGCTTCGCAGCAATTCGCCTACGACCGCGCCCCGGCCATCCGCGCGGTCTATCAGCTTGCAATGATGACGCCGCAGGATCTCCAAGGCCCTGCCGACCTTGCACGGCTCGCCGTCACAAGTAAGGATTCACTGCTTGATAAGCAGCGCCAGTCACCGCCATTCGGTGGGTTTCTCGCTGCCGACGACACATCTATCCGCCGCATTTATGTCTCCCCAGGCCCCGTCTATGAACCCCATTCTTTCGACGAAGACACTGGCAAGGGCTTCTCGCATGTGTTCAGGCAGGCGGGAATCGGCCCCGGTGACCGTGTACTCAACACCTGGTCCTACCATCTTGTTCCAGCCGGCCTATTGCTAGATGCGGGCATTGCTGCCACCGGGGCGACGCTCATTCCCTGCGGGCCCGGCGGCGCCGAGCAACAAGCGCAGCTCATCATGGAACTGGGCATCACCTGCATTTGCTCCTCCACCTCCTTCTTCGTGACCTTGGTCGAAACGCTTGAGCGCATGGGCTACGACCTGCCTTCTCAATGGAAGGTCCGCTCCGCAATGCTGGGCGGCGAACTGGGTGACTGGATGGGCAAGCGCCGCGCATTGGAGAAGAAATACGCAATCCGCACGTTCTCGGCTTATGCCACCGGCGACTTCGGGCTGATTGCTTACGAGGAACTAGGACAACTGGGCTACACGGTCCAGCCTGACCGGCTCGTCCAGATCTGCGACCCGCACACCGGCGCACCCCTTCCGCCGGGCGAACCCGGCCAGATAGTGGTCACCACGCTGGACAGCGGTTGGCCTCTGGTCCGCTTTGGCACAGGCGATGTGGCGCAAGCGCTGGCCCATTCCCCGGATGGTCTCGTCGAACGAATCAGTTTGTTGCAAGGCCGAGTGGGCCAAGGTGTCAAAGTACGCGAAATTTTCATCTATCCACGCAACGTGGAAGAGCTGATCATCCGGATCCCGGCTATAGAACGTGCCCAGATCATCGTTGAAAAAAAGCAGCATCGGGAAACTGCAACCTTGCGCGCGGTGCTAACGCCAGGGGCTTCTCACTACGCCACGCAAAGCGATTTGATCGAAGTGTTCAGGCAATTGACCCGCCTGAGGCTCGACTCAGTCGAGTGGGTAATCCAAGAAGATATGCCCATTGACGCACCCTTGCTGGTTGACAACAAGCAGTGAAATTCTAAAAAGCCATTGGTCTGATGCACCTAGTGGCTATACCGTCGCTTACCTCATGAAACGATAGCAATGATTGAACTCGCAGCCAATCCACTTATTTATCCATTCAAGCCACCATCGTCACGACACTGGGTCGAGATCGCCCCGGGCGTACGCTGGATCCGACTGTCGATGCCATTCCGACTCGACCACATCAATGTATGGGCCATAGATACCCATGATGGCTGGGTGCTGGTAGATACCGGCCTGAATAACCCCGACACCGTGGCCGACTGGCTGGCCCTCATGGCGCACGGGCCGCTGGCACGGCCACTCCAAGGCGTTTTCGCCACACACATGCACCCAGACCACATCGGCTTGGCTGGTTGGTTCACGCGTCGCTTTGGTGTGCCGCTGCACATGAGCCGGCTGGAGTACCTGACCTGCCGCGTGATGCATGCCGACACGAACCGCGAAGCCCCGCCCGACGGCGTGCTCTTCAATAGATGCGCCGGCTGGTCGGAGGCAGCCATTGAAAGCTACCGCAGTCGCTTCGGCAGCTTTGGTAAACATATCCACGCTCTGCCTGACAGCTACCGACGGTTGCAGGACGGCGACCACGTCCAGTTGGGTAAATATGGCTGGCGGATCATCACCACCGGCGGCCACTCACCAGAACATGCCTCTCTGTACTGCCCCGACTTGAAACTGCTGATCTCCGGCGACCAGGTGCTACCGAAGATTTCGTCGAATGTTTCGGTGTTCGCCAGCGAGCCACAGGCCAATCCGCTGAAGGAGTGGTACGAAGGGCTCGACAAACTAATGAGGGATGTTCCCAACGATGTGTTGGTACTCCCCTCTCACAACGAGCCCTTTTATGGACTGCATGAACGCCTTGACTCGCTCAGGTCAGGCCAAAATAGTGCACTGAATCGGTTACGTCAGACATTGACTACCGGGCCTCAACGGATCATCGATACGTTCGCTGCACTCTTTCATCGCTCCATCGGAGAACAGGATGCGCAGGAACTGAGCCTGGCAACAGGTGAGGCAGTTGCTTGCATAAACTTTCTCATCGCACAGGCCACCATAGAAGTCACGATGGACGAAAACGGGGTCGCGTGGCACTCAACAAGATATTGACATTGAAGTGCCGCCCTACGCTCTATGGTGAATCGACCCGGTTGATCTAGACGCCGTCGAGCCTCGAACCGAAGCCCATTGGCAGGTGCAACGGTGTTTCGGCGGCAATCTGCGGAAATCTGACCGAGAAGTCCCCTGAATTTTTATTCGTTTGAGCGACCGTTTTGAGTCGTTATGCACAGTGCGCCGTTATGAGTAGCCCGGTGGGTGTGAACCGCCCCGGGGCGGTTCACCATGCCCATCCGGGATTGGAAAGCTGCCCTGACCCGATTTACCATTCAGTTCGGAGACCGCATCTCCATCAACTGAAGTCCGAACCGTTTACACAAAAATTCGGACACGCCCGGGCTGCCGTCACTTCGCCAACTGCTTGCCTCTAGCAACTACGAGGTTTGGCTGAGAAATTCATAAAGCAGCTGTGCAATTTCTCTTTGAGTTCGCGTTGTACTTCGGGGTTTGACAAGCCCATAGTTCCATCGCATGCGACCAGGTTTTGGCGACAGGACTGAGGCCAGCCCTCCAAATCGTCGTCGAGTGCTATCTGTCGCATCTCGGACGATCATGGGGCCGCTTGCGGCGCTGAGCGTCTTCTTGAACTTGCACTCCACCGATGTTGATCTACAGGCGCTCAGAGCAGATGAATGCCTTTCTGCTGAAGGTTGGTGGATGGGAGGTGGCGGAAGTCCAAGCTGAAACGCTTGCGCACACCTTCTAGTACCTAAGCAACTCGAATCACAGCCTCCTAGATCGCATGCCCCTTGGTGTTGCTGCCCCGAATGACTGCATCCGGCGCGCTAAACTGAAACTACAGTGCTCTGGTATTTGAGCCGATGAGGGAAATCTGATCGGATGAGAATTTTTCTACCTCCCTGAACCGCCCCGGGTTTTGTGGAGGCTCAACACTCTGAGAGGATTGAGCCATGAGGAAGTCAAACAAGTTTTCACCTGAGGTCCGCGAACGCGCTGTTCGCATGGTGCGCGAGCACCGAGGTGAGTACCCATCGCTGTGGGCTGCCATCGAATCCATCGCCCCCAAGATCGGCTGCGTGCCCCAGACCCTCAACGAATGGGTCAAGCGCGACCAGATCGATAGCGGCGAGCGCGACGGCATCACGACGTCTGAGCGTGAACAGATGAAGGCGCTGGAGCGCGAGGTCAAAGAGCTGCGCAAGGCCAACGAGATCCTCAAGCTGGCCAGCGCGTTTTTCGCCCAGGCGGAGCTCGACCGCCGTTTGAAGTCCTGAAGGATTTCGTCGATCAGCATCGACAAGCCTACGGGGTCGAGTCGATCTGCAAAGTGCTGCAGATCGCCCCGTCAGGCTATTGGCGCCATGCCGCTCACCAACGTAATCCCCAACTGCGCTGCTCGCGCGCCCAACGTGACGACACCTTGGTGCATCACGTCGAGCGCGTCTGGCAAGCCAACATGCGGGTCTATGGTGCCGACAAAGTCTGGAAACAGATGAACCGAGAGGGAGTCTGCATTGCCCGCTGCACGGTGGAGAGGTTGATGAAACGTCTGGGCTTGCAGGGCGTGCGCCGTGGCAAGGTGATGCGTACCACCATCAGTGACATGAAGGCGCCGTGCCCGCTGGACCGGGTTAACCGACAGTTCAAGGCAGAGCGGCCCAACCAGCTGTGGGTCTCGGACTTCACCTACGTCTCGACCTGGCAGGGCTGGCTGTACGTGGCCTTCGTGATCGACGTGTACGCCCGGCGCATTGTGGGCTGGCGGGTCAGCAACTCCATGCACACCGACTTTGTTCTGGATGCCCTGGAGCAGGCGCTGTCTGCCCGGCAACCCGAGCGTGATGGGGTCTCCTCGTTTTCAGTGCAATAAGTGACGGTACGCAAAGCTAGCACTGGCGCGGGGGTGGTCTGGGTAGACCGTTGATTTCATTGACTTTCCTGTTCGCTTTGTAAACGGGTATGGTGGCCT
>JACCDR011453392.1_pt1 | contig 23213 bp, 33 predicted proteins | sample 7446431 | NCBI WGS metagenome assembly JACCDR01 (sample SAMN15323443, study PRJNA562643) | freshwater metagenome | isolation source: river surface water | place: USA:Blue River Watershed | collected 2017-08-17 | reverse complement strand
GGGCCGGGAGCGGAGAAGTGTCGAGACCCGGCACCTTGAGGAACTTGCCGCCCTTGCCACGGATCGCCTTACTGGGCGGCGAAAGCACGCCCCTCGGGATCGGCGCGGGGACGTCGAGCGCGGGCGTCTCGTTGGCGAAGGCCGAAAGCGGATCGGCGTCTCCGTAGCGCTGCGGGCGGTACGGCGTGAACGGCTCGCTCGGCAGCGGCTCGCGCGCGAGGCTCATCAGCTCCGCATCGGCGACGGGCGCTGCGGAGGGGGCGGACATGCCGAGCGCTTCGTCGGGGACCGTAGACGCCGGCAGCGCGCGCGCGGCATCGTCTGCGACGCCCACCGGCGCCGGAGGCGACAAGGTCCGCACGGACGCAGGAGCGGGCTCCGGAAGCGCGCTCATCGCCGCCATGTCGTCGCCGGTCGACTCCGGCAGCGCGGCCGTTTCCAGCTCGCCGAGCGCATACGGAGCGGCTTCGTCGGCAGGGCCTCCACGCAGCGCCTTGACCAGCGCGCCGCCGCCCTTTGCCAGCGTCGCGCCGACCGTGCCGAGCCCGAGTGCCCAAGCCGCAGACTTCCCCGAGCGCTTGAGGTTCTCGAGCTGCTCATCCCAGTCCCACGACGTGGCTTCGGGTGAGTCGGCGTACTCGGTGATGCCAGCGAGCGCGGCGTTGCCGAGCGCCTGACTCGCGATGCTCGCGCCCGCCATCGCGCCGCCCGCGCCGACGCCGAGCAGCATGTTCCCGCCGAGCTTGGCGAGCTTGCCTTCGGGCGAGTTACTGGCCCGGTCGTGCATCTGGCGCGGGGTCTCCGGGCGAAGACCCGTGTAGTAAGGTTCGCCGCCGCGAAAGTGACTCCCCGTGCCCCCGAGAAAGTCGGGCATGAGGTGGTCCTGCGTCCAGCGCGCGGCCTTGTTGTAGCCGAGGGAGTCTGCAATGTCCGCGACGTCGTCACCGAGGTTGCCGCTCATGCCCTGCGACAAGGCGAGCAGCGAGTTCTCGAGCGTGTGGCTTTCGCCGCCGCCCGTCTGCTGAGGTGGCCCATCTGTCGTGCCCCCGAACGTCACCCCTGCAGACGCCTCGTCGAGCAACGCGTCCACAGCCGGCGCCCCCGACGAGAAGTCGACGTCCGACGCCGCGTCGTCGAGCAGATCGTCAATGCCCTGGTCTTCGGGGGTAGGCATTACTTCCAGTCCATCTGGTCATTGCTGACCGTCTCGTTGTAGACGGAGCGCTTCATCTCGAGGTTGGCCATGGTCGCCCGCAAGAACTCGCGGAACTGCGCAGGGCCGGTCTCGGCGTTGCCGACGTCGAGACCCACGGGAAGGCCGACCTCGCGCGCGATGCGCGCCCACTCGCCGTTCGTGACGGCCTTGCCGCTGCGCGCTGCTGTGACGGTATTGACGGCTCGCCAGATCGCGCCGCCCGCACCCGCGAGCTTGCGTGCCTCGGCTTCCGGCACGCCCTGACTACGGACGAACTTGAGGAAGTTTTCGCCCGTAAACGCGCCCGCGTCGTTCGGGTCGGCGCCGTAGCCGAAGAAGATCGCGGCATACGCCGGATTCGCCTCGATTGCCTTGAGGCCCGCCCACGCATTGCGCACGTCCTGGAAAGCAGATTTCCCCTCGGTCTTGAAGGCGATCTGTTCCTTCGCGTTGAGCATGCGGGATTTGAACTGAGCCATGTCCTTTTGGCGCTGAGCGGTCTTGTCGGCGGCGACATCTCTGTTCCCGGTGGTGTCGATGGCGACGGAGGATTTCTTGACCACCTCACGCCAGTCCTTGCCCGGCATTCTCAAGTACGTGCCGGCCTGCAGATTCAGCTTGGCCAGCTCTTCAGGCGTGAACGCCCCTTCGGGCGGCTTGCCCTGCACAAGCTGAGTGACCGCCGCCAGACGCGCGGGGTCGAGTTCGTAGTCGCGCACGAGCTGACGCGCGATGTCTTCGGGTGTCTTCCCTCCGCCCCCCGCGCCCTTCGCTTTGCTGTCAGCCTTGAGCTTGGCGAGCGCCGCGCGCGCCTCGTTGGTGGCGGCATTGTTCTCCGCGGACGTGACGTTGTTGTTGCGACCGACCACGAGATCGGTGGCGCCCTCCATCTTCGTCTCCTCTGTCTTGCGGATCATCTTCTCGCGCTCGAGGGACGCGAGCTTCTGCTTCATGAGGTCGAGCACGGGACTTCCGACCCGAACCTGCGCCGCAGACTCAGGCGTCAGACCGTACTCGACCAAGGCTTCGACCGTCGCATCATCGACCAGGCGACCGGGCCGCGTCTTGGCGTCCATGGCGCGCGCCTGCTGCAGCCCGTGATCGAAAGACGACTGCGCGTGGATGGCCATCTGGTAGGCGGTCTGCTCGTCGCCCTTGCGACCGAACATCCGATTCATGATCACCATGCGATTGATGTCTTCGTTCGTCGGCCGAACGTTCTCCGCCAAAAACTGCTGCTCGTAGTGGCCCGGCTGCAGCGCCGCGAACGCGTCCTCCCGCGGACGGTTGGCGAGCGCCTGCTGGACCTGTGCGCGGCGCGCCTCGAGCGGCGCGAGCGCAGCCTCTTCGTCATGGCCGAGGTAGTCGGCGAGCGCGCCCTGGCTCTCGGCGGCCGGCTTCCAGATGTATTGCGCGGCGTCCTTCGGCTCGCGCGAGAGCGGTCCCGGCGTACCCGGCGTGTGCCACGGATCGGGGTCGCGCGTGGTCGTGCTGGAGCTGGTGGACGTCGACATGGCTTGTGCCGTCGGCGCAGCCGGCGCCGCGACAGGAGCCGCGTCCAGCGCGGCGAAGTCCCGCTCTTCGTTGGCGGCCACATCGCCGAAGCGATCGGACGCCTGCGCGAGCGCAGCGAAGAGCTTTGCCTCTTCCTCTGCCTCGAGATCTTCTGTCGCCCACGTGCCCGGCATGGTCACTTCTTCCCGAAGACTTCGTCTTCCGTGTAGAGGTCCCCGCCCGTCCTCGGGGCCGCCTTGGTGCCGCCCGTCGGAAGTCCGCCGCCGCCGTTTGCCAGCATGGTGTCGAGGAGGTCGCCCCCGGCCCCCGCCGTGGCGGTCGCCGTTTCTGCCAGGCGCTCTTTGCCGGTCTGATAGTCCTTGCCGGCCACGCCCGCCTGGCCGAGCACGGCGCCGCGATACGCCCCTTGCGCATCGTTGAACGTATCGGCGGCGTCCATTCCGAGCGCCTTCGCCTGGTCGAAGCCGTATTTGTTCTCCGCCACGTCCGTATCCATGAGGCCCTTCATGATGTCGGCGTTGCGGTCGAGCCCTTCCTTTGCCCACTGCTGGCGCTTGTCGAGCATGTTCTTTTGCGCGGTCTGCAGATACTGCGTGTTGGCCGATCGCGCGTCGTTCACGGCGCCCTGGTTGAGCTGAGAGATGCGATCGTTCGCGCTCGTCAGCTTCCCGCCGATGTCGCCCGCGGCCATCAACGCGTCGAGCGCGCGCTGCTCGCCCTGCGCCGTCGTGGTCGCATCGGAGAGCGCCATCTGCTGGGCAGCCGTCTGGTTCGCCTGTCCGAGGCTCAGAAGCTCCGCGCCCGAGCCCGCCATCCCGCGCTCAGCCATGTTCTGCATGTCGGCCTCACGCTGCCCGCGGAGCCACCCCTCTTGCTCCATGCGCGACTTCATGCGCGCGCCGCGCTCGCTCTCCGAGAAGCCGCCGCCACCTGCGACGCCGAAGAGCTGGTCGAGCGCGCGCAGCTGCGCATCGCGGCCGACTTCCCCGTTCGCGTCGATCTGCGCCGCGTCGTACTGGAAGGCCGGATCGGTCCACGCCATGTCGTTGCCGAATCGGTCCTCCATCCCCTGCATGCGGGCCATGTCCGCCAGCTCTTCTTCGCTCGGCTGGTAGCTCGCGGCCGGCGCCGCTGCCGCTTCGGCGACCGGCGCGCGCGCCTCACGCGCTCGTTTGAGCGCGTCGCGGATCGAGGCTGCAGACGTAGCGAGACGTGACGTGGCCATGGGTCCCCCTTACTTGAGCAGCTTGCTCGTGCCCTGCGAGCCGCCGTAGTCGAGCCCGAGGTTGAGCATGGCTTGGGCAGGCTTGACGCCCTGACGGATCTGGTCGAGGTAGAGGTCCGCCTGTTCCACGGGGATCTCGATCGGCAAGCCGAGCTGGCGGTGATCGACGAACACCTGCTGTCCCTGCTTATTGGTCTGGACGCCGAACGCGGTTCCGGTCCCGTTCTTGACGCCCGTGTTGGCGTTGTTGGCGTCGAGGTAACCGAGGTTCTTTCGACTGATTCCCGCGTTCATGAGAGACGGCGAGATCGTGGCAGCCTTGGACCCAGCCGGATTGATCTCGCGCGTCGGCGTCTTGACTGCCCACGGCGTCGACTGCTCGATGGTGCGCTGCCGCGCGAGCAAGTCGTTCATCGAGCCGAACTGCTGGTTGAAGTTTCGAGACGCGGCGGCCTTCTGATACTTCGCACCGGGCGCGTTCGGGTTGACGGCGTCGGCATTGGCGCCCGTCACGAAGCTCTCGAGGTACGAGCGCGCGACGGGGCTCTGTGCCTTGCGGAACGTCGGCGTCGTCTCGGACGCGTACATGGGCGTCCAGTCGGAGCCCGCGATTGCCGCGTCCGCGCGCTTGTTCTTCTCGGCTGCGGCTTCCCGCTTCTTCTTGTCCTCCACCGGCTTCATGACGGTGCGGGTAAGATCTCCGAACGTCCCCATGGCTTACTCCAGCACTAGAAAGGTCAGATCGTACAGCTCGCCGATCGTGAGCCCCGATGGCTCGCGCACGACGGCTGCGCCCTCTTCGTAGGTCACCGGCAGATGCGCCGCGGCGAGCGTGGGCAGGCTCGGGTTGCGCGTGAGCTGCGCGTTGACGAGCAGCGCGCCCTTCGGCGCCGGCTTGAAGGTGCCGAGCCGGATCTTCGGGTCCTGTCCGGTCGCCTGGTAGCGGCTGACGTACACGAACGTGCCCGACACCTTGCGGGCGAGCGCATCGTTCGTCATGCGCGCGTTGGTCGACAGCTGCGACGCGGCAAGCTCGGGGTCTTTGGCGATCGTGGTGTAGGGCAGTCTCACGCGGGACCTTCCGGTGCGGGTCTGTGCTCGCCGTGCGGACGCGACTCGGCGAAGAGTCCCTCGAGCTTCACGCCGCCGAGCACCATCTGCCATGAGACGCGGATGATGAGGTGCCAGCTGCGCGCGTGGTTGCGCGGCACGAGCTGACGGAAGAACGTGCCGAGGCGCTGATAGGCGAAGTCGAACGCCTCCACCCGCCGCAAGGTCTCCTGCGTCTGGGTCGCGATCTCGGTGCCGACCTCGTTGCTCGCCGTGAAGGTCTCGCGGAGCCAGAGCGGACCGATGAAGCGGCTGAACTGACTGGTCACGTGGAACCAAAGCTTGGTCCGCTGATCGGGCTCCCAGAACGGCCGCGGCTCCACGGTGCAGGTCAGCGGTCGCAGGATGTAGCCCTGAAAGCCGCCGTCCGTGAGCGCGGGGACGCTGCGCGTGATGTCCAGGCGCACTGAGTGCACCGAGGCGAGCGTGACCGGGTAGAGCCGCCCGGTCGCCGCGTGGAGCACCACGTCGCCGTCTGCGGCCAGAAAGCCGTCGTCATAGATGTAGGTGTCGTCGCTGCCCGCGCGCGTGAGCGTCAGAAGCTCGCTCCGGCCATCGGTGACGAACGGACAGAGCGGATCGTTCTGGTGCAGCTCCGGCTCGGCGGCGGTCGCCTCGTACAGGCGCGGAAAGCCGTACGTGGCGCCGCTCGAGGTGCCGAGCACGAGCTGCCCGCGCGTCGACACGCCGAAGCTCGCCGGCAGGATCTCGAGCGTGCCGAGCGGCGACCAGCTCCACGTCGTGAAGCTCTTCGTGTTGGCGTTGTAGACGAGCGCGCCCTTCCAGGTCGTGAGCGGGCTGTCCGTGTTGTCGAGCAGAAGCAGGTACTCGTTGTCTCGCTCGTTGGCGCCGCCCTTGTGGCCCCAGACCCCGAGCTGCTTCGGGCCGGTCTGGTCGGCGAGGTAGCCGAGGATCGGACGCAGGATGTTGTGAATCGTCAGACTCACGATCTGCACGTCCGTGTCGGTGATGCGCGCGAGCCCACGCGAGGTGAGCGCGAAGATCTCGCCGCCGACCTCCTGCACGCTCGAGGGAAGCACGCAGCGCAGGGTCGGCTCGAACGGCTCGATCGTCCAGGTGCCGTTCACGCCCGTGAGCCGAAACAGGCCATCGTCCTTGAAGATGAACAGCGAGTCGCGCGTGACGGCGAGCGCGACGATGGGGCGCGCCTGGTCGCCCACGAAGGCGTAGTTGCTCTGAGGGACGTGCTCGGGCTCGTCGGGCTTACTCCAGCGGATGACGCCGGGCGTGACGTCCTGGTCGAAGTCCACGTGCGTCGGGAAGTTCGGGATCGGCGGATCGAACGCCTCGCCGTGCGACGCGCGCAGCGGCGGGTTGAAGCTCTCGCGCTGCTCGAACGACTCGATGACGAGCGTCTTCTGGTAGCCGGACTTTGGCGGCGTGAGCGGGTAGGCGACGAAGCGCGCGAAGTTGTCGTTTTCCGGATCGAACAGGTCGCTCTCGAGCTTGGTCAGCTCGTGCCAGGTCTGATCGAGGCGCACGCTCGGCGCGAAATGCACGTTCAGATCCGAGCCGTCCAGGTGCATCGGGTTGTTGAGGTAGATCTTGTTCGCGAGCGTGTACGCGATCCACGTGCCCGGCGTGCGGTATTCGTCATTGGTCGCCTCGCCGATCACCTTCGTCAGGATCATGCCGGGGCGGATGGTGTTGCCGAACTTCGCCGCTTGCGCGGGGTTGGTGAGCGTCAGGATGTTGCTGTCCATCGTGAAGCTCACATCCACCGAATCGCTTTTCGGCTGGTTGTAGTTGGCGATGAAGCGGCGCGGGCCGACGGTGTTTCCGAAGAAGACGCAGCTCTTGAAGCGCGCCATGACGGCGCACGCGGGCGGCCGGTCGTTACTGCCTTCGATGCCCTCGCGGCTCGGCGACGTGTAGAGGGTCGCGCCGCGCGCGCTCGCCGCGACGTTGTCCTGAAAGACGGCGACGCCATCTTCGTCGAAGGCGCTCACGTCGAGCGCGCCGACGAGCTGCATCTCTTCGTCGAGCGTGGCGGTCGGCGGCGCCTCGTTCGAGCGGTAGATCTCCACCTTGTCGAAGTGAGCGCGATAGGGCGCGTGGATGGTGAGGTTCACCCGCGCCATGAGCGGCCAGAAGTTCACCACGTCCACGGCGCCGCTCGGGCGCGAGCGGACTTCGACCCCGTTGCGATCCTTGCGCACGCAGACGACGCGATAGGCGACGTGCGCGCTCGGGCCGAGTGCGACCGCGTCCGGCTCGTCGCCGGGCGGCACCTCGGTGAGCACGGAGGGGTCCGTGTCGAGCACGATCCTCGCCCCCGGCATGAGGCCCGCTTCGACGAAGCCGCTGCCGCCCTCGTACTTCATGACCCCGTTGTCGTGCGCGATGTACAGGTTCGCGCGCGCGTTGGCGCGACCGTAGCAGTCTTTGCGCAGCAAGGTCGGGGTGACGGTCGCGCCTCCGAACGCCGTCAGAAATAGCTCCTGGTCCGCTGCGAGGTCGTGCCAGCGGAGCGTGCCCGTGCCGTCCTCCACGAGCGCGATGTCCACGGCGGACGTCTCCGCGACCACCTCCGGCAGAAGGAAGCTTGCGCTCGTGCTCATGACTCCGCCCCCGGTTGCACGATGCGCAGGTGAGTCAGGTAAGGCAGGAAGGTGGACTGCGCATTCGTCACCATGAGAAAGCCCAGGTTCGTCGGCGTGCTATCGGTCGTCAGGCTGGTGACGGCATCGGTCATGGTGAACGGGTCGGCAGCGAGCCCCACCGTCCAGGCCGCGTGATAGGTCAGCCCGGTTCGCACGGCGGCGCGCATGACGCCCCAAAGGTGATCGCCCGGCTGGCTTCCGACGGCGCTGATGGTTTGCTGACTCGGCCCCGCGCTCGAGGTGGCGTAGTGGCCGCCCGTGCCCCACAGAAGCTGAAACCCCCGCTCGCTGCTCGTGACGTATGCGCCCGAGTTGGTGAGGCTGGCGAGCCCCCCGAGCGCGTAGCTTTCAGCCGCCGAGTACGGGCCACCCGCGATGCGGTACGAGACGGAGACCGGGACCGTCGGCTCAAACCCCGCGAGCTGCGCGAAGGGAAACCAGAGCACGTGATAGGTAAGGTCGCCCGAGCGCGCGAAGGCCGTGGCGCCACTGAGCCACTCGAGTCCAAGCCCCAGACCGTTGTCGAGCCGCGCGCGGTTGGAGGTGCCCTGACCTTTGACCCACCACGTATGCCCGTCGATCGTGTAGTTGCCCGGCGTCGTCATGGACTGCGTCGGCTGGGCCGTCAGATCGACCTGATACACCGTGCCCCACGACACGGCCCCTTGCTCGGGCGCCTCGTCGATGTAGACCGTGGGCGCGCTCGGCCAGCCCCCCGCACGACGGATCGTGTACGTGGTGCCGACCTTCGTGCTCTCCGTGAACGGCGCCAGGAAGCCGCCGTCGCGGTAGACGCGCTCTTCGGAGCGGCCCGGTCCGTAGCCGACGCTGATCGCCACGACGTCGCCGGTGGCCGAGAAGTCGACCGGCTCCGAGCGCGTGGGCAGCGTGGAGCCCGGCGTGTCGGTCCACGTGACGCTCATTCGGCGCGCTTCCCGTGGTAGCCGTAGATCGAAACGATCCGCCCCTCCGTGTAGCCGAGGGTCGTGATCGGCGTGAAGCCTTCGCGGTTTTCGATCACGCCGCCCGCGCGCAACACGACGTTGTCCGCGACGCCGAGCGCGCCGTCCGGTGCCACGCCGTCGCCGGTGTTGGTGACGAGCCCGAGAAACTGCCGCTTGGCATCGACCGGCACTTACCAGCTCTCTTTCGTCCAGCGCGCGCGACGCACGCGGTTACGGAGCAGACTGTTCGGGTTGACCACGACCTCGCGCTGCCCCTTCACGCGCGGAGACAGCATCTCGGTGACGCGCCCGAGATCGTCGGCGCTCGACCGCTCGTAGCTCGCGGCGCCCAGCTCATCGCCGACCGCGCGCAGCACCTGCGCGACCACGCGATCGGTAAAGCTCTTCCGGAACTCCAAGGGCAGATGCACGTACGGGCTCGTGCCGGCGAGCGACACCGTGTAGGTCCCGGTGAAGCGCTGCGCCTGCGTGAGCGGCAGATCCACACCGAGGCTCGTGGTGCCGCTCAGGCCGCCCACCACGCCCACGTCCACGAACGCGTAGCGGTACGGGCTCGCCGGGTTGATCACGTCGACCCGCGTGCCGTTCGGGTAGCCGTGCGCGACCGCGACGGGCCACACGACGGTCGAGCCTTGCAGGGTCGGCGTGCCGTTGGTCTGGTAGGTGTCGGCGAGCTTCACGAGGGTCGGCAGGCGCCGCGCGTACTGGATGCGGACGCGCCCCGGGGCCTGCGGCGTCGGGTAGATGCGCAGGCGCCCCGCGAGCAGCACGTACCCCTGGGGGTCACCGCTCGCGGTCGGCACGTCGTGGTGGCCGAGGTCGCCGAGCGCGACCAGACGCAAGGACGTCTCTCGGCTGCCGGCGTCGTCCACCCAGGCCACGCTCTGGATGGTGTCGGCGACGGCGAGCGGCGGAAGGTACATCTCCCGCCCTGGCGCGTAGGCGCCCTCGTACGTCTCCGTGGTCGAGCCCCGGAAGGTGGTCTCGACCAGGCGGCCCTCCCCGGCTTGCTGGAGCGCCCAGCCGGCATAGGAGTGAAGCGCCTCGGTGGCCTCCCGCAGGAGCGCGTCGTCAGGGAAGTCGGCGGCGCCGTCGGGGATGCGCGCGCGCTGGCGCACGTCCCGAAGCAGCTCCGCCGCCGTCCAGCTCTGTCCGTGCGCGTCGAATGCCACCGAGGCCCCCCGTCACATTCCGCCGCCGCCGAGAAGTCCACGCAGCTGGTCGAGCTGCGTCTGAATGTCGAGCAAGAGCTTCTGCGGGTCGGCGCCCTGCGCGGGCGGTGCGCCCTCGCCTGGTGCGCCCGGAGGGCCTGGGGGCGCCTCGCCGCCCGCGGTCTCCCCGATGGAAGAGGGGCCGCCCTTCGCGCTCTCGGCGGCCATGAGCGCGTCGATGGCTTCGAGGTCTTCGGGACGCTGCGGCATCACGGGGTCCTTCCGGTCTCGAAGTTCTGCAGAAAGATGGTGGCGCCCGCGAGCGTGCCGCCCGAGAGCTGCGTGATCACGAACGCGGTGGCGTCCGACGTCGTCATGGTCGCGTGACCGACGAAGCCGACCGGGAGCTTGCTCGTGAGCGTGATGGTGTTCGTCGAGACCTGGGTCGCGAACAGACCTTTCAGGATCTGGTTGCTCGCGATCGCCGCGGCGAGGTTGGTTGCCAGCGTGGCGTCGGATGCGCCGCGCACGAAGTCGACGCCCTCGGTCAGCACCACCGTCAGACCGGCGTAGGTCCACGTGATGGTGTCGCCCGCGGCGTTGGCCTGCGTGCAGACGATCGTCCCGGTCGAGCGCGTGCCCGCATCGGAGATCGCGGCGAGGTAGACCTGGCCCGGCTGCGCGCCCGAGACCAGACCGTTGATCATGTTCGCGACCGCCGCCGACGCCTGCCGAGCGGTGTGCTTGCCTGCAGCGCCGAACGTCTTGGCGCTCAGGATCTGGCGCTGCAGATAGGTCGCGTCCTTACTGTCAGACTTGAGCGCAATGATGTACCAGCTTGCGGGCATACTCAGGCTCCTTTCCGCGTCAGAGCCTCAGTAGTCCGTCGCGTTCTTGATGCCGGTGTACAGCACCATGTAACTTGGGTGCTTACAGAAGAATGCCTGGTCCCAGTACATACGGAACTCGACGCCTGCGTAGTCTTCCAGCTCGCGGAACATCTTCCCGTAGCCAGGCATGACGTAGGTGATGTCCGTCGACCCGACGCGCATGCACTCACCTTCGGGCAGACCGACTGCGATGCCGCGCTTGATGTAGATGTTCGGCTTGATCGAGACGGCGCCCGTCTGACCGAAGAACGTGATCTCTTCCGAGCCGAGCGTGACCTCGCCGCCGCGCTTGTCGGCGTGCGTCGTCATGGCGGCCTGATCCGCGTTGATGTCCTGCCAGGTCGCGGGGCTGACGTGCACGTTCAGCTTGCCCTTGAAGCCGAGATCCGCGACGGCGCCCGTGCCGCGCATGATCGTCTCGAACGTGGCCTGGCCGGCGACCGGCACGGTCTGCGGCTTCCAGAGACCGTAAGACGCGGTGTTGATGCCCCAGAGCGAGCCCGTGGTCATGCACGCGCCGACGATGCCGAGCATGCTGGTCGAGCGGCTGCCCGCGAAGAAGATCTGGTCGCCGACCGCCACCGCGCCCACGTTGGTTGCGTGCGAGGCGAACGTGAGCGTGTACGTCGCCGCGGCGGTGTTGGTCAGCTTGTAGACCGTGTCTGACGTGGTGCCCGCGGCGTTTCTCTTCACGCCGACGCTCGAGAAGATGTCGAACTCGCCGTTTTCCGAGCCCGCCCAGATCGCCGTGGCCCAGTCGCTCGCGTCGAGCGTGATGACGAGCGTATTGCCAGCTGCGCTCGTGATGCCCTTGACCACGCCGAGGCTGGTGGCCGCGCTTGGTCCGCCGCCGTAGAGGATCTGACACTCACGGAAGTACGACGCGCCCTTGGCGAGCGCCTCTTGGCTGTCCTTCGACATGTTGACGAAGGCGCGCATGCCGGCGCGCGTGTTCGTGTCGCCCTTGAGCGCGCGCGAGAGCGCGGCGTAGGAGACGGCGGTACGCACGACGCACTCGGAGCCGAGAATCTGCGCGTTCAGCTCGGCGCGCGCGAGGGGCTTATTCAGCTGGAAGAGCGAGCCGTCATTGGCGAAGGTGGCGCCCATTTCGCGGGTCGCCTGCACCGGCTGGTTGTAGTAGTTGCCGGGCTGCTTCTCGGCAGCGACGAACTCGAACTCTTTGCCGAAGTAGTCCGAGTCGGGGACGAGGTCTTCGATCGAGTCGGCGTAGGTCTGCTTGTACAGCGCATTGGCGCGGGCAAAGTCTACATTCTGGCCACTGTTGACGGTCATGGCGGGCTCCGAACGGTGAGGTTCTGAGCGCTTGACCCTCGAGCGAGTGACCTACCGAAGGATGCCGCCTAGCTGCGGGCCTCGGACTTCCTCCACAACGGGGATACGAGAGCGCGTGATTTTGCGCCCTAGTGGACCTGACTGTTTTCGGCGCTGTCCAGCTTGTCAGAGCTGGGGCTTCTCGCGCTCGTAGGCGTTACGCAGGCTTGCTTGCGCAGGCAGCTCGCCGCCCGGGGGTGCGACGTCGTAGGCGACCGTGTGGAGCATGGGCGGGCCGTTGTCGTTCGAGCGCATGAGCAGCCACTGGTAGCCGGTGCCGTAGAGGATCGCGCAGCGCTTGATCAGCTCGATCGGGATGCGGCGCTTGCCCTCTTCGTAGGCGACGAGCGTGAACTTCGAGACGTGCAGGCGCATCGCGCCCGTGGTGGCGCTGAAACCCGCGGCCTGGCGCGCGATCTTGAGCCGGCCACCGATCGTGTGGATGTTGGGGGTTTTGCGGGGAAACATCGTGGGAGCCAGTATCGCAAACCCGGCACGCCCGCGGTAGTGCGCGAGAGCGTGCACGTAGGTTGACGCAGAGGCGCGCGCTCTGAGAGCATGGATCTCGCGCGACGGCACTGCTGCTGTCGGTTCGATCAGTGACTCTCTGCGATTCGTGACGCTCCCCGCTCGACTTAGCGCCCCCTCGTGAGCCCCAACTCGCGAGGGGGCTTTTCTTACTCGCGCAGGGCCGCCTCGAGCGCGGCGAGCGCGTTTCGGAGGCGCGTGTTCTCCGCCTTGAGGCGCCTGACCTCCGCGAGCACGCCGGTCTCGAGCGCTTCCTGCACCTCGATCGTGCCGTTCGCCTTCGGCGGCTCGGCGCGCTCCGTAGACGGTGCGAGCGAGGTCGGCGGAGCGAGCCGCAGCGCGTCCTCTTCGAGGCGCTTCTTCCAGTACGAGCCCGGCGTTCCGTTTTGGTGCCGCGGCGGCGCGTCGTCCTGCGGCGGCTTCGGGACGCGGGCGAAGCCGGGCTTGCCGAACACGGGTTCGCCCGCCTTGTAGCGCTTCACCCAGGCGTAGAAATGGGCGTTCGAGACCCCCGCCTCGCGCGCCATCTCGGCGGCCCGCTCGCCGCCCTCCACGTGGCGCTTCACGAGCGCGAGGCGCTTCGCCTCCGAGCCCGACAGGGCCGGCATTCCAGGCTTCTTCTTCGTGGCCATTTGTTCAGTCCCCCATGGAATCAACGTGCTGCAAACATAGGCCGAGCGAGCTAGCACGTGTACAGTTTTGCGCACTGGGGGAGCGATGGACCTGTTACTCGACCTGACCTTCTGGGCTCTCGTCTTTGCGATCGGCGCCGGTCTGTTCTTGCTGAACGGAGACTGAGGCGAGCGCGGCGCGCAGGTCGCGCACCTCGCGGCGCAGCGCTTTCAGCTCGCCGATGAGGTGCTTGAGGGTCGAGACCTCGACCCCGACGGTCATACGGTCGCCCCAGCCGGAGATCTTCTCACGCACGAATGAGTCGAGATCGAAGGTCATGATTCACCAGCGTAAAGGGACAAGAGAGACAACGGAAATGAAGCTTCGACCCTACCAAGACACCGCCATGCAGCGGTTTCTGAACTCGAAAACGAAGAGCATGCTCATGGTCGCGCCGACCGGTGCGGGCAAGGGCACGATGGCTTCGTGGTTGATGGCCCGCTACGCCCGCGAGAAGCGCAAGGTGCTCTTTCTCGTGCATCGTCGCGAGCTGGTCCACGACATGACGCGGCGGCTTCGCGCGCGCGGCGTGCCCGTCGTCCAGAGCGTGTTTTCAACCGCGCACGTACGCGTGATCAGCGTGCAGGCCGCGATGCGCCTCGAGCTACAGCCGGTCGACTTGCTCGTGATCGACGAAGCGCACCACTACGCCGCCGACGAATGGCAGCGCGTGATGAACGGCGTGAGGGCCAAGCGCATCATCGGCTTCACGGCGACCCCGGAACGAGCCGATGGGCGCGCGCTGGGCGACATGTTCGATCAGATCGTGGAGGTTGCGAGCTACTCCAACCTGCTTGCGCAGGGCGTGATCGTGCCGTGCCGCGTGCTGCGTCCGCAGCGGCGCATGCTGTCTGACGAGATCGCGCAGGACCCGGTCGATGCGTACCTGCGCTATGCGCGCGGACAGCGCTGTCTCATCTACGTGCGCCGCGTGGCCGAAGCCGAGGCGGTGCGTGACCTCTTGCTCGCGCGCGGCGTACGCGCGGGCGCGGTGCATGGCGGGATGTCCCGGGAGGTGCGCGACCGCGTGATGCAGCAGCTCGAGGACGGCGATCTCGACGTGGTGGCCAATGTCCGCGTCCTGACCGAGGGCATCGACGTCCCCCACGTGACGCACCTGATTCTCGGCTGTCCGTGCAGCCACGCGTCAATGTACCTCCAGATCGTGGGGCGGGCGTTGCGCGCGGCGCCAGGCAAAGACCAGGCGACGCTGATCGATCTGGTGGGTGCGAGCTACAAGCATGGGCTCCCTGCCGAAGACCGTCTCTATGCACTCGAGGGCGAAGCGATCCGGGTGAAGGACCGCGACAAGTCGAGCGGCCCGAGCGGACCGCGAGGCGACGCCGCAGACGTCGAGAACATGGAGCTGGACCTCGTCGAGGTGCCGGCCATGACGAGCAGGCAGATCAAGCGCTGGCGCGAAGAGGAGATCCAGAAGACGCGCGCTGCCGAGCGCGAGGCCCGCGTCGAGCGCGCCAAAGCCCGCAAACAGGAGCTGCGCGCCGAGATCCGCGAGGCACGGCAGGCAGCGCGCGCGGGCGCCGACCAGGCGCGCCGGGAGGCGCACCAGAAGGAACTCGAGGAGCGGCGCGCGGAGCTAGAGCGCCTCCGCCAACAGGACGCCGCACCCGTGCTCAAGCCGGGCAATCGCTGGGTCGAGACGAAGCACAGGATGGCGCCGAAGCAGCGCCCCATGCCGGCGCTCATCACCGAAGGCTTCCTGTTCGAAGATAAGGGCTTTTGGAACCTCGGCTATCGCGAGCTGGGCAAAGCCAAGCGGATGGGGCTCGGCGGGACGAAAAACCGCGCACAAGCCGAAGAGCTACTCACGCTCTTTCGCGAAAAGGGCCTCGCCGCGCTCGAGGAACGCGTCCTGCAGCTCAAGCGCAAGGGCGCGTCCCTCGTCACGAACAACGGCTCCCGCCCCTTCTACCTGCACACGTGGAGCGAGGACAAGCGGGAGCGGATCAAGGTGCACCTGTCGACGCGCGACCGCGCACGGGCCGAGGCGATTCGCGATCTGTGGCTCGCGGGCAAGCTCGAGCAGGCGCGCGCGCTGATCGCGGAGAACGAGCGGGCGATGTCCGACGACACGCGAGCGCGCCGCTCGGCGTCGCTACGCCGGCAGTGGGCAGCGCGGCACGCAGCGGCGGAGTAGCTACTCGACGCCGGCCTGCGGATCGACGGGTCGCCCCGCCCGGTGCCAGTCGATGGTGTCGACGATGGCGATCCCCAGCACGACGGCGGCGGCGACCAACACCAGCACGAAGCCGAGGGCTTTCACGGCTGCCTCGCCCGCGCGCGCAGCTCTCGGCACGGCTCCTGCGCTCGCTTCACATGAACGACATGCCGTCCGCACTCGCAGAGCACGTAGGACACGCCTACGGGCGGACGCGCGTCCGCGCCGAGCAGCGGTGCCAACTCACCCACGCTCGCCTCCCTTCGCCCGCGCGCGCAGCTCGGCGGCGCAGCGCAGCATGCCGTCGGCGACGCCCGAAGTGTACGCGTCGTCAGCCTGCGAATCGGGCGGCGCCTCGCGCACAGCTTCCGCGTTGCGCTCCATCCACGCCGCGAGCTGCTCGACCCAGGCAGCGCGACTCTCGTCGATCTTGTTCGCGGCGACGTGCACCGCCTCGTGGAAGGCCGTGCGTGACGTGACCTTCACGTCGGCGTCCTCGAGCACGAGCAGCGCCGCCTCGAGCGCGTCGAGGGCGCGAGGGTGGCGAATACAGAGCGCCTCTGTCCACATCGCCGCTCCGGCAATGACGCGCAAACTGTGCTTTACGCGGACATCATCTTTCGCGTTGAAGACCAGAACGGCATCTGGCCCGTACACCCGCCGCGCAAGCTCGGTCAGCCGCGCGATGCGCTCGTCGTCGCTCATGCGTCGCCCTGGGTGGCGCCTCGCAGGCTGTAGACGAGCCGGGCGGCCTTCGCGAGCTGGTCGATCTCCTCCTGCGGCATGCCGGCGCCCATGAGGATCTGCAGCCCGAGCACGTACAGCACGGTGCCGGTCATGGGCGTGCACGGGACGTTGCCGGCGTGCAGGGCGTTGGCGATCTGGATGTGGCGAGCGAGCGTGGCGTCTCGCATGGCGGCCATGTCTTCCGTCGTCGGGACGTCTTCTTCGTCAGTGCGCGGTTCTGTCACAGTGATCCTCCCCTTCCCAAGAGTGCGCCAAACCGTGCACTGTGACAAGAAAGGCAGCAGGGAGGGACCGATGGGATTCAAGCAAGCGCGCCGTCGCGTCGGGGACGAGGGGCTACGGGTCGACAAGCACAAGGACGGGCTTTTGATCGAAGTCCGCCAGGACGGCGAGATCTACACCATGTTCGTGAGCGGGTACCAGGCGAGCATCCTGTACGCCGTGGTCGGTTTCATGCTCGGCATTCCGTTACCCAAGCGGATCGGCAAGGCGATCGTGATGGACTTTCGCCCCGCGGAGCAGCTTGCGCCAGTCGAGGGCGGGAGCCGGCTTTCGGGCGGATTCGGGAGCCTCGAGCTGGGCGGAGAGGAGCGCGAGCCATGAGCCTTGTCCCCGAAGAATGGGAAGACCAGATCGAGGAAGCGCGCGAGATCCCCGCCCAGGGTGTGTGCTGCATGCAGGCGTTCATCTTCACCCACGGCCTGCTGACGCAGGTGCGCTTCGACGGGCCCACGTACGACTTCGCCGCCCGCTACTGCTACCCCTCGCGAGCGGACTGCCTGCGAGCGCTCAACACGTGGGACGGGCGGGGAGATCCTCCGGAGGGCTGGGTGAAGGAGAAGCTCAGCGGGCGACGACCAGGGAGCGAGCCTTGACGGCCTTCCTGCGCGGCATCTGCGTCGGAGCGGTCTGCGGGCTGTTCTGCTTCGGAGGGCTGCTCTGGGCGCTCTGGTATCGGCCCCAGGCCCTGACGGGTCCGCTGGTCGCGAGCTGGATCTTTGCGTGGGTGAGCTACGCGTTGGTCTTCTCTCTCGTTGAGATGTGACTATCTACACGAGCAAGAGAGAATGCATCTTGACAGGTTTCTGGCATCTACTGTGCAATCTCTTGTCAGATGAGCGCCTCCCGGCTTCTCCTCCCAACTCCTTGAGAGAAGGGTAACGGCCTGTAGCTCGGCGGAAGGCCGACGCACCGTGCGCGCTTGACCTGTCCGCGGCTTCGCTCTCGTCTCGCTTACCCAGAGGCTGAGAAAGATAGAAGCGGGCAGCTACGCACCTTGCAAGCTGCAAGCGTCGCGGCACGAGGTTGACGGCCTACGACGGGCTGTAGCTCGCCTGATACGTCGGCCCTACGGAGGTGCAGCGGGCGTGTCACAGCTGGCTGTCACAGCTTGTCATAGCGCGGCGCGTGCACTGGCGTGGAGCCGTGCGAGTTCGTGTGGGCTCCGCTTCGCTCTTGTGCGGGTCCCATGCCACTGGGGGGTACCGCCCCCAGTTATCTCCCCCACCAGCCGTGCTGATTCCTGTTGACGGCGGCTAAGTGCCCGTAAGTGCTTAGGCTTCTGTCGCGTCGATAGTTGTTGACACGCTAAGTGCCCGTTCTTGCAGGGGTATCAGCGGTCAAGAGAAATCGGAGACGCGAATCGGCAGGCCCCCGTGCGATAGATGTTGACACGGGGAAAGCGCGATTTTGCAGGGCTTGACATGCGTAACGTGGCGGAATCGCTGGGTTAGCTGGGCGTCAAGAGCGTCCTAGCCTGGGGACAGGACTTCCGAACGGCCATTGTCCTGTGTCGTCGCTGCTCTTCATGGCTCACGGCTGATACCACTACGCGCGTGTTACCGGCATGGCGCCCAGCGGGCTTGGGAGCGCCTTCGTCGCATCGGTCGGGCACTCGCCCTGCCCAGTGCTGCCCAGCGGCATGGCGCCGCCGTCAGGGCGACGTAGCAGCGCACCTAGCGGACTGGCGTTGCCTCGGTCTGCTCGCGTCGCTTCGAAGCCTGCTGTGCCGCGCTTGTCTCGCTCGTTTGGTGCGCTCGAGATCTGAGCGTTTCTGACTCACCACGATCTCAGTCTGCAGACATACCAAGTTGACAGTTAGTGCGCCAAACGCGGCACTAAGCGCGGTACTCTGGGTTTGTCACTGGGCGGCGAATAGCCGGCACCAAAAGCGGGCTCCGGCCTCGCTTGCGCGCGGTACGTCCGCGCGTGTGACGGCCTCTGGGCGCGTTCAGCCTACGCCTCGGTTCTAGACAATCCCCAAACGCACTCAGAGCTTCGCGGGGCACCGCGGGTCGGCTTCTGAGTCTGCACAGCGCCCTATGGCTCCGCACACGATGCGGCGATGCCCAGCGCTCTTTACCACACTCCTCGCAACGCGAGTCGAGTCTACCAAGGCACTAGCACTTCGCTGCTACGCAACGTCAGCGCGCTCCGAGCAACGCTCGCGCACTGCCAGGGTAACGCAGCCCCTACCAACTACACAGAGGCATTCACATGACACCCAACCTGAACGGCGCATGGTCTCCTGACAAAGTTCTGCAGACGCTCGCACTCAAGAATGCGATGTCTGCCATGCGCGGCAAGCCTTGCCCCATCGCTGCTAGGGCGGCATGGCGCGCCGAGATCGCGCTCGCGATTGCCACGCTTGCCGCGGACTGACTCCGCTCGTTTGCGACCTTATGAGCCTGCTATCCACGCGATAGCGGGCTTTCATGGTTCCCAAACAAAGAGGCATTCACATGACCGAAATCAACATCACTCGTTTCGTTCGCACCTACCGCGATTGCATGGTTCGTTTCTCCGATAGCATCGCGAATAGCGGTCTGCAGAACATCGGCTCCGTCACGTGGCGCAACGCTTGCGAGGCGATGGCAGACGAGTCCGCATGGTTCACCGCCGACCTTGACACCTTGCGCGAGCACTTCGCGGGCTATGGCGCTTGGGAGCGAGAAGAACTTGACGCGATGGGCGGAGCGGAGCTGAACGCGCTGCTGGCTCAGTTCGTAGCTGGGGACTTCGTCGAACGCGAGCGCGCACGTGAGCGCGGCAAGGCTGCTTTGCGCGACTATGAAGAGTCCCAGGGTGGCCGCTTGTCCGGCTCACGCGGACGATGGTTTTACTACCTCGGCTGCTAGTCCGTTTGCGACCCTATGTGCCTGCTAGTCCGCTAGCGGGCATTCATGGCTCCCAAACAACAGAGGCATTCACATGGCACGTACCAAGGTTATTCGGCTCCCGATCGCACGCATCGCGAACACACTCAGAGTGAACGCTCAATGCGGCTACAAGCGCGCCTATCTGTATGTCCAGGCGGACGGCGCCTACTGCGTCCACGTTGAGGAGTTAATGGACTTCGGATGGCTCACGCGCGCGGAACTGGACCTAGACGGGCTTTATACCGTCGCCGACTCCTACCTGTACGCGCGCACCCTCATCAATCGCGCGGTCGATTTCCTGGCCGAGAATCCTCACGCGGGTGAGGAGACGATCGCCTACGCCCTTACCAAGAAAGAGCGCGCGGCATCGCGGTAACGCGCCTATCTGCAGGCGAGCTTGGCTCCCCAGCAGTCGTGGCAACGTTACGAAAGGCATTCACATGGCACGCAAAACTAAATCAGACACGATCGCCGAGCTACGCGCTCAGCTCGCCCACGTTTCCCGATCGGAAGCAGCGTTTGTCGAACACTTCCTTTGCACCACGCGAGCCGACGTACGTGGCAACGTTGGGTTTAGCTGTGCAGTCGAGCTAGGCGGAGGCAGCACCACGCGCGCCGTCGTTACGGTGTATGGCGCTGCGCGCGCAGCGGGCGGCGTTGCCGTCGTAACCTGGGTCGATAGCGAACACGTCTGGAATGATTTTCCTGTGTTTTTGGATGACTTGCTCGCCATTTGGACGCGCAGCCCTGACTCGTGGTTGCGCTATGCGTCCGATCGCATCTCCCAGATGCGAAAGGATGTGTTCGCCAGCCTAGCCGCGTAACCGCTCCTATGTGCCTGCTAGCGCCTGCTAGCGGGCATTCATGGCTCTGTTACCCGAGGCATTCACATGACGCAGTATCGATTTGGTTTTATCCCCTCCGACCGTGAACTCATCCTGACGGCGCTCTCTTCCCACGCGCACGAACTGTACAAGAAAGCGCGCGAACTGAAGGAAGCTGGAAGCCCCAACCATACGACGGTCTACCAGCACGCCGCGCGCTATGAAGGTCTCATGCTCGCGATTGCGGACGGCGACTGCGACCTGAAAGAGGACGTATGAACCTGATTGCTGAGCACGGCACGCTGGCGTTCACGCTGTGCATTGCTGAGTGTCTGTGGACGTACGGCGCTAAGGACGTCGCCGACGATGTCTCGGGTAACAACTTGCGCGCGCTCGTTCGCGAGGCGCGCAACGCCATCTGATCGCGCTCCTATCTGCCTGCTAGTCCGCTAGCAGGCAGTCATGGCAACGCAATCAAACGGAGGCATTCACATGACGAAAACTCAGATCGAAAAGACCATTCGCGAAGCTTGGACCCATCTCGTTCGCGCATGCGGCCGTGACGGCGATACCGATTCCATGCTGGATAAGGCGCTCGAGACTTCGACGCGCGTCGAAAAGGGGCACCGAAAGTTCATGCGTAGCCTGCCTGGCGGTTACGTCGTGGGCGTGGACATGGCGGCGAAGCTCTTCGTCCTGCGGCACGTGTACGACGGCTGCAGCGTGCCGAAGTCCTGGTCCGATGTCGTGGACATCCGCGACGATCTTCCGCTCGCGTACGCGCTCCATGAGATTCTCAAGCGCCGCAACGACGCCCACGGGAAGCCGCTTTTCACGCACGCGTTTCCTGACACGGCTTTCCTGGCCATCGATTACGCGAAGGACATCGCGCGCTAACGCGCCTATCTGCCTGCTAGTCCGCTAGCTGGCAGTCGTGGCAACGTTACCCGAGGCATTCACATGAAGCAGTATCGATTTGGTTTCATCGAAGCAGACCGCGATCTCATTCTCACGGCGCTCGAGTCGCATGCAAGCGCGCTCTATGAGACCGCGCGCGAGCGACGCCGCAACGGCAATGGCGACGCCGATGCCATTGCCGCGCGCGCCGAGCGTTACCAGGCGCTCGCGCTCGCGATTGCAGACGGCGACTGCGACCTGAAAGAGGACGTATGACGCCCTGGTCTGACGAGTGCGCATGCTTCGCTGAGTGCACGTGCCCTAGCGCGCGCGTGCCCGCTGGCGACCCAGAGCGCCTCTCCTGCGGGCATGACGCAAGCGCCTGGCATCCTGGCCCGGATGGCGAGGGCGTCTGCCTTGCGTGCCTTCCCGTGCGCTACACGCGACGCTACCGAAACGACTAGCGCTCACCTGCGAGCCTGCGATCTCCGATCGCGCGCTCCATTGGCCAGCGCTGGCCAGCACGAAAGGCATTCACATGAAGATCACGATCGAACTTACCCGAGACGAAGTTCTCGACATGTTGCGCGAAGCTGCCCCGGGCTGCGCCTATTGGGCACGCACGAACGTCGCCATCACACGCGCGGCCGACCATCCCATCGCCATCTACGACGCAGAGACGAACGAGAAGCTTGGGATGCTGACCCCCGCCAAGCTCCGAACGCTGAGGCTCGCTCGCAGCACACCCGGGTCGGGTGTCGTCGCAAAGTCCATTGCGCTCGGCTACTTCGATCGCGAGCACGCGGATGTGTACGTCCAACTCGCTCTGTTCGGCGAAGTTCGCTACGGCTGACCGTTTCCCTGCGAGCGCGCGACCCCCCGGTCGTGTCGCTTCATTGGCCAACGGAGGCATTCACAGATGGATTCGTTCATGCCGCGCGACGCGCGCGAAGTACGTCTCATGCAAGCTTGCTTGGTTGCGTGCACGATTGCCGCCACTGAAGGCGTGCCCGTGTCACTCGGAACCTACGAAGGCCCGCTCGGTACCGTGATCACCACGCGGACCGATCTGGACCGCTACGCCGTGTCGCTCCATGTCGATGGCGTCCATCGCTGGACGCTCGATACGGGCAGCCTCGAACAGGCGCGCAAGCTCGCCATCTCGGCGGCGTTCGGCCACTTCGACGGAGCGTGGTAGCGATGGACCTAGACCGCGTGAACGAGATCATGGCGCTGCTCGGCGAAGACGCGATACGCGGGCTCCCAGAGCGCTGCGACCGCGGCGAGATCATCGAGCGCGTCACGCGCTCCGCCGAACGCGCGGTGTTGCGTGGGGATATCAGGCTAGTCGAGCTAGCCGAGTTGTTCGCCGTCCTAGCAGTCGGGTCGGCTTTGCCATGAGGAGCTAGTACATGTCTGAGGGTAAGGTTTCGGAGTTGACACGCGCGCTCATCCTGGCGCGTCAGGGCGTGCGGGCAGTCGTGCACAAGGCCGACTACAACAAGCACCAGGGCTGGGGCTACGTCTCGCACGAGCAGGTACTCATCTCGGGCGCGCGCACGGCGCTGCTCGACAACGGGCTGCTTCTCGAGCAGCGCGCCGTCGAGTACGTCGGAGAGGTGCCGACCGAGAAGCGCGTGATGTGGCGCTTCCGCGCGACGTTCGCACTCTGCCACGTCTCGGGCGAAGAGCGCTCTTACGTCTGGGAGGGCGTCGTGGTGCCGAATGACCACGCGGCCTACGGCGCGAGCACGGCACTCGACCGTGTGGCGCACCTGCGGCTTCTGGAGCTTGCCGGCACGGATGAAGATCCGGAGTTCGAGGAAGAGCGCCAGGCACGCCAGGGCAAGGCCCAGCAGCAGCCCGCACGCGAGCAGCAGGCACCCAAGCCCAAGCACGACGCGATCGGGCAGCTCATCCACGACTTGCGCTTCGTGAAGAGCGGCGACCAGCTGGTCTCGTGGGCGCAGTACCTCGTGAACGAGCGCGCGACCACGGAAGCAAAGAAACCTGCGTGGGCCGCGTTCGGCTCGCGCTGCGAAGAGTTGAAGTTGGACCCGCGGGAAGTCGCCGCGGCGGCACGGAGTAAGTGACATGCAAGCGTTCTGGTGGATCGTCTTCAACGTCTGGTATTACGGCTTCATCTTCTTCCTGCTCGCCGTGCCGGCTACGCTCTTCTGCATGAAGGCGTACGTGGTCGG
>JACCDR011208335.1_pt1 | contig 23215 bp, 19 predicted proteins | sample 7446431 | NCBI WGS metagenome assembly JACCDR01 (sample SAMN15323443, study PRJNA562643) | freshwater metagenome | isolation source: river surface water | place: USA:Blue River Watershed | collected 2017-08-17 | reverse complement strand
GCCCACGAGGAGCCCGTATACGGCACCCAGTTGGACACATTCACCAATCTGCACACGTCACGAGAGTCGTGGTTCAACGTGGAGATCGATGGCCTGCGGGTGGCGATGCGAGCCGCATATGAGGGCGACACATTGCGTCGCCGGAAGACACTGGCCGGCACAGACAGGGCCTATGACTTCACGTATGAGAAGGTGGGGAAGGCTATGAAGGAGAGAATCTGTGCCTAGCGAGCTTCTTTTCACTGTAGGGTGTGCCCGCAGCGGCAAATCAACCTTCGCAAACAAGTGGGTGCGTGAGCACGGTCTCCGGCCACGTGCAATCGTCTGCTCCGACGACATCCGACTCGCCCTGCACGGCAAGCGATTCGAGGCGAAGGCGGAGCCGATGGTGTGGGCCATCCACACGTATATGGCAAAGGCCCTGCTTACTAGGGGTCACGACGTGCTCATCGACGGCACGAATACGACGAGGTCGAGCATCCGGAGGATACTGGAAATCGACCGGGACGCATCCTACGTGCTCATCGACACGCCCAAGGAGGAGTGTCAGAGGAGGGCGATTGCCACGGGACAGGCGGATCTCGTGCCCGTGATCGAGAGGATGAGTATGCAATTGGAAGAAATCAAGGAATACGGTATCGCCAAGATCATCGACGAGATTAGGGGGAAATGATGGCTGAGACTCTCTTGTTCAAGAATCCGACGTTCCACAAGGGCGTCAACGTCACCGTCAGGGACGGACTCAAGTGGGATATGATCGTGGATCAGTTGCCCAAGTCGGTTCCCTTCGGTGAGACGGACGGGGAAGTGCTAGGGACCGCGATGATCATCGGCAAGATGGTCATGCCGGCGTCCACGGTGCCCGACGAAGTCCTCTCGCTGGAGCACGACGAGAGTTGCCGGTCGCTCGAAGGTCTCATCGAGGGCATGCAGAGGGCCTACGGCGAGTCCTGGTCTCCCAGCAACACCGTCACAGTCCTCTTCTTCGTCACGAGGTATCCTCATGTCTGACTCGGTATGGCTTGGCGATTGTGTCGCTGGTGCAAAGGACAAGATCGCCGACCGGTCTGTCGACCTGATGATCTGCGACCCCCCGTTCGGCATCGGCGAAGCGGATTTCGACAGGCACTATGCCCGCTCCAAGTCACACGTGATTCCCGGATACCAAGAGTCCCCCGACGATTACTTTGCTTTCACGGTTGATTGGATGGCAGAGGCCAGCAGGGTCCTCGCCGACGCCGGCACCATGTACGTGTTCTCCGGGTGGAGCAACCTGCGTGACGTCCTGAACGCCCTCGAAGTGACCGGCTTCGAGACCATCAATCACATCATCTGGAAGTACAACTTCGGCGTGAACACAACGAAGAAATTCGTTAGTGCCCACTACCACGTGCTGTATGTGAAGAAGAAGGGGGCGAAATCCGTACTCTTCAACACGCATTGTCGATTCGGTTCGGAGCAGAGGGAAGGGGGCAAATCTCTCCTCTATCAGGACCTCGAAGACGTCTGGACGATCAACAAGGAGTACCACCCCGGGGTCGAGAAGAATTGCAACAAGTTGCCGGATGCTCTGATCGAGAAACTGATCCTCTACTCGTCGAACGAGGGGCAGAAGGTCTGTGATTTCTTTCAGGGGAATTTCACCACCGCGATTGTCGCCAAGACGCTCGGGCGTATCCCGCTCGGGTTTGAAATCAACGAGCAGGCGTATCGATCCGGGATAACCAGGCTCGAAGGGGTGGTGGCCGGGTCGCGACTCGCAACTTTGCCTGCCGTGGTCGACCAGGCCCCAGCGAACAGGGGGGCGAAGATCACCCAGGAGACCAGGTCCGCTATCGAACGGGATTTCGAGGGCATGCTGGCGACTGGGTGCACGAAGAAAGCGGCTATTGCCGCCCTGATGGAGCGATATGGCCGGGGACGCTTCTCTATCATCAATATTCTGAAGGAGCATGTGGGGTCATGAGGATCTGCGTTGATCATCGCTGTTGTCGCCTGTGCGGACCCGACGATTTCCATCGGCCGGTAGAATCCCCGAAAGTCCAGGCTTTTCTAGACGACTTCTGCGGCCTCGATCGCCCACTGTTGACGAGCCTGTGCTGTGCTGTCTCCGACGGCATGGCACGTACCCCGGAGCAATTCGATGCCCGGGATAACCGCACATACAAAGATGCGGTAATCAAGCGTGTGGTGAGCAGCCGCTTGCAGAAGTTCTTTGACACGGGCCGCACTGGCCTGCCGTACGACCTCATGTACAACGGACGTGTCCGGTTGTCTCTCAAGGTGGGCAAAGTCGTCTTCGAACGCCCCAAGATGCAAGGATGCGGCTTCACGACCCCGAGACCGATTGCACTGACCAATCCCAACTCTTCCAAGAGTTCGGTCGTCTTCGCTCCTGGGTTCGATGTGCTCATCGCCGCACAGGATTCCGACACTAACACCGGGCAAAAATGTGCCATCGGGTTCCTCACAGCCGCCCGGATCATGGCCAACGCTGACGCTTGGCTCAAACGGACACCGGACCAGTGGAAATTGCAGGTGCCGATGGGAGCGTGGAACGGAGTGTTCCTGATGCGAGACATCGATACGCAATCACACAGACGGCAGGCGAGCAAGATATGGGCTAAGCATCACGACACAGTGATGGATAGGCTCGCTACCCTATGCTGAAACACATCTTGAGGGCGGCGTCACGTAGTCATACGGAACCGCTGAACATCCTCACGAGCCCGACCCACGAACGTTTTGAAACGGGGCTGGCGGCCACTTGCCACAACTTCTACGCGTGGCGGGGTCCCGGCATCAAGGACTGGAACAGGGTCTTCGCCCCACTACCGTCGAACTACACAATCCTGGACCCGTCACAAGGCGAGGCCCAACTTCCTCCGGACGTTGCCTTCGACCTGGTCCTGTCGCAGAACAAGTTCGGCCAGTTCCCCGTGCTGTCGCAGTTGGCGAAGGCCCACCACCTCCCGCTTGTCAGCCTCGAACACACCTTGCCCCATCCGGATTGGGAGCAGGGGATGCTCAGGAGGATGAAGGAGATGAGGGGCGACGTCAACGTGTTCATCAGCGATTATTCGCGGGACGCGTGGGGGTGGGGGGAGGACGAGGCGAATGTGATCGACCACGGGGTGGACACGGGCCTGTTCTGCCCGCCTCCGGCGGACCATCACCGGAGGCCCGTGATCCTGGCGGTCGTGAACGACTGGATCAACCGCGACTGGTGCTGTGGATTCAACCTTTGGAGGGAAGTGACCGAAGGTCTCCCCTGCTTCGTGGTGGGCGACACCCCGGGCCTCTCGCTGCCCGCCCAGACGACCGCGGAGCTCGTCTACCGCTACCAGCAGTCCGCCATCTTCATCAACACGGCAACGCAGAGCCCCATCCCAACCGTGCTCCTGGAGGCCATGTCCTGCGGCTGTGCCGTCGTGTCCACCGAGAACCCGATGACCACACATTTGATCAGGGACGGGGTCAACGGCTTCATCACGAATGACAGGGCCCTCATGCGTGAACGTCTGACTCTCCTGCTCCAGTCCCCGGACCTTTGCCGCAGGCTGGGCGACGCCGGCCGCCAGACGATCGAGCGTAGGCACCGATTGTCTTACTTCGTGGATGCGTGGGACAAGTTGCTGAGGCGGGCGGCCTCTATCGTGCCCCGCGTGCGGGATGAGGTGGGGAGGCCCGTGTTCGCCATGGATGTGCCGGGCCCATCCGGATGGAGATCATCATGAAGGTGAATCTGCTCATACATAGCAATGCTGTCCGTAGCGGCTTCACAAATGTGGACCCGCTTGCTTCGCCAGGATCTCCCGATCGAGTCCAGGGAAGTGTAACGAACCTGGACGAGATCGTCGAGGACGCGGAGGCCACCGAATTGGTCGCCCTGGACGTGATCGACTACGTGCCCGCCCCGGACGTGCCCGGCGTGATCGCCGGCTGGGTCAGGAAACTGAGGCATGGGGGCCAGATCACGATAGGGGGGGTCGACCTGAGGGACGTGGCGAAGGCCGTCGTCTTCCAGCAGCTATCGCCCAACGAGGCCGCGGGCCTCCTCTATGGGGAACAGGTGGCCCCCTGGGACTACCGTAAGGGCACCTACACTATCCAACATGTGATCAATATACTCTTGGGACATGGTCTTCAAATCATGCTTAAGGAGTCCGATCGCTTCCACTACTACGTGACCGCCAGGAGGCCGTGATGCCGACGATAGAAGACTACTTCGACGGGGAAGTGCCCGAAGGCGTCGTGACAAGTTGCCGCGACTGCATCTTCGCCGAGTATGCAGGCAACGAGCAGGAGGGGTGCTGGTTCGACAGGATCGACCGATTTGAGGAGAACGGGGGGGAAGTGGTTGGGCTCGACGATGATGACAAGCGATACTTCGCGATCTTCGGCCGCTACTGCAACGCCCACCGCACTCAGGAGTGGGGCGACGATCATCCCCAGTCCACCTGGATGGACGAGGTGGCAAAGGAGTTCCGGCTCCGCTGCTCCCTCGTGATCTACGTGGATGAATCCAGCACCGTGGAGCAAGTTTCCGCCAGCCTATCGAGTGCGTTGACGCAAAAGATCGTGTTGCCCTGGAGCGTCGTCCTCGTGCTCAATCGGACCGGGGATCCCCGTGACTTCGTCCGCATGGTCCGCGACATGGACCCGAAGGTCCCCTGGGAGGTGAGGCAGATCACGCCCGATGAGGATGGCAGCCGGCCCACCTACGGGCACTGTATCGACCTCACGGTGAAGGGGCTGGTCGGCAGGGGGGCTACGTTCTACGGGGCCGCGAAGGCCGGCTACATGTGGCCCGCCATGTATCTGAACGTCATCAATCACGCTATCAACTACGATATGAAGAGGATCGTGGCCCTCAGGCCCGACGATCTGGGCAACGGCATCATGATGGACGTGACACTGCATGATAAGCTGCTGAACGGCTACCGCGTTAAGGACCTGCTGGAGAAACTGGACGAAGTCATAGAGGCCGAGGGCACCGGCCACATGGTGTCCACCTACGAGGAAATACGTCGATGCGTATTGCCGTGATCATCACCTGTCACAACTACGGCGATCTGGTCGCCGACGCCATACGCAGCGTATTCGAGCAGGGGTATGCCGACCGGCGGATCGTGGTCGTGGATGATGCCTCTCAGGACGACTCATGGGAGGTGATCCAGGGGATGGTCAAGGGGGGCGATTGCCCCCTGGAAGCCTTCCGGACGGATCAACCCATGGGCCAATCTTGGTGCAAGAACTTCGGCATGCAGGCCGTGTGGGATCAGAGCGACGGCTTCGCCTTCCTCGACGCAGACGACTTCTACCTGCCCGGCAAGTTGGACATGTCCGCCGACCTCCTGAAGTCGACCTATGGCAGCGTCGGCCTCGTCTACTCGGACGACATCGTGGAGGACAGGGTCCTGGGCTACACGAGGCACAGGTTCCGCCCCCCCTTCTCCCTGGGGGGCCTCATCGCGGGCGACTGCGTGGGCGGCAACTACGCGATCAGTAAGGCCCTCGTCCAGAACGTGAAGGGATTTGATGAGGCGATGAAGGTCGCCGAGGACTACGATCTGGCCAGGCGGGCCGTGGAGAAACACGTGCTGCTACACATCCCCTGCCCCCTCGTCCACACTCGGCTCACGCCGAGATCGCTGACGTATGCGGCCGGAGCCGCGGACTGGGCACATTTCCGGGGGATGGTCTCCTTGAAAGCGGAGCAGAGGAATGGGAAGAGCACTCCGTAACCTGAGCATAGTCATACCCGCCGCCGGCATGGGTCGCCGCATGAAGAGTTATGGGCCCAAGCCCCTGATCGAACTCCGTGCCGGCGAAACCGTCATCGACCGCCAGATCAGGATATTGACCGCGACATTTCCCCACGCCGACATCACCGTGGTGCTCGGGCACGAGATCGACAGGGTCGTCCAATCACTGCCCTCGTTCGTTAAGGTCGTCGAGAATGAGCGGCACGCGGAGACCAACGTGCTCAGGAGCATAGGGATGGGCCTGCGTGTCGCCGATCACGACAGCGTCCTGGTCGTCTACGGAGACCTCGTGTTCAACGAGGCGGCGGTCGCCGGGTTCGTGCTCCCACACTCGACGCTCCTCGTGGATGGCCGCGGGCAGATAGCCGACGAGGGGGTGGGGGCCACGGTCGTTGACGGGAGGGTGACGCAGTTGGGATACGGGCTGGCCACCAAATGGGCCCAGGTGATGCTGCTGACGGGGCAGGAGATGAGTATGTTCGAGAAGATCTCATTGATGCCCGACAGGCGTATGCACTTCGGTTTCGAGGCTTTGAGATCGGTGATAGAAGAGGGGGGCTCATTCAGGGCCATAGAGCCGAGGGAGGGCCGCCTGGTCGAGATCGACTCCGCCAAGGACATTGAAAGGGCCCGCTCCATATGAAGATCCTCTGTCAGGCCGGTAACGCCAAACACGAGACTATTTACAGCGGGTGGCGACGCGTGTGCGAGGCGGCCGGACACTCGTTCCGGTTCTGGAGGGCGGACCAGCCCGCATTCGACGCGTTCGACGAGGCGTCGCCCAATCTCTTCATCCAGACGGGGCCCCCTACCAGGGGGCTGCAACGCTGCCTGGAGGGGCGTCGCGGCATTCTCGTCGTCCGCAGGCCCGACCCGACCCCCGCGTTCGACAGTATACTGTGTGCGGGGGCCACCGAGCGGCCCCACCTCTCATGTCAAGTGGCCTTCGTGGGCAACTACAGCGTGGCGAAGGCCCCCTATCTCCTGCCCCTCGCGGAGCGATTCCACATCAAGGTCTTCGGGGCCACCGCGTGGCCCTTGAACGAGTATCTGGGCCCCGTGGACGAAGCCACCATCCCCGACATCTACAGGTCTGCGACCATTTGTCTGAATGTGTCAAGCGACCCCACACGCATGAGCGAACGTGTGTATCAGATCTGCGGTATGGGATGTATTTGCTTTTCCAACACCATCCACTGCTCCAATCTTCCAGTCGTCATGTCGTCGGGCAAGCTCGCCGACGATCTCCAGCAATTGCTGGATGACGTGGGTAAGCAAAGGGGTAAGGAAATACGGAAGCAGGGTAGCAGAGCAGTGCTCGCAGAGCACACGTATTTCCACCGCGTAGCGGACATGTTCTCCGAAGTCGCCCTGGCCCGCGAGGCCGCCGCTCTCATGGAGGTATACCGTGCTCTTCAGTCGGTATGACAAGGTCGTATGCCTCTGCGTGGATCGCCGGTTCGATCAGGAGCAGGAGAGGGTCGAACAGATGCTTAAGTCAAAAGGAGTTGATAAAGTCAACTGGTTCATTGACGGGAGGGGGGCCCTCCTGCATCCGGCCCGCTACGACCAGATCACACCCCAGCCTCCGGCTGGGTGGCTCCATGGGGTCGGGGCCTATGCCCACTTCTGTGCCGTGCAGGCGGTCGTGGCCCGTGCGAAGGACGAGGGAGTGCAGAACCTCCTATTCGTCGAAGACGATTGCGTCCTGACGGACGAGTTCGACAGCGTCCTCGCGGACGCCAACGCCCAGATCGAGGGACGACAGCTCCGCTGGAGCCTGCTGTATTACGGGGCAAATCACACGTGGGCGGCCACCGAGCAGTTGGCCCCCAACATCCTGCGATGCTTCGGCAGCTACACTACCCACTGCATGGGCATCTCCTGCTCCTTCTTCGATGCGATTCTCCAGCTAAAGCCGGATCATGTGATTGACAAGGTGATCGGAGACGTCCTGCACGAGAAACACCTGTGTCTGGCCATATGGCCCGCGATTGCGGTTCAAAAGCCGGGCTACTCGTTGCTCTCTTACCAGCCCTGTGACTATACCGACCTGTTCAAGAATCAGGGGGCGGCACGGCCATGAGAAAGGAGCCTCTGAAGATCGGACTCCTCGTGAGCACGCTGGGGGCGACCCAGTTGGGCTACCACGTCCTGGAGCAGGGGAACGCAAGGTTGGGGGAAAGCATCGACGTCGACTTGATCATCTTCCAGCAGAACGTGACCAAGACGTGGACCACGCCCACCTTCGCCATGATGAACGTGAGCGAGGCCTACAGTTTCACGGGGGCGATCATCGCGACCGACGTAGACTGTGCCCGCAAGTCCCTGAGGTTCCCGGGACCTTCCTCCCTATTCTTCTACTCGTGGGACATGGAGTGGCTCAGGGCGGGACGATGCACATATGAGGAACACGCAAGAGTGTACACGGATGAGCGGCTGCCGCTGATCGCCCGTAGCGACAGTCATGCGAATTTGTTGGAACGATGCTGGAACAGACGTGTGTTGGCCGTCGTCCCCTCCTGCGACCTGGCGGGGCTGGCCAAGGCGGTGCTCTCGTGACACTGAGGGACCGAAAGTTCTACGACGACCAATATATCGCTCGTGAGAAGAGCGTCCTCCAGATTGCGGAGGAGCAGGGGACCTACGCGAACAAGATAAGGCGTGAGTTGAAACGCCTCCAGTATGAGATACGGGACCGCGGGGAGGCGATGTCCGTCTCCCTCAAGAGCGGCCGGAGGAAGCACCCGACGTTCGGGGGCCATAAGCCCGAGACGATTGAGAAGATCAGGAGTAGGATGAGTCATGGCAAGGAAGAGCAGCAGCAAGATCGAGGCGGCGATTGATGGGGCCGTCCTCGTGGAGGAGCCGGTGCCGGTGGATGTGACCCCGGAGGCACAGGAGGCGGCCGAACAGTCGCCCCCGGACATGACCGACCCTGAGTGGCAGGCCTACGTGCTGGGCCACCTGGGGCCCAAGGACTTCGACCCCAAGGGCAACCCGTTCACGGCGTCGCTCCGCAGGCTGGCGATGAAGTTGCTGGGGCCCATCGTGGCGATCTCGCCCCGTGTGATCCAGGCTCCCGACATGAATAATGGCCTGATGGCCACCGTCGAGGTGCACGTCACTTTCGCGTGGGGGGGCGACAGGGGGGACATCAGGACGTTCGGCGACGTCACCGACGTCTACAGCGGCAACAGCGACCCGGCATTTGCCCGGTTCCCGTCCGCGTCGGCGAAGACCAAGGCCGAGGGCCGGGCCCTGAAGACTGCCCTTGGCCTGGAGAAGGAGATCTACACGTCGGAGGAGATGACGGAGGTGCCCGTCTCGGAGGCGGGGCTGGATGGCATGATCGTGCTCAGCCAGCAGCGTTTCATCGACACCCGATGCAAGACGCTAGACATCGACGTCAACAAGTTCATCAGCATGGGTGATTTCCGCTTCAAGCACATCAGCCATGTGCCGCAGACAACCGCCAGAAAGATGTTTGACCGGTTGCACAATTACGAGAGTAGCCCCAACAAGATTCCGGAGGAAGTGAAGGGGTATGATCCGAACTGGAGACAGAGGAACGTATGAAAGTCCGTTACCGACCCAACCGCAACATTGAGTTTGAGATCGAGGCCGAGGGCCAGAAGGAGGTCTTCAAGGAGCTCGCCACCACGACGGAGGTGTTCGGTGAGAGCTGCTGTGGCAACTGCGAGAGCGAGGACATCTATTTCCGAGTCCGCACCGTGACCGCCAAGGAGGGCAAGAACAAGGGTAAGGTGTTCACCTACTACGAGATGGTGTGCCACGAGTGTGGCCACTACCTGCCTTATGGGCAGCACCAGCAGGGGGGCACGCTCTTCCCCAGCCGTTTCCTTGGGGCCGGGGACGATAAGTCCTTCGACAAGGAGCATAGGGGCTGGAGGAAGCAGACCGGATTCCAGGAAGAAGAGGATTGACACTTCGCCTTCGGCGAAGTAATCTGGTGCTTACCGGCTTCGAGAACCGGGAGCGATCGTGTCGCGGGCGGAGGGGTGGAAGGGCTCCACCTCTCCGCTTTTTTGTTAGAGGTATTCGAGAGTCACGAACGCCCCGAAGAGCGTCTTGCTCCCGATCGTGTCCGGGGAGCCGGACAGGGCAAGATAATGGTCGTGCCTGGTGTCGGCGGTATTCGCCCCGCTAGGCGACCACCCGCTCGTCCCAGGCGAGTCCACCAGCGTCAGGGGCAAGTCGTAAGTCCTACCGCTGATCACACCACCCGACCCACCAAGCGTGCTCCAGGCGGTGTCGCCCGATCCGAGGGGACCCGTCGGCTGGCTCGTGTTCCACGGATGCACGAGCTCGGCAACCTTGCAGGTGACGCCTACGGCCGGCACATTGATGTCGGTCCTATTGAAGATGTAGAACTTCACATTCTGGACCCGCACGGGCGTCGTGTGCGTGAAGCGGACGTTGAGCGACGAGAGGTAGTTGGGGATGTTCCTCAGCACCCTCGTGTCGTTCGTCGGGATCATTCCCGAGTTGGCATGCACGAACTTGACGTTGTTCACCTTGGGCCCGTTGATGGCCCCCGTCGCGTCCGTGATGTAGGTGTTATCCTGGTACTGGCCTACCTGCACCGACTGACCGAAGCCGCCAGGGCCGTAGAAGCCTAGACCAGAGCCGGCCATATCGTAGATGGTGAACTCGAATCCGGCGTAGAAATTGATCTGTGCCATGTTTTATCTCCCTGGTGGCATATGCATTGCACCACTTATGAATACACCGATAAAAGTGAACGTGGAGCAGGGGAACTTTTCCATTAGGAGCACGGTGCCGCTATCACGTACCACTTGTTGTCGAGCGGGTAGTAGCCCGCATAGACCGTGGAGTTGATCGGGATCGTGGTGCCGCCCAGCATGTTGTGGACGTCCACCTTGCCGCCGACTGCCGTGCCGCCCGCCTTGATGGTCATCTTCGTGGGCCCGCTGGTCATCGCCGCATCCAGGGTCCCGATCAGGAACGTGGGTATGGTCCAGCACTGCCGCCACGTGTCGAATCGGAGGTCCACGGGCCCCGCCTTCCAGTATTCAGGCATCTGTCTGTGTTTCTCCGCGAATGTAGAGTCCCAGTTCTGTATGGCCGGTATCGCCGTGTCCGCCTCGATCGCGGTGATCACGGCCTGATTCGGGAATGGCTTGCCCGTATACTCATACCCCCAGCCGACCACCACGAGGGGCCCCCTGAGCCCCAGCATGCGGGCGTTATCGTAGGTGGGTGGGTCCATCACCTCGCCCGTCTTCTCCCTGATGATGTCATTGTCCGATGCATACTGGGCCTTGACCGTGTGCATCTCGCCCGGATACTTGTCCTCCCACGAGATGATGTCGATGTCATTTTCCTCCCCCAGGGGATCGAGCGTCTTCACGCAGGGGATGCCCGTGGGCGAGATCCCGGCCACTACCTCCTCGTAGTGGGGCATGTCCTTGTTCTCATTATCCGTGTCGGTCGAGAAGGGCCTCAGCAGCCCCTCCATGCTCATCGCTGCTGCTGCCTTCCACAGGTCGTCGTTGTCGGCACGGCAGTTCGCCACCGCCTCCGGATAGGTCGACGTGGACACGAGCGTCCTGTATCTGTTCAACTGCGTGCTCCACGCCATCCGACCATACAGCATGTCGTGCGGGGTCATCTGCTGGACGGCCCTCGACGTATTGGCCATGAAGCCGACGCTGGCCCGCGTGAGCGTCTGCTGAATCCGGTCCTTATTGTGGAAGAGCGTGCGTAGGGCACGCCTGACCTGCTGAGCGGCGATCCCCATCCTCTTCAACCTCTCGGCGTTCCCCTTCTGGAACACGCCGAAGCGGGGGGAGAACGTCTGCATGCGATAGGTCGTCTTGATTCCATCCACGCCGAATGAGGTGTCGATACCGGTCACTTCGGGGCCCCCGCTGATAAGAGCGTCCCCCAGTGAGATCGTGGGCGACCCCACCTGCTCCATCACCCCCGTCTCCGCCACCTGCATGTTGTTCGCCAGCCCCGCCAACTTGGACGACGCGGCCAGGTTCATCGTATCAATACCCCCGTAATTCCACGGCGTCAGCTCCTCGTCCCTGTCGAAGCTGACCTTGCCGGGGGCCCCCATGTCTCCCCAGGGCGGGAAGGTGCCCCACGGCCCGTAACTGTCCCTATTGGACTTGATCGGCAAAGCAATCCCATATGGCCTGTAGGCCGGGGGGGCGATCTTGATGGGGAAGTCGCCGTTACGCAGCCCGGTCGCCGTCAGCATGTTCAACGGCTCGTTGTCCTTGCCGATGACCGCCCCGATGTCGTCGATTCCGCCGAGCGGGTCTGGTGCGTATCGCACGACCGCGTCCTCCAGTTCCACTACGCAGTAGGGCAGGATGCTGCCCCCCGGATACACGATTCCGGCCGACTGGTCCACGCGGGCCCGCACGTAAACCCCGTTACTCTGGACCACAGCGTTGGCCGGGTTGAGCGACTGGATGTCGATGTTCTCGTCGGCGGCGAAGAAGGCGAAACACTGGAACTGACCGTCCTGCTCCATGAAGGCGTCCTCGTTAAGGAACGTTAGCCCCAGGGGCTGCGATCCCTCCGGCAAGTATCCCGAGTCGCTCGGCTCCTCACTCGTGATGATCTGGCCTGTCTCCGGCACCGCCTTCCAGTAGACGGGGAAGGGCAGCTTCACCAGGAACTTGCGACCGTAGTAGTCGTTTGCGTATGTGGATACGAACTCGTAGACGCGTTGGGCACGCTTGGCCCAATACTCGGACTCGTTCATGGAGCCGAACTGCTCTGCGGCCTCGTCCCGTGCGTCGATGAGGTCACGCTGCATGGCCTCCTCGCCGAAGATGTCGAGCAACTCGGAGGAGGAGTCGATCGCCCCCACCAGGTTGATCACCTGTGCTTTCAGGGGCTCGTGCCTCAGCACCCACGCGGCCCACGAGTCGAAGTTGATCTGGGCGAGCCTCAGTTCCGGGATCGTGCAGGGGTAGGCGGTGTCGCCGATGATGTCCGCGATCGGCTCCGCGTTCAGATTGAACTCGTGCCACACCTCGGGCTGGCCCGTGCCAACGATCACCTGGCCGACGGGGTCGTTCCCCCAGTAGGGCCAGATCGTCTCGTCCAATGCAAAGTTGTAGATCTGGTGCAACTGACGGATGTCGCCGCCCAGCAGCACGGCATTGGTCACGTCGTTACGCAGCTCGTAGCCAAACGACTTGCTGCTGACGTCTTGCCGCGAATTGATGTAATTGCCGATCGCCCCGACTTCCTGCTGGAATATGCGGGACACGGTCCTGAACTTGATCGTATGCCCCTCAAGGTAGCAGATGTAGTCGTGCCCGCCGTCCTCGCAGATCTCCGACACGATGCTCAGGATGTCGCGGGAGACACCGCCCAGCCGGTAGTAGGACGGTGGGATGGGCAGGGAGCTCAGATCCACATTGTAGAAGTGCCCGCGGAACAGGAGGGGGCCCCCGTAATCGGTCGAGAAGTTCGTCAGATACTCGATGGCCGGCTTGATGCCCACGAGGGCGACCGGCGTGATCTCGATGGAGCCGGGCTGATTGATCTCCGTCGACACGTTGATAATTTCGAACGGGGCCTGCCAGATCATGCCCGACTCGTTCGTGAGGGTGCCGCTGAAGCCCAGCGTGTGGTCCCAGTGGCCGAACGCGTTGATCAGGTTGGGCATCGCCCCCGTCGCCCCCCTGAAGGAGCCCAGGATGACCTGGGCACCCGCGAGGATCTCGTTGGGGCTGGTCAGCATGACCTCGTAGAGCGGATTGCCCGAGATGTCCCCCGTGGTCGTGTATTGCTGGAGGATGCCCTCGAACTTGTGCCCCTCCATCTGGAAGACGACCGGCTCGCCGATCCCGGGGGGCGTGAAGCTGTCGCCGTTCACCAGGTCTTCGACGAGGCTGATCGTCACCGTGCTCAACTGCTCGTTCCAGCCCACGCTCGCATTATACTTGTAGACCGTGGCACCCATGAATTTGATGAGAGTGACCATTACTTGTATTCCCAAGAGACTGTTCTAGTATACCTTCCCTGTTGCACCACCCAACTGGTCTGGTCCTGGACGGTCCTGATGCTCGTCGCGTCCGGCACGTAGGGGCCGACGTCGAACGTCGGCTTCGCCGGAGGGGCAGGAGAGCCGTAGTTGGGGGGGACCATGACGATCTCGGCCGTCACCTGACGCCGCTTGACCTCCTTGGTCTGGATGTCCTGGAAGACGGGGCCGTCCGCGAGACCGGGCACGGGGATCAGGGCGACCACCTGCACGCCATCGTCGTCCACGACGGTCACGGACTCGGTCAGGGCCCCCGGGGTGACGGGGGCGATCTGCGAGGTGAACGTGGCCGAGTAGGATATGGAGCCGGCAAGCGGCGAGTGGCCAACGGTCGTGTTGGACGGGTTCGGGTTGACCTCGCCCACCGACTCATACTGGGCGGCGATGCCCAAGAGGTTGCCGGAGATGCCCTGGTAATACGTGAGGGCCTCCTCATACCTCTCCTCGGGGCTGCCGTGCCCGAACGGGTCGCTCGCGTTGGCCACGCGGAGCCCCGTCACCGTGCCCTCAACGACAATATTCGTGTAGCCCTCAGCCCGGTCGAACCTGCGGGACACGGTGGGCTCGTGCCGGACGTTGGACGGGTTCCTATCGTCAAATTCATACGTGTAAGAAATCGTGCCGGCCGTTGCGTCGCTCGTGACCGATGCGGTCGTCGGGAACGCCTTGAGCCCCGGCACCTCGGATTCGGTGACAGCCCTCGCGAAGATCAGCCCCTTGACCATCTCCCACTGGGCCTGTGCCCTCTGGTATTTGATCGTCGTGCTCGCCCCGGCGTCGAGATAGACCTGGCCGGTGATCGTGCCGTCGATCCTCACGCTCGTCTTGTATTCTTCGAGCGACGTGCTCTTCGTGATCGTGTAGGTCTCGAAGGTGTCGTTGACGATGACACGATCGTTATACTCGTAACTATACGAGACGCTACCCTCGAAGCGATTGTGGTCGACGTTGGCCGCCGTCGGGTGCGTGGAGAGGGTGCTCGCCGCCGCCTCCTGGCAGCGTGTCACCAGCAGCGTCTTGACCGTGTCCCATCGGGCGAGGGCCGCGGCATACCGTCCCTCGTAGTCCCCGAACGTGGCCGAGAGTCCGCGGATCGACCCCGATATGCTGGCCTGAGACGTGACGTTGGGCTCGTCGACCCTCCTCACGCTGACCGTGTAGTCTTCCACGTATGGGTTGTCGTTGAGTATCCAGGTCTCGTTGACCGAATAGGTGCCCTCGCTCTCGTCCACCGTCTCGTTGACGGTCCTGTTCCACTGGGTGACGGTCTTGGGAATGGCGGCGGAGCCGCCCGCCAGGGCACTGCCCGACAGGGAAGACCAGTCCGGTGCCGCGGCCGTGTTCCAGTCGAGCCCCAGCTTATTCGTGACGAACGCCTTGGCGATCTGCCAGGGGAGCAGGGGAATGCTGCCCACCAGGTCATACACGAGCTTGCCCTTGGCCGACACCGTGTGGGTGGCCTTCCACGTGCGGGCCAGTTCGCCCTCCTCGAAGGACCAGGACTCGGAGGCGGTCTCGCAGTCGGAGTCGTCGTCGGCCTTCTCGTCCTCGAAGTCGGGGCCGTGCAGCGTGATGGTGTAGTCGGCCTTCTCGGTCCAGCCGCCTTCGCCGAAATCGATGCTGTCCACGATGGCGGGGAACTGGACGGGGGGTGTGCCGTCGAATCCCTGCACCTGAAACATGAGTCCGTTCTGATTGAAGGCGGCCCTGATCTCCTCCTGCTTCTCCAGTAGGACTGCCAACTTATGTTCGATGGAAACGGGTGCATATGTGTCCCCGGTCTTCTCGGTCACGAGGGTCCCGGTCAGCCTGGCGGTGATCGTCGAGGACAGACGGCGACCGTCCCCGGTTACATTCGGGGCCTTCGTGATGCTGACCTGCGGGGCAGGCCTGATCTCGTATTCGCCGATCAATACTGGCATTAGAGGGGCCTCCACCCGTTGATGTAGAGCTTGAGGGTCGCAGCCTCACCCGAGGAGACCGCCGGAATCACGAGAGTGGTCTGGCCGTCGATGCTCGTTGGCACGGATACGTTGGGGATCACGAGATTCATAGATGCGTCCGAGGACCCGCCGAACCCTTCAATGAAGAGGGTGGTCTGCCCGTTGGCGGTCGGCCGCCCGGCGATGAAGAGGGGGGCGGTCGCCTCCACGTAGTTGTTGGCCAGGAAGAGCTCGAAGCCGGCTTCGGGCCCCCTCTCCAGGTGAAGATTCATGGCGGCGGAAAGTGGCGTTGCACCGGGCGTGGTCCCAAACCCGGCGATATACAACTTCACCATGCGGCCTGCCGCCGCGTAATCGTTCGCCACGTAGAGGGGCAGGGAAGCATACGTGCTGGGGTTTTCGCCAGTGATCACCAGGTTGATCGGGGACGAACGGGTGCCCGAGTCCTGACCGCCGACGAACAGGGGCGTCGTGCCGGCCGACACCCCATATGCACTGCCCGTGTGGCCGAACATCGCCAGCGTAACCGCCCGACTGGTCGGCTCCCACTCGCAGTCTATGAACAGGCTGACGCTTGCCGACGAGATGGGGAACGGATTCCAGATGCAAAGAGGAAACGACCCACCGATCCACGGATCACGTGGCGGCCCCTCGTCGAACATGAACGTGTTTTGTTGCGAATGGCCGAACAGCATGGTTTACCTCGGTGGCATCGCCTCGATCGCCTTGCGGACCTCTCCCTCGATCTGCGGCATGATCTGCTTGATGATCTCGTTCGCCATCTCGCCCTTCATGGCGGCCAGGACCGATGCCCCGTTCAGAACGAGATTGAAGTCCCCCTTGATCTGGTGCTCGATCTTCGACGGGATGCTGCTGTTCGCGATGGACTTGGCCAGCGTGTTTGCAGCATCGTTGAACGGGTTGAGGGCATCGGCCAGCCTGGTCGCGGACACGGCGAAGGCGTCGATACTGCGACCGGTCAGGCTCAACACGTCCGTGCTGTCCTTGAAGCCCTTGACGAACGTATCCAGGGCCGTCTTGGAGTCGTCCGCGAGTGTAAGTGTGGGCACCGACGTGCCCCCCTCTCCTGCCCCGACCGGGCCGCCGCCGGCCCTGTAGATGGGCCCTTGCCCCGAGTTGATGGACCGGAGCAGGGGAGCATTAGCACGGGCAGAACTGGCGTTGACCACCACTTCTCCGGGCGTGAGCATGGTGGGGACCGTGCCGCCTTCGGAGAACAGGGGGGCCTGTCTTGTTTGCAGATAGCGGGCCCTCAGGGCCCGCCTCCTGTCGGCCAGGCTGAGGCGACCGGCACGCTGGACGCGACCCCGGCGGAATGCCTGGGCATCAGCAGCCCCCGAAAACTCCTGGTCCTTCAACTTATTGGCCGCCTGGCCGATCGTGCTCTCGTTGTATTGCCTCAGGAGACCCTCGGCAACCGTCACGTGGCGAGTCTGGCCGCTCTTCTGATACGACTTGAGCCTGTTCTCCAGGGCCCTCTTGTTGCGGGCCGCCTTGACCAGCTCCTCGTTCTTGAAGTTGGTCTGCCCACCGTAGGAGGCGAGTGCCCCGCCGAAGTAGGCGAAGTAGTCCTTGGACTCGTTGGTGATCTTGGGGCCGGCCGGGGCCTGGGGGCCCGTGAGGGTCGGCTGGACACGTGCGGGGGCGATCCTGCGGCCGACAGTCGCCAGGGCGTCGGACTGCCTCTGATTGGCGGATTCCGTCTGGCTCTGCACGGCGTCCTGGAGGGCTGCCTGCGTGGCGGCCTGCCGCTCGGCCGCACGCTCGTTCTCCTTTGCGATGGCCTCTTGCTGCTTGCGACGTCGTTCCGCGGTTCTGGCGTCCAGTTCTGCCGGGTCGATGCCGATGTCGCCGCCGATGGCCCTGTAGACGGGGCCCCTGGCCATGTTGATCTGCTGGAGCAAGCCCCTGTTGGCCGCGGCAGCCGCCCGGTTGACCACGAACTCGCCCGGCGTGAGCATGGCGGGGACGGTGTCGGTGCCCCGCGGCTTGAAGGCGATGCCGCCGTTGGCCTTGCCGACCGCAGTCAGCTCCTTCTGCTGCTTCAGGGCGGCTGCGACGTTCTCCAGTGCCTGGGCCGCTTGCCGGTTCGCCTCGTTGCTGCTCTCGATCCCCTTGAGGTTCTCCAGCGACTTGTTGAGGCGGTCGAAGCTAGTGAGGACGGCCTGCACGAGCTGCTCGGCCCCCTGAAGGTCGGCCGGCTCGGACCCGTATACACCCCGGATCACGTTGCTTTTCGCGTCGACGGCCCTTGCAGCGGACACACCCTGGGCCGCACGGACCTCGTCACCCGTCACCTGTGCAAGCACCTCGTTGGGCTTGAAGACGCTGCCGGGCTTCGCCTCCGCGAGCTTTGCCATGACCTTCGGGATGATGTTCTGCTCGATCTGGGTGCGGTCCAGTCCCGTCTCTCGCCCGATCGTGTTGACCTGGCCCAGGAGGGCGGTACGCAGGCGGTCGGGCACCTGATCGGCCGTGGCCCCCAGGAGATCCTTGTCGTAGTTGTGGCCGAAGACCGATCCCTTGCGGGCTTCAGCGTTCAGCTTGCCGCTCTGGAGGAGCCTGTCGCGGGTCTGCTGCAACTGCTGCGTCTGGAGCGTGGCGGCCCGGAATTCACCGAAGGAGGAGGAGCCGATGACCTCGGCCACCTTGCCCAGGTTGCCGGTGCCAATTCCAGGGAGTGCCTCGATGCCCCTGGCCGTGTCCGCACGGGCCCTCTTGTCCGCCTCGGTGATCTTCGCCCGATCGACGGCGGCCCCCAGATCCCTGCTCAGGGCCTTATTTGTGAATGCGTCAAGCTTCGAGAAGAACTCGGCGTTGGTTGCCTTCAGGTTCGCGAGGAAGCCCGTGGCGAGCCGCTCCTGCGTGGTGGCCAGCACCTCCTGGGCCTTGGCCGCCCTCTCGGCCACCTGGACCTGCTTGTCCAGCAGGTTGCCCCTCTCCTGCTCCACTCGGCCGCTCTCGCGGCCGAAGACTTGCTTGTTTGCTTGCCCGATGAGGCCCTGGGCCACTTCACCTCCGGTGCGGCCCCCGTATCCGGGCAGCCTCACGTCTTGCAGCTTCTGGAGGTAGTCGAGGACGTCATTCCTCTGCTTCGTGGAGAAACCGTTCAGGCTCCCCTGCCCCACGGCCACATCGGTGAGCCTTCCGCCCCTCTGGGCCTCGCGTAGCTCCTTGGGGCCGCCCCGTAGCAGGCCCTCGGTGAACGAGAACTGGCCGCTCCTCTGCCTCTCGACCTCGCTGAGCCTCTCCTGGATGGCGGCAGTCTCATCGGAGGCGTCCGCCAGGTGCTGGAGGGCCTGCTGGAGCTTGTTCGCCTCGCGAGAAGCGGTGTCGAATTCGGTCTGGAGGCGTTGCACGGCCGCCCGATTCGCAGCCGGGTCGGCTGCCTGCCGGGGCTCGTTCAACCTGGTCTGGATCTCGGAGATCCGCGTGGTGGCGGCCTCCAGGCGACGACCGATCTCCTCGGGGTTTCCTGCGGCCGATCCCGCGAGCCTTTCCTGGCGAGCAGCGAACGGCCGCCGCAGGTCGTCCAGCGACAGGAACTGGCCGGCGTCAACGCCCGTGCGTGCCGCCTGCACGTTTGCTGTTGCCCGCTGCACGCCCAGCCGAGCGACGGATACACGGTCCGCTGTTTCCCCAGCCCTCAGCAACTTGTTGCTGTATTCTCCCAGGCCTTGGGCGAACTTGTTCCCCTGAGTCTCGATGCCCTCAGTCACCTGCTGCATGATTTGGGGCAGCTCGCCGAAGGCCTCCTTGATGAGGTCGTTCACGAACTTGTCGGGATTCCTGCGGACCTCCTGGAGTTGCTCGGGGCCCAGCGAATCGAGGGCCGTGCTGATACGACCTGCGACCTCTGGTCGCAGATTCAGCCCGGCCGGCCCGTTGCCCAGCAACTTGGCGATGTCGCCCCTCAGGGCGTCGTCGTCGCCGATCGAGAGGGGGGCGTTCGCGATCGTGGTGGGCAAGTCCCTGAGGGCCTTGTCCAGGTCTGTGAGGATGCCAGTTGCTTGGCCGGCGGCGACTCCACCAATGTTTGCGTTAGCAAACTGGAGACTACGCTGGAAAGCGGTGGTGTCTAGGCCACCAGGCTGCGAAGCGGCCCCGAAGCCACCGATCTTGGAGGTTGCCACACTGCCGTCGAAGACGGCAGACAACTGGTCGGACTTGGTCTCAAATCGCGTGAGCGACCCAGTCGCTCCAGCGACCGCCTGCTGCAACTGGGCGAAGGACTTGACCTGGATTGCGAGGTCACTAGTAGATTTGGCCGTCGCTTCTTGCGTCAGCCTGAGCCTGTTGGCCGACACGATCACCCGGTCAAACTGCTCGTAGACCTGCTGGACGGGGATCTTGTTGACTTCCGCCAGCGTGTTGGCGATCTCCTCGCCCCCCGCCTTTCGGAACGACGCGAGCCGCCCCTGCTGACGGCGAGCCAGTTCCTCCTGAGAAGTGGCACCGCTGACGGCGAGATCTTCCGGCTTCAGCCGGATGGACTCGGCGATGCGGTCGCCCACCTGCTGGAAGGCTGGCAACTGCGGGGCGAGGATCTCGGCCCTCTTCTCGGCACGCTGCACCGCGGCGGCCTGCTCACGCTCCTGGGCGTTGTTGCGGACCTGGCCGCTGAGCGAGCGGAAGCCGAATAGGGTCGGTAGGTTGTCGATGCCGCCAAGGGGGTAGCCCGCGACAGAAGCGGCACGCTGAACGCCGCGGCCCACGAGAGACTGGGAGAGGAATCCATTTACACTACCAACGATCTTGTCAACCGTGGTCCCCCCACCACCCTCGGCCTCAACCCTACGCGAAGCCTCTGCGTTGGCGAGGGCAAGACCCCCGGCGATCCTCCCCCTGTTACCAGCATTGAGGGGCGAACGCCCCCCGGCCAGGTCGTCGATGAACGACTGGAACGAGCGGAACGACTTCTCGAAGTCGATCTCCTTGATCCGGTTATTGGCTTCGTTGAGCGAGGTGACGAAACCGGTGAGGGCACCGATGGCGGCACCGATGGCAGCCCCGTAGGGGCCTCCCACCGAGAGTCCAATTTGCCCGCCGATGGCACCGAGTGCGACACCGCCAGCCGCTCCCTGGGCATAGGCGGCGGACTGTCGCGTGCCCGTCGGCTTATCTACGGTGCCGTAAGCACTCTCGATGAGTTGTGGGGCGAACGCCGCCGCCAGGAAGGCTCCCGAGCCATTAAATCTGTTGCCAAACCCACGGACCGCACCGGCGGCCCGAGATCCCAATGTCGCTCCCCGTGGCTTACCAGCACGTGCACGCTCGACTACCTCAGCGGCCGTTCCGATGCTTGGACGGGGGACGAGACCCGCGAGCGGGTTGAATTCGTTGAGGCGGCTGGCTGCCCTTCGGAACCTGCTGGGCTGACGGCCGTACGCGGAAACGCCAACGATGTTGCCATCGCGGTCCACGTTAACGGGTGCATTTCTGCCGATGTCTCGCGTGGCAAGTGCCTCGACGGCACGCTGGAGCCGGTCTCCGACAAGATTGGGGCGTCGCTGCTGCAACTGTTGTCTGTGGAAGTCTTCAAGTCCCCTGCGGGCTACGCTCGTATCGGTCCCTCGGGCAATCCTGGCCTGCACGGAACGTTCCACTTGCTCCGAGGTGCGACCTGCCGTGCTGGCGGCACTCGTGTAGAATCCCGCGAGCAGACGGTCGGACGAGCCCCGAGATGCGGCTCGCTGGGCCACCCTGCGGGCCCTGTACGCGACCACGTCGGGGTCCGCCCCCTCACCAAGCTTGCTGCGGAAGCGACGCTCAAGCTCTGTCTGGAGGAGCCCCTGGGTGGTCGCCCTAGTGTCCAAATCTCTCGTACGCCCGTGGAGAGTTCCGATACCCTCCGTGTCGTTGAAGGTGACGCGACGTCCCGTCCTGCCACGACCCGACAGACGATCCAGGGGACTGCGAGTTTCCGGAGCACGTGGGCCCAGGCTCACGCGACCGGCACGCCTCTGACGGGCCACGATCTCATTGTAGACCGCCTCCAAGTCGGCGGGCTGCGGCTGCAACTCGGCACGAGAGCCCTTACGCACCCGCGTGAGCTGCGATCGAAGCCTATCCTCCGTGCTCGCGTCGATTCTTAGGTTGGGGTCGAGGTCTCGCAGGCTGGCAACGCTGCCGAACGAGGGAGTGTTCAGCCTACTCCTCTCCTGCTCACGCCTAATCTCTTGCTCCCGCACGACACTCGCGTATCCGGGTCGATACTGACGTTCTTCTCGGAGACGTGCTTCCGTCTCATCGGCGATCCTATCCGTCGGCATAGCGAAGGTTGACCTGGGGCGACGACGATTACTCGACCAGAGGAGGTCGGCCTCCGCGGCACGCTCTGCATAGGTCTTCTCAAGCCCATATGGGTCGGCAGCGGGCCTACGCCCCTTGGCGTCTCGTACATAAGCCGCCGTAGACTTGTAGTCCTCCGTGGCGTATCGATGCCTTACAGGGTATCCTTCACCACCAGGAGGCGGCGGCACGATCCCCTGGAAGAAAGCAGGATCTCCACGCTCTGCGGATCGGGCCAGGTCATAGGCAAATGGAATACCCGCCGGAACGTCGGGGACGTAGCCAGCCGGCGTCTGCGAGACTGGCTTCCCGCGGAATGCCGGCACGTTCTCGCTCGCCAGGAAGGCCGCGAAGAAATCGTCCTCACGGATTGGACCGAGGCCCGGTCGTCGAGCCGCAGGCGAACGCACGTTGCCGAGCAGGGGCTCGATCGTGCTAGGTCGCTTCTGATTTGGAGTCTTGTAACCAGCGAAGAGAGGAAGATCGGTATAGTCCTCTGGAGCCGCCTCATCCTCGCCGCGGAGGACGAAGTTAGCATCACCGAAGTTCAGCCCCCCCTGACGGCTTCGCCTGTTGGAGAATCGAGTCGCCCCCCTTCTCCTATTGCCCACCTTGACTTCCTTCGTATTCTCCTGCTCCGTCTTGAGGATCTGCCCGAGAATACGGTTCGTCTCGTCGGGATCAGGGGCAGGAGAGGCCGATGGGGGTGCAATAGGGGGCACGCCGGCCCCACCACCGCTCGATAGAGCAGCATTCCAGGCCGCACTGTGTCCGGGCACGGACGGGGCCAGGGAGCCCAGTCGTGCGACTTCTGCGTTCCTCTGGCCGGCTGCCTGTATGTAGGGCAACGGGCCTGCGATGGCGGCCCTCTGGGGGCTCACGGAGGGCCTCTGGGACCTCTTACTGAGCGATGGATCGCCCACAGACCTGGCCGTCGGCACCGCACCGGTGGAAGCCCCACCCCTTCTACCAAGTCCTAGACGGACAGGGACCGCACCGGTATCCCCTGCCCCGATCCTCTCCTCCGGGTCGACGCCCACGGAGACGGAGCCACGCAGTTGCTTGGGCGATGCCCTGTGGGCCACTATCCGTGTGCGGGAGGTCGCCCCCCTGGTCCCGATCTCCTCGTCAAG
>JACCDR010824655.1_pt1 | contig 23235 bp, 23 predicted proteins | sample 7446431 | NCBI WGS metagenome assembly JACCDR01 (sample SAMN15323443, study PRJNA562643) | freshwater metagenome | isolation source: river surface water | place: USA:Blue River Watershed | collected 2017-08-17 | reverse complement strand
CCGGCCTGCCCCCACTGGCGAGAAGGATCGGCCTTCGTCGGGTACCCATTCGCCTGCGTCTGCTGAGGAGCAGGAGCTTGCGGTTGAGGCATTGGCGGTTGCTGAAACTGCTGCGGCTGCGGAGGCATGGGCGGCTGAGGAGCAGCCTGAGGGTACGGCTGTTGGAACTGCTGCGGTTGAGCCTGAGGCTGCGGCATCGGGGGCATTGGGGGCATCCCCGGAGCCATTCCCTGTCCCGGCATCGGAGGCATGGGCGGTCCTTGGAATTGCTGAGGCATCGGAGGGCCAGCCATGGGCATGGGAGGCATACCGGGAGGCATTCCCGGAGGGGAGGGGGGTGCGAACTGAGGGTGACCCTGCTGCCCATTGGGAGGCATAGGAGGCATCGGGGGGCCGGGGGGCGGCTGCATCTGCGTCATGTCGATTCCTTCTCCTGGATTCGGAAGCATGGCCATACCGTTTTCTACGAACATGGCAAGGCGTTGGGTTAGCTGACGAAAGTATTCTGGGTCGCTATCGGCTTTGAACTCGGAACGAACGCCGAGCATGTCCCCGGTAATCTCTCCCTTGGCGCACATCTGATCGAGGATCCAGTGCGTAACGGAGATCGGGTACATGTCATACGTGACCTTGGTAGGAAGACCAAGGGCGATAGCCTTAAGTCGCCGATGATGGACAGTACTCAGCTTTTCTCGAAGCTGAGCTTCCATTTCCAGACGGGTAAAAAGTGCTCCGTCCGGTTTCCTCATGTCGAGGGTAGCTAGGCCGGTCTTTGAGCCCATCAGCCCTCCTCCATCTCTTTGGAGATGATGGCTTTGAGACCTTCCCTCCCGAACAGTTTTAGAATGTCCAGGCGGGCAGCATAGACCGCAGGTTCCACTTCTTTCCAGCGCTCACAGCAATACATCGCGAGGATCTTATCGACACTCGTTTCTTTGCAGCAACCAGCGAGGCTGCAATTGATGCACTGGTACGGGGCGGTCATAGCATGTATTTCTGCGCAGAGAGATAGCAGTCAAGATGCTTACCCTCAGAGCAGGGATAGACGGTGCATTTTCCTCGGTTGGGTCCCGAGCAGGGAAGCTGTGACTCGATCTGGGTTTTGTTCTGGTCGATCCACATCTGAAGCTTGCGTCGGGTATCCGTGGTTTGGGCGACCTCCTCAGGACGTGGCTGTTCCTTGCTTTGAATGAGGTAAATGAGGCGGTCCTTCGGGACCGTTGCACGCAGGCGTAGGTAGCCGTACTGCTCCCCGGAAAGAATCTGAAGGAGCTCGGTACGGTTCATGTACTCGAGGTGATTGGGAGCAGACATTGCGTTCCTCCAGGGTCACTAGGCGGTGGGATCCTGGTGACAAAAACATGGACCTGGGGCTCGATCCCAAATTCCTGCGCCGACTTCTTACTAGCCCTGACGTCAAAGAAATGGCAGTCGTCCACTCCCAGAGCGTCAGAAATGCAGTCGTGCAGAAGCTTAAGTCGGTTTCCGGTGTCCATCTTCTTATACCGGCTCGCTGCCTTTCGTGGCGATTGGAAGAACCCCTTGTTCATTAGGTCCCATTGGTCCAGGTAAAAGACCGTCAAGACATCGTAGGTGATGTCGGGGACCTTATCTGGGGCAGGCATCTGAGAGATCCAGGGCAGGTACTTTGGAACAACCTCGGACATGAACCGGGTGTGGAAGGCCCTGGCCTCATCAGACTTGAAGATCCTCTTCTGCCTCCAGTGAGTCACGTAGATGTTGTTGGAGGTCGGAGGGATGAAGGGGATGATGATTCTCATCCCCTCCGGTGGTTTCATGTAAGGGTCGTTGGCGGGGTCCACGCCTTTCGTCCTTCACGAAGACGATTCTCGAACTCACGTTCGGCGAACATCTTCTCCAGGCGAGGATAAACAACGTCGGGTCCATCCTCCATCTCGAGGATCAGGTCGAAGGCTTCGTCTGGGATGGAACGGATTTCTGCTTCAGAGACGTGGTTTTTGATACCAGCCGCCTCCGCAGTGTTCTCCTTGCCCTTCTTGGACAGCCTTACAAGCTTGATGACAAACCCGCCCCTCTTCTGAATTTCTACCAGCTCGTTGCCGAAACGAACATCGGTGATGATGGCACCTGTTGCTGGTTGATTTTCTGGTGCGTCGATCACGCCTTCATATCTGGAGTACACCTTGTTATTTTTGATTGCCGGTACAGCAACATCCAGGGTGTATGAACTCCATATGTCATTTTTGAAATGACGACCATATTCAGTGCCCAAAAGCTGAAGAGCAAGTCTGGCTGTAGTGGGGCCATCACCAGCACGAGCTCTCAGATCCTGCAACCAGTTAAAGACGATGGGCTTGTAGGCAGCCCGTTCTGGAATACTGAGATTTGTCAGCTTGCCAAGCCAATCGCTCAAACTCCATTCCAGATGATACTCGGCCTGATCCCAATCCACCTTGACCTCGGCGTTCCGGTACCTCGTCTCTCCCCATAGAGCTCCAAGAGAGAACTCTTCGAATACCGATCTACACAGACGCTTTATGGGGTCGGCAAAAGCAATCGGAACAAACCGTTGATTCTTCTGTACCCAGTCACCGCAAAAATCTTTCCCATGGCCTGACTCAGCCATGAAGCCGATGGTGACGAAACTCATCATTGTCTCCTTGACGGCATGAGGGGGCTGCCGAACTGATTATTCACACCGCTGTTGCGGTTTCCTCTGTCGATCTCCTGGCCCCTCTGCGTGATGCGACGAGAGACAGCATTGTAGTTTTGTTCTGCTGATTTGTGAACCAGCTCGACCAGCGTACAGAATGAGTCGAGGTAGATGTACGATCGATGGGCCTCGACGTACCTACGGTCGCAATGGACCATGTCGTCTCGTTCCTGGACAGTCCTCTTCTTATTGTCCTCGTCGTACTTGTACGAAAAGCGAATTGTTGCTTCGGTGAACTCGAGCTGGCTGTTGGCGACGGTTTTCTCCATGCGCGCAATGGCCATCTGAATTCCGGTGAATGCCAACCAGCCGGACAGCATAGAAAGAAGCTGCCCTAGCTGTTGGTCGGTGAGGACAGTTAGGTCACTGGGGATGTCCCCTTGGTATGTCGAAACAACGCCATTGACCACCCACGTAGGGGCCGCCGGGATGATGAAGCCTCGTCGTTGAAACTCGGCTAGAACGGCGTCTCTGATTCGATAGACGTTCTGTCCATCATCCAGGGGCAGCCTATTTTCGATCTCGAAATGGGCCATAACTACCCCTTCTTGATGCCATCCTGTGGTGGATTGCAGAGACGAAGGTAGGGACAACGCCCGCACTCGTACGGCTTGTGTACCGCCGAGGTCTCTTCCCAGACGGGAAGCGTCTTACGCTCCACGTAGTACTGAACTCTCTCGATCTTCTTCTCGATCACCTCCCATAGGCCGAAGTCGAAGGGAACCGGGAAGTCCTTCAGCTTGTTGCTGTCCTTGTTGATGTACAGATAGACCACCAATGGGATGTCGAACACGCGAGCGTAGATAGTGGCCTGCCATTTGTGGTCTGGCTTTGGCGCTTTGAGAGCGTCGTACTCGCTGTCCTTGATCGACTTGTACTCGTGGATGACCCGAATGGAGACCTGTCCGATACCCGGTACGTCGATGATGTATGGAGCCAGGATGGCGTCGACAGAACCTCGGATCCAGTAAGCTTCAGCTACAGGAAGCTCGCCTGTATCTGGGTCGATCCGTACTTCCTCTTCGTAGTGCTTACCCCAAGCACCTCGACGTCCATAACCCTGGTACTGGTCATGGAGTCCGTGTCCCTGGTCGAAGGTCATCTGAAGATAGGGCTCCACGTAGTCTTCGGCCCAGACATAGAAAGGGACTTTGTCCCCATCGTTGTCTATGTGCTCGCTGACGCTACAGTCGAACCAAAGCTTCTTTAGGCACTTGGTGATCTGAGAGGGGTGGATGTCCCGACTGTCTCTAGGGACATGCTCATATTTCCCAGTACCACTACAGTTACGACACTTCCCGACGAAGCGGTGCTTGTGCCAGCGCTTAGGCTCCCTCGCTTTCTTGTCCAGCCAATCGATCAGCTTGGTCTTGGTTTCCAAAGCCTTGATGATCGCGACCCGGTGATGCTCGGACAGGGAGTAGAACTCAGAGATCGTGTTGATTACCAGCACGTTCGTTTTCCCGATTCGCGAGGTAGTTACCCCAAGAGCAGAGCACCCACCGATCCCCTCCGAAGTCGAGGGTGACTCCGCTTGGGTCCTTAAGAAGAGCCAGCGAAAGCTCGCTGAGCTCCAGCTTCATTCTCTTTCGGTCCGTGGACATGAAGGGAACGCCGTTGCCAGGAGTAATCACGAACTCCTGAACAGTGGCGCGAGGAGGGGCGAATCGGATGTGGAAGATGGGCGTCTCCAGACCACCCCACAGAGCTTGCTTTCGGATCTTTGCCAAATCGGAGTGCTTGAGGACGTAGAAGGTCTTCTCTGTCACCTTGCACTCGGCGCGAACATCAGCCCGAACGCGGACGTCTCCACCACCACTCAGTCTCTCGGCACCGCTATTGGAGACCAGCTTCCCACCAAGAGCATCAGCAACGTTCTGCTCTTGCTTCTTGCTCATCTTGCGTTGCCGTTTTGCAGTCATTGCGTCCACGCAGCACCCTCCTTCGTGATGAAGTTGATCTTCAACTGATCGAAGCACCGCTTCCTGACGGTGTCGAAGGCCCCGGGAATGCTGGCAAGCTCATGGGCGAACTTGACGGCTCCTTGCCCCTTAACGGACACCTTTCCATCGTCGTAACTCAGCCATGCTCCTGACATCTGGATGATGCCTTGGGAGACAGCGACGGCGATTAGGTCTTGGCAGACGTCCGCACCAAAACCGTAACCGTGTTCCCCGTAATAGAACGGATACACACCCTTCGGGCCGTCGTGGCAACCAGCCTTTCCCTTTAGGATCTCCCAGTGGATTTCCTTGCCGATGGCGACCTTGTTGTCACTCCCAGGTAGCCAGATCTTGCTGCGTGCCTGGAGCATGATGTCGACGAGCTTTCCATGCTTGAGCTGTCGACCGCCCGCCGTTCGGAAGGGATTCCATTTGGCATCCTGCCCGAGGTTTTCTCGAACCTGATTGATACCGATCACGGTGGTGAGATTGGGGTTGCCGCGAGCATCGGGAAGATTCAACGCAGCATGGAGCCGTCGAACGAATGCTCCGATTGTGCTCGCTGAACCTCCGTAGTGCTTGTCAGCCAACCCGTTATCGGCATCGAGCTCGGACTCAGGGAGCATGGCCCCGAACGAGTTGATGATGACGATCTGGTACAGGTTCGACTCGATGCACTGAACGGTTGCTTCCAGTAGCTCCTCGGCCTTGGCAGCCATGAGCTGATGGAACGTACCCACCTGATCAAGGGCCCACTTCTTCTCATCAGCCGTAAACTTACGGCCCAGAGCCATCTCCCACGCCTCGATCTCTTCCTTGGTAAAGGCGATGCGAACGCCACACTTCTTGGCATACACCTTGTCGTAGGAGAGCTCTGTCATCGACGTCAGGACAGCAGCGTTCTCACCGTACGTCGCTTGAAGGTTAGCGATGGTTCGGTTGGCGATGTAGTCTTTGCCGGCACCGTCGACGCCGATGATCTGGGTGAGGCCGCCAGCAGGCATACCGCCACCGATTCCCACATCGAGGGAAGTGATTCCCGTCGGTCGGCGGAGGATGAACACGTTGGAGAACTCGTCTCCCCTTTGGAGAACCGTTCTGCCCTTGAACATCCCGTTGACATTCTGCTTAAGGACATCAAGGCGCTCCTCACGAGACATCTCCTTCGTGGTTCGCACCTTTGCGGGCTTCTTCTCTTCTTCCTTTTTGGCGGCCTTCTTACTCACGGGTTCTTCACCTCAAAAGGCTTGGTTCCACAGTTCGGGCACTTGTTGATATACACACCGCCCGACTTCTCCAACTCGGCTCCACAATCACGACAATTGCGGATAGTGTCAGAGCTGGCGATCTTGTCTCTGTCGGGCTCGGTTTGTACTCCGTATTTCTCCATGTTGGGATTCTCCTCAGTTTCGTTTTCGCTGACCAATTTGCGGACGAGGCCGTTCACTATGATGAGGTTCTTCTTGGGCAGCTCGACCGCATGGAGCATGCATGACTCATCCCATCCAGGGCTGACAGGTTCCTGCCCGTAGAGGTCGTTACTCATCTTCCCGCAGATGGAACAAACGAAGACATTTCCAGGGTCTGCGACTTTATTGCCACTCATTTTTACCTCCTCACTTCGCGGCGGCCCAGGTGTAGGCAATGCTGTCGTCAGTGGGCAGGGGAACGCTGAGATCGTAGCCAGGGAACGGGTGTTCCATGATGGACTTGATCCGCTTCCTACCCAGGTTAATGATGTCCTGATCCTCGGCCAGCTCGAAGACGAGCTCGTCATGAATCTGGAGCAGCATCTGAATGTCGAGGGCACGCAGCTCCTCGTCGAACTCACAACGAATCATCGCTGCCTTGGCGATATCGGCGGCAGTTCCCTGAACGATAGAGTTCACCGACTGACGCTTAGCCGCAGCAGCGATACCACCAGCGTTCACGTCATCGTCGTCATTGTTACCGCCCCGAGCATTGATCTCGGGGAGACGACGCTTACGACCGATGATGGTCTGAACGAACTCGTCGACCTTGCAACGTTCGTGAGTTCCCTTGATGAACGACTCCACGCCCTCGAAGACGCGGAAGTAGTTCTTGATCATGCCAACGGCTTCCTTGACGTCGACATTACGCTTCAGCTCTTCAGTAAGCTGAGTAGACAGCTTCTGCGGGCCGATGCCGTAGATGAGGCCGAAGCCCGTGGCCTTGGCAGCCTGCCGGTACGCGATGAGGAGCTTCTCGCGGTCGGTAAGGGGAGGGCCCTTGCCTTCCTCAAACTGCTTCTTTCTCTTCTTGGCCGCGATGACTTCGTCGTAATCGACGCCGTACATCAACGACACGGTGAAGCAGTGCAGGTCCAGGCCATCGGAGATCGCCTTGATCATCCGAGGGTCTTGAGAGAAATGCGCCATGATGCGCATCTCAAGCTGCTCGTAGTCAGCTACCAGCAGCACCTTGCCTGGAGGAGCTACAAAAGCTTCTCTAATGCGGCAGGTATCATTATCGGGACGAGGAAGGTTCTGAAGGTTGGGACCACGGGAGGACAGGCGTCCCGTGACTGTTCCGTGCTGAAGAAGGCTCGTATGGAGACGAAGGTTATCGTCCACCTGTTCAAGCGGGCCCTCGATGTACGTGCCTCGCATCTTCACAACGCCACGAAGGCTGATGATTAGCTGCGAGTAGGGACAGTTCAGCTCTTTGGCGAACTTGAGGAGAACCTCTTCATCCGTCGAAGGCTTCTTGATTCCGCTCTTACCACCGTCGGTCCACTTGATGGGTTCGTACTTCAGTTCCTCAAAGAAGAGTTTCTGAAGCTGTGGGGTGCTGTTGGGATTGACGGGATGCCCGATACGACGGGCAAGCTCTCCCATGAGCTTATCTTCCTCAGCATTGAGCGGGCCGATTTGTGCCTTGAGATGTCCCGTCGCGATCATGAAGCCGCGACGTTCCATGTTCCAAAGCACCCGAGTGAAATCGGTCTCCCAATCCAGGAAGTAATCCCAGAAGCTGTACCCATCACGAAGGAAGTCGTTGCGAAGCCTTTCTTCGAGAAAGTCATGAACCTTCATCGAAGCAAAGGCATCCAACCCGGCATACTCGATAGCCTCAGCTTTTCCTTCGGGAGTAGATAGCTTCCTCAGGATGGCATCGCCGGCGGTATCTGCGGGACGATTCTTCCTTTTCGGAAGCATCGGGAAGACTTCCTTGAAGTCCCGCATCTTGATTCCGCAGTGATCTTTCGCCACCGACTTCAAGTCGTGGTCCCATCGGTTCTCGTCAAACAGCCAGTCCATGACAAGCGTGTCTCGGATCTGGCCAGCAACGAGCACCCCACGATTGGCCGACATGTGCATGTCGAACTTCATGTTCGACCCCACCTTGGCCAGCTCATGGTTCTGAAGAACCCAATCCTTGATGGCGTAGTGATGCGCCCAGGGATCCCACATACTCGCAAACCGACGAACGCCGTCGGAGAGGGAGAACATCAGTGGGTAATCTCTATGGGTACTGACGCCGGTGGTCTCGGTGTCGTACGCAACAATCTTCCGAGGACAGTTAGCTAGGTAAGCTCCTGCCTCGATGACTTGCTGTTCCGTCTCAAGCCATTCGCACTCTGGTATCAAGTTCCAGTTTGGCATGGGACCTATAGCAAAAGAGAAGCCTCCCCGATTTCTCGAGGAGGCTCCTTAGGTGGTGTCAGCTCTCAGCTACCGCCGCCCCAATTGGGACGTCCTGGGAACTGAGGCATGGGAGGACCCGCTGGAGCGGGCTGTTGTGGTTGCTGCGCTGGGTAAGCAGGCTGCTGCGGATAGGGAGTTCCAAGCGGAGGTTGGGGCTGCTGCTGAGGCTGGGGAGGATAAGCCGGGTACTGCTGCGGCTGAGGCTGAGGAAACCCAGGCTGCTGTTGGGGGTATCCCGGTTGTGGGTACCCAAAACCAGGATTCGGCTGTTGCTGGGGAACAGTCGGGTACATGGGCTGTCCCGGCTGGTTGTAGCGGTTGAAGTTCTGCTGCTGAGCAGCCGCCGAGTAGGGATTCGGGCGATCGAGAGTCTTGGACTGATCGTCCGTGGTCATCGCGAACATGTCATCGAAGTCGAACGTCTTGGGGACGAGCGTATCGTTGACGAATTGCGTGATGTCCATGGGGCCTTGAGCAGTCGGGTACTGCGTCAGGCGACACCAGTTCGTGATCACCGTCTTGGAGTCGGTGTTCTCTCCCTCGCGCTGAACCCAGAGCACGACATCGAACAGCGTCAGAGGACGAGACTTGTAAGGCTTACCATCGGGCCCCACAGGCATCTGGAAGTTGGGAATCTTCGAGAAGCCTCGCTCATCCCATCCGCTCTCATACTCGGGAAGCGGCATATCGACATTGCCGCAAGCAGCGCATCGCTGAGCACTTTGCTCGAACTGCTCGAGCTGCTCGTTGGTAGCGCCACTGGTTGCGATGTCGAGGATACGTCCACTGCACTTCGAGCACGTGTAGCCGATCTGCACGACACCCGTGTTGGTGTAGAAGCAGACCTTGCCCAGTGTCTTCTTGTTGAAGTCGAGCAGATCGTTCAGGTGGCCCTTACCGACCTGCCAGTAACGATGGCTTCCCAGCTTCTGCGGAGCGTTGGCGGCGCACCCTTCACACGGCTTGTTGGCCGTTCGACTGTAGACCCGCTCGGCAACAGTGCCGTTTCGACAGATCTTGTCGACCATGATGGGCCCACCACCACCCGTCTTGTTCTGGATCTGCCCGTTCTTCATGTACGGCATCTCGTGGTACGGCTCGAGATGGGCGATGTTGAAGATCCAGTTGCTGCGAGCTCCGTGGTTCTTTTCGTCCCACTCCTTGTTGTCCGTCATCATGCACGGAACGCAAGGCTGAGCATTGTGCGGATCAGCTCCCCGAGTACACGTGATGTTCTTGGGGATCTGCTTGTTCTGCCACCGAGCCATGTACCGGTGGAACCGCAGATGGTAGGCAGCCGAAGTAGAAGGCTGTCCCGAAGGCAGAGGATTGTATGGGTCCGTGTACTCCCCTTCGATCAGGACGATCTTCTCGGCGACGTGAGGGGCTTCGAGGGGAGTGATCTTCCCCTGAATCTTGTCGAAGCTCGGCGGGGTCCAGTTGGCGTAATAGCCACCCTTGCTGCGGTTCTTACCACCGCCCCCGCTCTTGTTTGCGTTACGACGCAGGCCATTGAGACTCATTGCAAGTTCCTTTCTCGCTTCCAGGTTCGGAATGGAATGGCTGATCCGATAGCTGCCCAGACACTCGATTGGTCTAGGTCGTCGGGCTGACTAGCTCCATTGGGATATCGGGCCACCCAAACCGTGGGCACTGCCTTCTGGAGATTGTTTCCGATCTTGTGGGTTCCTTCCCATCCCGCCTCGTTGTTGTCCAGGAAGAGGACAACGTTCGAGTTGACACGGAGAAGGAGCTCTTTCTGTCTCTCTGACATGCTTGAACCCATAAGGGCCACCGTATTTCGGTAACCAGACTGAAGGACCCAGATGCATGCCTTGAAACCCTCTACCACGATGAGGGTCTCGACCTCCTTTCCAAAGAAGAGACGAGGGTAAACCTTGTCGTAGTTCCAAAGATAGTCGTGATTGCGGAAGTCGTAGTCCGGGTACTCTTCTTCGAACCACGTCCCGAACTCGCTGTGGACAATCGACCCGTCCCAGCCTTTCCTCAGGCCCTTGTACACGAGGTACTTCGGTTCTTGACTGGGGTCGGTTCGTCCTCCCACAAACCCTGCCAAGTTCCCGTAGATGTCCCTTACGGGATAGGTGATCCGTCTGTTCCGGTTGTCGACGCCAACCTGTAGGTACTGAAGCCATCGAGGATCGAACCCGGAAGCTACCAGAGAGGTCGGACACCAGTTGAACCCCGCAACGATAGCCTCACTCAAAACGTACTGTGCTCTGAAGGGGTTACTGCTCTGGTACTTCGCCTTGTGGGCGATGACTCGGTCCCGGACATTGTTCTTGATGGCTTCTCGAAGAGGTCCGACTTCCTGCTCAACTGTCCGGGCATCAACACCCAGCATGGTGAGCATGGTCGGGATGGTCCCCGAGACATGGCAGGTGAAACAATGAAACAGCCCCAGCTCCACGTTGACCGAGAAGGAGGGGCTCTTTTCCATGCCTCCTTTGTGGAAGGGGCATCGGCAGGTAACGTTTCCGGCACCTGCTCTTTTTGGTCTTGGGTCTACGTACCTTTGAACAATGTCAAGGATTACCTCGCGCATTCTAGCTCCGTAGACGAGCTGCTGGGATGGTTGGGGTAGCCCTTATGTCGCTACCGTTGTGACCGTTCCTTCGCTTCTTCGGCTCATCGTCCTCGTCTCCTTCATCAGGATTCGCAACGAAAGTGCTCTTGAGGGAGAAGTTGAGGGCAGGTATTCCGTGAATGAGCAAAGCATCAAGATCAGCTTCACGTGTACCAGGAAACCCGAGAGCCAATTCGGGCTCCCGAGTCGACTTGTCCTCCCGCTTGACTACGCGGATGGAGAAGTCTGTGTCCTGGCCGAGGGCGTCGGAGTACGCCATCTCGTCCACGTTCGCGTTCTTGACGTCCTTGTCAGCCTTTCGATTTGCCTGACCCGTAGCGATGATCGGAATGCCGAACTCTCGAGCAGTGATCTTCGTGTCCTGAGAGATGTGAGCAACGGCCTTCCAATCCACGGTCCGCTTGTTCTGCCGGTCATCCTTCATCAGGTACAGACCATCGATGAGGACGATGTCGGGCTTGAACTCGCGAATCTTGGAATGGAGAAAGCTCATGCCGTTGTTAGAACCACCGCCCGTCACGAGGAACGCTGGGGAACGGGGTCCATTGTCCGGCATCTTGGCTTCGGCTTTGAGCTGAGCCAGGCTTCCGAAGAAGCGATCTCTATCAGCCGGCTGAAGCTTTCCCGACAGCAGGCTGTGGTAGTTGATCACTGACCGAATGGCCGCAACACGACGAAGGATCTGCTTGGGAGCCATCTCGAGGCTGTAAACAAGCACTCGAGCGTTTGCGTACATGTTGAGCAGGGTGACGATGTACAAAGACACCCAGGTCTTCATGCTCTTCGGTCTCCCGTAGATCATGATGAACTCACCTGGGTGGATGCCCTGCGTCGCTTCATTCAGAGGAGCCCACGGCCATGGAAGGCCCGTGATGCCGTGACCCAAGGACACCGTCTGGTAGTCCTGGAAGAGCGCATCATGGGCATCGGACAGGAGCATGTCGTTGGTCATCTCGTGGCGAGACGAGAGATCAGCGGCAGCTTCTCGAATGGCATCGAGCCCTAGCCGTGGGTTCTGATCTGCAAGACGAAGGATCCTCTCCCCATACTCCATGAGCTCGAGCCGCATCTTGGCGAGGCGGAGTTGCTCAAGAAGTGTTGGGAGGGTGTCTTGCGTCGGGACGTACTGAAAGCCAGGGAAGATCTGAGAAACAAGCTGAAAGCTGGGTACCGAGTTGAAGGTCTGCTTCGCGTGGAAGTGATCCCTCAGGTAGCCGAACAGCAACCTGCACTCGGGCGAGAAGAAGTAGGTTTCATCGACTCTCAGTCTTTCAACAGTATGAAAGTCCTGATACTCGACAATTTTGGAAATGATTTGATACTCGAGGCTGGCAGCCATCGACGTGCGACCTCCCTGAATGTGGTGGAACCAATCCCGCTGGAACACGGGGGTGAGCGACCACCTTGGTTACCGCCACAGAGAGCTGAAGATCAAGCTCCTCCTCTCTTCGGACCACCGAGAGTTGGAAGCTGCGGGAAGGAAAGGGCATCAGCAGGCTTAGTTTCTTCTGCCTGAAGCTCTTGACCTTGGTCATCGAATAGGTCAGCCAGTGCGTCTCTCTCAGCGCACTCGATGAAACGTCCAAGAGCTGCGATGGTTTCCTCGCTCCAAGAGGTCTTGGAGTAGGCCCCCGCGTGGAGGTTGTCCCCGAACTCCGAGTTCCCAAGCAGGATGAACTTGGCGTTAAGCTTGGGAGAAGTGATGAGGTTGATGCTCGCCTCCCCCAACCTCACGCCTATGATCTTGCATGGCCTGCGACTTAGCATCATCGGATCACTCCTAGCCCGTGATAGGAGAGCAGCTTCTTGTGCTCCTCGAACTGCTCATGACAGTGCTTCTGGGCGATGATGCCCGCACAACGAACGGCATAGTCGATCGCCGCATCGTTCTGGTCACACGTGAGTGTTACGGAAACGAACACGCCCCCACCATCCCCGAAATGCTTGGAGGCCATGTCTCGACCGACTGAGACCTTGGCTTCCTTGTTTCCGAGGATGGTGTGTAGTTGAAGGCTCTGCTGGTCCGCCACGGGGACCTCTCCTTCGAAGATGAGGCTATCGTTTGGGGTCTCAACCCTTACGACAAGCCAGGTGTTGCTGTTCTCGATCACGACTTCTTCTTGAGCTGAGCACCCAGCGGCGGAACCTGCTTAGGTCCCGTGATAGCCGGGGTCAGCTCCTTGGCATCCTTGGCCGCAGCGAAGACCTTGTCGAGGCTGTTCTTGCGAAGGAACTCGTTGGCCATGTCCGTATCGATCTCGGTCTTGATACGGATGGCACCACTGTCGAGGGCGGCCTTGTACATGCCCTGACGCTCGGCCAGAGTCACGAAGGTCTCGGGGATGAACCACTGAGACAGCTTCTTCTGAACCCGGAACGGGCCGAAGGTGATGGATGCAGCCTTGTCGTAGTTGGTCAGCTCGGCATCCCGGCGCATGACCTGTTCAGCATCGTCGAGGGCCCGGTTCCGCTTCTCACGAAGGTTGTCGATCTCGACCAGCTCCTCGGGATGGGAAGCAAAGAACTGAGCGAGGCGCTCCTGGAAAGCCCGGTCAGCCTCGACATACGCCATGATCTTGTTCTTCGTATCCTGCGAGAGGTGCTCGGCGTTGACCTGCTCGAAGCTGCGATCGGTGATGGTGCTCATTTTCTGTTGTCCTTTTTCTTCTCGAGAGGGGGTCGCTCTGGGGGTTGACGGATTCCGTAGTGAAGCCAGTTGAACCAATCGATAATGTGCATAGCCTTTAGGACGTCGTAGTACGTCATGTCCGACATACCGCCAGGCTTTGTGAAATCGTTGGTTCGCAGCAGAAAAGCGGGATGAAGCAGCGCCATGCAGGGGTAGGTAACCGTTCCTTGATGGTTAGTACCCATGCCCTGTCGTCCTGGAATGTGGATGTCGAATACTTCTCCACGCTCTTTGGTGATTTGGGCGTTCTTGCCCAGCATGGCCTCGAGAGACACACGGCCCACAGCCACGATGATGACTGGGTCCACCGTGTAGATGATCTCTACCAGACGACTACGACATGCAACTTGCTCATCTCGTGCAGGGTCGCGATTCTCTGGGGGTCTACACGCAACAACGTTTGTGTAGAAGGTCGTGTGGAGAAGGATGTCTCGCGTCTCACTCTCCGGGAAATCATCGTTCTCGCTCATCCTCATGAGCCGATAGTCGACGGAGGTAGACCCGAGGTACTGATCCAGCAGTTGACCGGCCTGCCCAACGAAAGGAACGCCGGCCAAATCCTCGTTTGCTCCTGGAGCCTCCCCGATGACAAGGATCTGTGCGTCCGGGTTTCCATAGCCGAACACCACTGATTTTCTGGTCTGGGAGAGGCGGCATCCCTGGCAAGTCGACCATCCCTGTTGCATTTGATTCAGCCAGGAAGCTTTATCCATGGGTTCTCCTAAATGTTCGGCATGGGAATCTGTTCATAGCCAATCTTCCAACCCTTCAAGTGCTGCTTGAGTTGGTAGATCATCCCCCTGAACCTCCCAATGTTTATGTCATCGAAGATCATGACCATTGGAGGCATCTTGTTTGGGTGTGTTCTCTGTACTCGCCCGATCATCTGCTGAAGGTCGTTGGGCGAGCTCAGGGGGGTAAGAATGAAAAGAGCGTCGAGGGCGGAATCGCTGAGGCACTCCGTGCCGAGGTCGTCGATCGCGAAGGCGATTCGGCTCTCAACGACGTCGGAGATGCGTCTCTCGTTGGGGGTATCCCCTGTTACGCAGGCAGAGCCCTGGAACCTGGAACTCAAAGAAAAAAGCATGTCCTTTGAGTGGCTCAGGCAGAGGATCTTGCGCCCTGCGTCCAATGCTTCTCGAACGCAGAATTCTCTAATTTGAAGACTTCTTTCGTTTTCTCCTAGAAGAGAGCGAAGGCGAGGCACGCTGACCTCGCCAGCCTTATCCCGGGCTTCAGCCGAATTTTCATCGATGACTACGTCAGTTTCCTGGAAATAAACGTCCGGAATCATAGGCTGCTCCAAGTCGGTGTAGAAGATCCCGCCGAGGTGATAGTTATAGACCCACTGTTTTTGGTCCAATCGGTTCGCTGTCGCAGTCAACCCAAACCGAAGTCCCTGTACGAGGGGAGCTGCCTTGGCAAACCAAGGAGCAGACAGGTGGTGGACTTCGTCGAACCAAACCGATCCGAACCACGCACCAAAGCCAACAGGCAAAGAATTGGTAGAAGCTTTCTTTGCCAAGGTCTGGATCGTGGCGATCGTGATGGGACGCTTCCAGTCTTCCTGAGCTCCTTGAAAGAAGCCGATTTTTTCCCCGGCAGGAAGGGAGATAAAACGTTTTATCTCTCCCGCCCAGTGCGAGAGCTGCACGCCGTTGTTGACAACGATTAGAGAAGGGACGTTGAGCTCAGATATCTTCTTGAGCGCAAGGACAGTCTTGCCCTTCCCGCATGCGAGATTGAGGATCCCGCCTCGAGCGGTGCTCAGGTGTTCCCAAGCCCTTGCCTGTTCATGGTTCCTCATCGTGATGTTGTCCCCGATATGGGAACGAGCAAAACGATGGGGAGTGATATCGATGAAGGGGAACCCGTAGTTGCGGTACTGATCCGGGCTGATGAACTCTCGAGGGACGATAAGGTGGTCTTCCGTCTCATCCCAAAAGGTCACCAGCACCGGATCGCCTTTCTTGGCGCTCCAATACTGCAAGGACGCCTTGACGGCATCGACACGCACGAGCTGTTTGGGCAGCCAGAGCATGTTCGATACGTACGCTGCATCGGGCCTCTTCACGACCAGGCTGATCCCGGTCGTGGGATCCATGATGCCTCCTACTGTTTACGTGGCGGCTGCTCCTCTACCCCAGGAGGCCAACGCCACAGACCGAAGAAGTTGGACAATTCATGAAAGAAAACTTGTCCGAGCCGAAGGAAGATGTGCTTCACCAGCCTCTCACCCACCGTTTCATTGGGGTACGGTGAGTAATACTGGTTGAAGTACTGAGACTGCTGAAATGCCCCTTGCTGAATCGCTGGTATATGGTGCTGCGTTTGCTGTTGGGCAACAGGCAGAGCCATAGCAGGAGGGGCTGTCATCATGGTAGGGGGCGGAGGAGGAAACGAAGCCCCTGAGAAGACTTGTGGTGGTTGTGGTTGAGTCACCCCGACTCGAATAGGCTGTTGTGGGACAAGATGGTTTGCTGGCTGCCCCGCCCAGTACGGCTGAGGAGCTTGATACGGTTGTGGCTGGTACATAGGCAGAGCATTCGGATGCGGAACAGTGGTGGACCTGAACTGAGAGCTCTTGCAGGACATCCGGTAGTCACACCTGTTGCACTCCTTATCGTCCTCTTGATACTGCCTTCCCCAGCACACCGGCGCCCCCGACGGTCTAGGATCCATCTGAACTCCTCCTTCCAAAATAAATCGGGCAGGCAAATCAGCCCGCTAGATCCTTATCCCGCTGAACTTCCTGGTTTGGCTTGGCACAGAGGTGCCTTACTCGTAGGATGGCAAGTGGCCACCCACTGGGAGCACAAGATGAACAAGTTTGCAGGCTTGGTGCTCGACATCCATGACGATGTCGACGGAGCCGTTCTCCGAGGCATGATTGCCGATCCGAAGGACATCCCTGACTTCATCAAGTCAGCGGAGCTGATCACGTCGGATAAGGCAGCCTCGATCCCCGACGACAATTACGCTTTGGTCCTGGTAGACCACGGCCGCAAGATGAGGAAGTTCGCGACGGTTGATAAAGGTAATACTGCCCTCTCTGTCTTGTACCTTCTGAAGCAAGCGCATTTGCTTCCTGGGAAAGCGGTGAAGGTGGCCGCCGCAAACCTCCTCGAAGCCTGTGACCGCTTCCACCTGGAGGCTCCTGAGCAGTTGAAGCTCGCGGCGTCGACGGGAATCAGCAGTATCTCCGATGAATCCGACGCCCACTTTCGTCGGGCCGTAGATAGCAGAGAGGGGGAAGAGCGCCCCGAGTTGGGGAAGGGGGATGCCTCGGCCGACGTTCGCAACAGGGCGAACACGGAACCCGTGATGGGCACCAACTTCATGGAAGTCCCTCCCTTCACAACGAAGGAGCGCTTCTCCGATCAGAAGGGGACGTCCATCGATAACGAGAAGCTGGCCTCTGCCGATCTCACCGGCATGTTCAGCTCAGGGGTGAACGTATCCACCAGGAAGCGTAATTGGAGAACCTCTCCCTACGTTGATGTGGCTGACTGGGAGCCCGGAGCGGATTCCCTTCACAAGGTAGCCTCAGCTTCTCGTACTCTCCTCAACGGAAAGTACCCGGTTGACAGCTACGACCAAGTCAAGCTCGCTGAGAAGTACCTGGAAGAGCACCACCTCAAGTTTCACCCCGAGTATCGCCGTGCCTACTGCGTAAAGCTGGCAGAGCGGCAGCAAGAACTCGGTATCGAGAGTAGCTCTCTGGTGGAGAAATACGCCTCTGCTGGATACGGAGGGGACGTCGATGCACACGTCCTATACCGCCGTCGCTTCGTTACCGAGGATATGCACCCTGTCCTCGAGATGATGGTTGAGAAGAGGGCACAGGTAAACCCGGAGACTTTCGTCGAAGCTCTCCACGAGTTTGACAAAATCGCCCATCTCAAGCATTTGTGGGGAAGCTCCATCTCGGACCCCTGGGCTTCTACCTACGGGCTCTCCCTGGAGAAGGTGGCCGAAGAAGATTGGGACTGGGAAGAGAACGGTGTCTACGTTGACGAGGACGACCTCGAAAACCTGGCCACTAATGGAATGCAGCTCCTAGTCAAGAGTTTCGGAGAGAAATTCGCCGAGGAGTTCCGTAAGGAACCGAAAACCTTCTTCCAGGCTCTTCCTCTTCCCAACAAGTTGGTTCTCGGTCGAATGGCCATGGATCGCTATTCCGGGACTGGGACGGAGTGACGTAACATCCACTCCCCATGGAGAAGACTCCGGCAGAGCATTTCTACGAGTCTTTGGTTGGTCAGATGCGCCGGGAACCAGAGCCGGTGTCTGCACCAACCTTCTCGTATGAAGACACAGAAGACGCCCTAGAAAAGCTGGGTCAGGATCCAGTTGAGCCTCCTCCTACGGAAGAAGAGCTCAATACGGATAAGACCCAGCAGTTGTTCTTTCGGCCTGTCTCCAAGTCGAACTTGTTCTCCCATCCCGAGGCGCATCCCTACGTTCTCGATTTGGCGTTGATCAAGACGTTCCGACTCGACTGGTTTACGTGGGACCCTGAAACCCTTTTTCAGGAGATCAAGCTCACGTTCAACACCAGCATCGCCGACATCAACAGGGTCAAGATCATGGCCGTCATGACCCTGCACATCACCGATGCAGCTTGGGAGCAGTGGGAGGTGTTCGAGAAGACCATCACCGCTCTCAACAGCATGCTTCCTCGACCGGGTTACATGCAGCCGTGTGATGTTCCGTCTTTGATGGCGGGCGTCGACATCATGAACTCAATCCGTACGGAAGACTTCGGCGATGAGGTTGGTCGTTACACCGCCGCATGCTTCATGAATGATGAGATCAGCTACGCCCCGGAGCCCCTGGATTTCTGTCAGCCGTTCCTATCGCAGCCTCGTTACAAGTGCGAGCACTGCGGGAACCATGGAAGTGCTCTTCCTCCCTTCGACGGGCGCTGCGATGCTTGCTCGGCGAAGTTCAGGGATGATCACCCCTTCAATTTCAAGGCTGCTGAGTGGGCTGTAGACGACCCCGGTTCCGTGGACTACTACCTGCTCTTCGATTTTGAGGCCACGAAGAAGAGGTTCGAGGAACTCGAGAAGCTCCCAGCCGACCAAATCAAGATCGACGAGACCGCCGATGATATCGAGGCGGCTAAGCTCATTCACGCCGTTGATTACCGAGATCTGCGCCGTCAGCAGAAAGATCGACAACTCAACGACCTCAAGGACTGGCTGGTGGACTCATGATCAATACCTCAACAGTCAGTGCTCTCGGGGATGAACTCGCGAAGATTGCCTTCCTCGGGGCTATGGGAAAGGCCGTCTCTAGGGGATGGCACTTTCCTTCGGGCATGTGGACCAAGACCATGCAAGGTGGAAAGCCTGCCTGGGAAGCTGCCGAGAAAGCCACCTTCATGGGGAAGGGAAAGTTCACAAAGAATCTCCCAATCGGAGACAAGAGCATCACGACGGCCATTACGGCAGCAGCTCTCCCAGGTGCCCTCAAGAAAGAGGATCCGATGGGAGAAGGCCGTTCCCGCCTCGAGCGCCTGAGCGGGCTTGCCGGGTCTACTCTTGGTGGTTTCGCTGGCTCGGGAGCCATGTCTTCTCTTCCGATGAAGAAGCTCCCCGTGGCTCGCTCGATCGTCGGAGCTATCGGCGGAAGCATGCTGGGAGAGCGTCTGTCGACCGCTCCCTTCCGTGCTGCTCGAGCGAAGGCGGAGATGCCTGTTCTGTCGGATGAACAGCGTGCTCAGCTCATGAGCCGCTCGGGAGTTGCCGGATGACCAATTCTTCTCTGGGCTTTATCGGAAATAACGCCCGCTTCGACAACTTCCACAATCAAGGTCAGGGCGGCTCTCTCCGCTACCCCTCTCCGTTCTTCGACATCGGGCATACGTACCTGCCCACCAGCGTTAAGCAGATGTTTCGTTGGTGCAGGTACTACTTCCTCACCAACCCCATCTGCAACGCCGTCACGTACAAGATGGCGGAGTACCCCATCACACCGATTCAGGTGGATGAGGCTGACTCCGAACTCAGAGAGAAGTACACCGATCTAATCGAGAACGGGCTCCAGCTACGGGGTACGCTCATCGAGGTAGGTCTCGACTACTTCTGCTACGGCAACGCCTTTGTCACTATCCACTACCCGATCGAGAAGTCCCTAATCTGCACCAACTGCAAGAAGTGGCACAAGGCAAAGGATGCAATCTACAAGTTCAGGAACTTCCACTACTACCTGGCTTGTTCGGCGTGCCAGACCACGACGGAAGCCAAGGTACACGATCAGACCATCAGGAACCTGAAGGCCATCAAGATCGTTCGTTGGAACCCTGAGCACATCACCGTCGAGCACAACGAGATTACGGGCAAGACTGACTATTTCTTCGAGATCCCTGTCTCGGTCCGTAACGATGTGATGATGGGCAAGCGCCACATCATCGAAAACATCCCCGACGAATTCATCAAGGCTCTGCGTGAGTCGAAGAGCCTGCGCTTCCGTGATGGTGAGATGTACCACCTGAAGCGCCCGACGATTGCACAGAAGGACCAGGGATGGGGTATGCCCATCATCCTTCCGGTCCTGAAGGATACGTACTACCTACAGATCCTTCGCAAGGCGCAGGAGTCTATCGCTCAGCAGTACATCGTTCCTTTGCGTGTTCTGTTTCCTCAGGGAGGAAGCAGCACCTCTGACCCCTACTCCACCATCGACCTCAGCGTTTGGCGCAACCGCGTCGAATCCGAGATCGAGAAGTGGAGGATGGACCAGAACTACATCCCGATCATGCCCCTTCCGATTGGTAACGAAACCATCGGAGGAGAGGGCAAGGCGCTCATGCTTCACCAGGAAATGCGTGCCTGGTCGGAGCAGATCGTCGCAGGCATGCATGTGCCGATCGAATTCATCTTTGGCGGTCTCTCGTACTCAGGGTCGAGCGTCTCGATGCGCATGCTCGAGAATCAGTTCCTCGGGTACAGAACGAAGCTGTTGGTCTTCTGCCGAGACTTCGTTCTCAAGAACATCGCCAACTACATGGAGTGGGTGCCTCCCAAGATCAAGTTCTCTCGCTTCCGTATGGCGGATGATCTCCAGCGAGCTGCTCTGATTCTCCAGGCGAATCAGGCTATGAAGGTTTCTGATACGACCTTCCTTCAGGAGCTGGATCTCGACGTCGTTCAGGAGGAGAAGTACAAGGCATCCGAGCTCAGCAAGCAGCTCGACAATCAGCGCAAGATGCAGCTCGCCAACTCCCAGCTCCAGGGAGAGATTCAGATTGTTCAGGCCCGCTACCAGGCGCAAGCTGCTCGCATCATGACATCCGCTGGTATGCCTATGGGCATGCCGCAAAACCCGGGGTCCTTCGGATCTTCGACGGGTGGCGCGACAATGGATGGGGACCCGATGGCCTTGGGCGACACAATCCCCGGACAACCCGCTGCTGGAGGAACACAGCAGCCAATGGCAGGGGAACAGGCTGGCCCTGGTATGCCCGACGGGACCACCGTCTATCCAGAAAACGCCAATGCACCTCCGGCAGAAGGGCTTCCTGCCGAGGTCATGTCTCCGCTCAACATGAGCCAGGCTGGCGGACAGATGAACATCCTCTATCTAGCTCGACGGGCTGCAACCCAGATCGGCAAGATGGAACCGATGGCTCGTCAGCTCGCTATCATGGACATGCGAGCGTCGCAGCCCCAGTTGCACAAGATCGTCGTCCAGCTCATGGCTTCCGAGCAGGGCTCGCAAGAGAACCCGCTCGATCCGTTGCAGAAGCCGATGCCGGACCAGAAGCCTCCCCGCCGCAAAGTTTCTATGGGCTGACGGGTATAAGGGGGTTGCCCTACCCCCTTTCCGTGGGCTTTCTTTTCTTTTCGGTTTGTACAAGGAGGTCGCGTTCCAATGGATACTTCTGTCCAGAATTCAATCATTTCCGAGGCAAAGCCTGCCGTGACTCGTAAAGCGCTGACATTCGTCAGGCATTTCACCACCGAGGGGGTTCACCCATTCGACACGGTTGAGTGGGCTACCAGAGATGCGGTCATCAAGGGGCGTGGCGGCAAGGAGCAATTCCGTCTTGACGGGGTTGAGGTCCCTGCCTGGTGGGAGCCAAACACGATCGGCATCGTTGCCGAGAAGTACTTTCGAGTCATTAAGGGCGTGAAGGAGCGCTCGGCCAAGCAGATGTTTGACCGAGTCGCTTCATGGATCACCGAGCGAGGGATCGACCAGGGACTCTTCGCTAGTGAGAATTCCGCCAAGATCTTCCATCACGAGCTTCTTCATTTGCTCGTTCATGGAAAGTACGCATTCAACTCCCCCGTTTGGTTCAACGTCGGAGTCATTCAGAAGCCCCAGTGCTCGGCGTGTTTCATCCAATCCGTGGATGACACGATGGGCAGCATTATGGAGCTGGCCCGTAACGAGGTTATGCTCTTCAAGGGAGGTTCCGGTACGGGGTCGAACCTCTCCAACCTTCGGAGCTCTTGGGAAGGTCTTTCGGGCGGAGGAAATGCCTCTGGTCCTGTGTCATTCATGAAGATGTACGACGCGGGTGCAGGTGTCACCAAGTCCGGTGGCACCACACGTCGTGCAGCCAAGATGGTTGTCCTCAATGTGGACCACCCAGACATCCTCGAGCAGAGCAATGGCCTGCCCGGTTTCATTGGATGCAAGCTCGATGCAGAGGAGCAGGCCAAGGCCCTCTACGATACGGGCAAGTACTCGGCTGAGTACAACGTCGCCGGTAATGTGTACGACCGCGTTGGGTTCCAGAACGCCAACAACTCGGTTCGTGTCACCGACGAATTCATGATGGCCGTCGAGAATGACGACCTGTGGGCCACGAAGACGAAGGATGGAGAGATCCATCGTCACTACTCAGCCAGATCGATCTTCAAGAAGATGGCGGAAGCTGCTTGGGCCTGTGGAGACCCGGGCATACAGTTCGACTCCGAGACTAACCGTTGGCATACGTGCCCGGAAAACGGCCGCATCAACGCATCCAACCCGTGCTCTGAGTACCTGTTCCTCGATGATACGGCGTGCAACCTGGGGTCCTTGAACCTTCTCAAGTTCCTGGACAGCAACGGGGGGTTCGATACGACGTCTTTCGAGAAGGCAGTCGCACTCACCATCACGGCAAAGGAAATCCTCGTCGAAGCATCCTCTTACCCGACGGAGAGCATCACCGAGAATAGCCGCAAGTACCGTACGCTCGGTCTTGGGTACACTAACCTGGGGGCGCTCCTGACTTTCTGGGGACTGCCCTATGACAGTGATACCGGTCGTACAACAACGGCAGCCATCACCGCCATCATGTCTGGTGCGGCCTATCAGCAGTCAGCCCTGCTTGCTCGTGCTCAGGGTCCTTTCCCTGAGTACAAGAAGAATGAGCAGGCGATGCTGACCGTTATGCACGATCATGCTCGTGCAACTCGGTCCATTCGCAAGAGTGACCTAGACAAGCGCTTCCTTCACCTGGCGGAAGACGCTGCCAACGCGTGGCGACTGGCTGTGGAACTCGGCATTGTCCACGGCTACCGAAACGCCCAGACCACTGTCATCGCCCCTACGGGAACCATCTCGTTCCTGATGGACTGCGATACGACAGGCATCGAGCCTATGCTCGGTGTTGTTACGTACAAGAAGTT
>JACCDR010840623.1_pt1 | contig 23246 bp, 20 predicted proteins | sample 7446431 | NCBI WGS metagenome assembly JACCDR01 (sample SAMN15323443, study PRJNA562643) | freshwater metagenome | isolation source: river surface water | place: USA:Blue River Watershed | collected 2017-08-17 | reverse complement strand
TCCGAGCCGCTTGAATTTGGCGCAAGTTTTCAAGTTCAGTTTTAATTTGTTTTGCAATGGTATTGATGACTTCCATATCAAGATGTGCATACTGCGTGTTCACGATTCCAGTTTGTTCTAACAACATGCGCTCAGCGACGAAACCTGATGCCAAGATGGCTAGTTTTGCATTGAGGTATCGCAGGTTTGTTAGACTTGGATTCGCCCACAAAGCATCAACTGTTTCCAAGGCAGAAGGTGTATTTTCAACAACCCCTCGAGGCAATGATCGAAGCAATACAGAAGCTGTGACAATACGAGCTGCCTGATAGACGGCCAGCTGTGAAGCTGCAAGACCATCCGCCTGACGATCAAGCTTTGTTGATGAACTTGGAACATTCAACGGAACTTCTCCGCGAAACCGCACGCTGGCCTCACCTGTTTCTTCAACAATGAGAACACGCCTGGTCGAATCGACTTTAAGGACAAGGTTTACATTCTGACGACGACGATTCCAAACGCGATTATCTCTTTTGTGCCGCACCAAAAGATCCGGCAATCTTCGGCTTAACTGACTCAAAACATTTTCAAGATTTTTTGCTGTGACACCCGCGCCGCCTCGAACATCTTCAAGGGTGAGTCGAAGGAAATCGATGACGCCTTCATCAACAGTTACATTAATTTTGTTATTCATATCCATCACGAGCTGAGCTCGCATACTGCTGAGCTGCTCTTCAATTTTATTTCGCGTCAATCGACGCCAGACGGGTTCAGACAAATGGGGCATCATGCTCCATGCTTCAAAGTTCAAACGACGCAGCCATCCTGCATTGGGTCCAAACAGATTCGTGAAAAATTCTTGCATGGCTGTCCGTGAGTCCTGGGCATCTTGACGACTCAGGAGTGCCGTATCAATTCTACCGCTCGCGTCCGAAGCATTTGTAAAGCGCTGCTCAATGAGTTTTTCTGGATTTGCAACGATAAATACGATGCCGTTGCCATATTCCATTTCAATAGAGCGGGTTGAGTTGATTTCGTATTGCTCTTTCACATAAGAAACAAACGCAGTCGGGTCTTGTGCAACGACTTTAAAAATATCTCCGACCGAATAATCTGAGTATCTCCCAAGTGCTGGTAAAGACCGTTTGCGAATTCCTGCAATATTATCCTCGACCGCAAACTGAAGGGAGAGTCTCTCTGCTTCAGCCGCCTCGTGGAGGAGCTTTGCCTGGAGCACCTCTGCTTCAGACGTAGTCCCTTCGGAAAGTTCTCTTTCTTTTTTTCTGAGGTTTGTCAAAAGTCTGAGGGTTTCTTCTGTTTTACTCTTCAAACGCGCGCCAAGGTTTCGAATGGCATCTAGATAATCGTTTGGATTTTTCATTTGCTGACGGGCACGTCCTTCACCTTGCACGGTCCAAATAAATGAATTTGATTCTTGAGCTGCACGAACGATCTGTTGATCCGCTCTCTTTTTGTCCCAATCGACAACTTGATCATTTTTAACAACTTCTGGATTTTCCATTCGCTCGCGGAGAGCATCACGTTCTTTATGCGACTTCAGCTTTTGAACTTCATCGACCATGAAGACGTAGTCAATTTTCATTTCAATTTCACCCATATCCAGTTCGTGCGGATTGCGCTCACGAATTGGTCGCCCCTTCGTGCTCCATTTATCCACTGGAATATAATCTGCGTTGTCAGTGATCACTTCACGAATAAAGACATTTTCCAAATTGAGCTTTTTAACAAAGAGGTTCACAATTTCTGACTTCCCCACCCCTGGATATCCCATCAAAGGAATAACTGGTGGGTTGGAAGAGCGAGAGAGGTTGGCTTGCTTTTGCATGATCGTATAAAGAGAAGAGGCGATCTGCTCGACGTATCTTTCAAGACCGACGAGTTCTTTGTTGATATCTGCTGTGACTTGATCCAGCTGCTTTCGAAATCTTGATAATTTATAGTTTGCTTGTTCAATTCGAATTTGACGGAATCGATCGCGAGTCACTTGAGCTGACTCTTGATCTGCTTTAGAGCGCACTTCTTTGAGCATTTCTTCGATTCGAATATCATTGGCATTGTCTTGGAGTTCTTCTTGTAAGAGCTCGATTCTCTTTGCACGATCTCGGCTTCTTTCACTGCGAATCTGTTCGATTCTTTCTGTGAGTTGCTGTCGATATGCTTTGAGAGCAGTGATTTGATCAACAGGAGCATTTGTTACCGGTTCAGCGCTAGTGACTGCAGTTGTTGTGGCTGGTCTACCAGATCGCAAAATGTCTTCGCATTTCTCGGAGGCATAAACCGAAGGAATGATCGTTAGAACCAACAACACTGAATGACAAAGTATAACCGCTTGATTTTTCATCTTATAAAGATCAAGAGCAATTAACATACCGCCTGTGCTGTCTCAGTTCTTCCTTTAGCACTTAGGTTCAAGGTGGTTTTCATGAAAAGTCATAAAATGCGCAAAGCTGTCAACCGGATTGACATGTCTTATTTTGACAAATGATTTGAACCATTCTGAGACACAGGCTGAAAAAGCTCAATATTGATCTGGTGAAGTTTTGTTGCCATCCAGGAACGGTACGGGGCAACGGCTGTCCCCACTCCAAACTCGCTACAAAGTGGTGAGTTATCATTTTTTGTGTAGACCAGTTGATTGATTCCGACAAGTTCAATGCGACGATCTGGCAAACGAGCATAGATTGGACCGCCAGAGTCTCCATGACATATTTTTCCGCCCTGCTTTTGGTTCCAAATGAACTCTCGCGATTGAGGAAAAATCCGAGACACTCGGTTTTCACTGAGTCGATGTCTCATAATTTTGAGCGAACGATCTCCAACCTTGCCATCATTCACAAAGCCATAACCAAGGAAATATAAAAAGTTGTCAGAGGACTCAATCGATGTTTCGCCGGTGCCATTAAACCGCTGCGACATCTCTGCAACTGTTGCGTAATCTTGCGGAGCCTCCATCGTGAGAACAACTAAGGCTAAATCATTGGTTGCCTGATGATGGAGTTCGACGAGGTTGTCATTCACTGGTTGTGGGAGTGTTTCATTTTCAGGACGATAGTTTTCATGAACCAGAATTTGCCGTGAAACTCGTCTCTTGCGAACGTCTTGCAAATCAGATCCGTTATTGGCCATTGGCTCAGCAGAGAAAACGGCGACAGCAGAATCAGCTTTGATTTGGCCAGATGATCCACGAAAGCAGTGAGCCGCTGTCAATACCACGCGTGGGTGAATCAGCACGCCAGAGCAGGTCCCGACGCTTTTCATCTCAGCGCCTTCTTGCTTGGTGAGGTTCAGATAGACAGCATATTTTGGCCAAACATTATTTGGAGTCAGCTTTTGACCGCAGATGATTTCATTTTCTGCACAAGCTTCGGCCGGAGCTGTTCTTTGATCTTTGCTGCGATCATCATTGCTATTTCCCGGCGCACAGCCAGCCAAAAGCAATCCAACCAACAGAGCTGAAGAGATTAAGTATTGATTCAACATATCGCCGGTGAAAATGCAAAATAAGTGACAGGTGGTGAGCAATTCATTTCGATTTGAGACACTCAGACTGTCAAACTGGTCAGCAGAGTGCCGGAGTTCAGCTTCAATGGAGTTCGTTGATGATGGAAAACGAGGATCGTTGCACTTCTCCCAATAGGCCCACTTCCTTTAGTTGTTTCGAATGACGGGAACTAAGCGATTGATCTTGATTTCCGCCGCATTGGTCAGCGCTCTTTTCCTTTGATTGATCTCTGAACTGAGAGCTGGTCGATGAGATTCAAAGATGGGAAGGTTTGTTTCACCAACGGAAAATAGCCTGCGGATATCTTGTTCTATATGAGAAAAGTATCGGTTCAAACGCGCCATCACCTGTCTTGGAGTTTCTCCGGAGATATCTTGGTAGATGTCTGTTTCAACGTCTTGCCATATCGACGGGTCATTGATGCGCTGGATGAGATCTGAATAATTCGTGGCAGCTTCCATATTCTCAATTGTTCTTGATAAGACTCGGTTGATTGAGCCGACGCGATTCCGTTGTTGAAGCTGACCTCGAATACTATGGAGAAATGTGGAAACTTCCGCTGATCGGGCCCGAGGCATGTTATTTTCTGTGGCACCATAAAGAATCAAAAGAATTTGAGGGTATTGGTTAAATTCTCGTGTAAGAATGTTTTCTTCTTGCAGCAGTGCTGGAACCCGCGCCAAGCTGTTCAATGTTCTGTCGAGTTGCGGTAAATCTTGAAATGCCGGAACACATGTCTGGAGCGTTTTGATTTTATCAGCTATTTTTTTGACCTCGATAAGTTTGAGATAGTTTTTCAGCTTTTCTCTTGGATTCATGGGTTGCATGGCTTGTTCCATTTGTGAGAGAAGACTTATCACTTGCTGATTGACTTCGTAATCTTCCATCGCGAGATAGTTGACACGATTATAATCCTCCTCGCGAGCAAAACTAGCAGGGATTTGGAGTCGAAATTTTTCGTTCATCAATGAAACTAAATCGTCAATTCGAAGATGTATTTCCGTACCTCCATGCCGGGTTCCTGGAAAACTGAAATGGGAAGATCTACTCCCTCTGACAGCATGAAAAATATCTATTTCAGAGTTCAACACAACAATGTCCTGGATAGCAGAAAATACAATGGACGGAGCCAAGATGGCTTCATAGAGTACCCTGCGTGAACGAAATGGGTTATTATTTGTCACAGAATCTAAAATTTTATCTACCTCACAGCCGAGGCCGATCCTCGCATTTTGAGTATGTTGGGGGATGGTTCCGCTAGCATAACGCGTAATTGATGAAAAATCTCCGACAGTGTGTCTTCCTAACAAGCACGCTCCTGCTCGGACTAAGGGATCGGTCCGAAGTGCCGGTTCAATTAAAACCAAGCCTGAAATTTGATTGGCATAAGCCGGGTCTGCCGCGACTTCCGCGGCTAAAGCGCCCCCGGTGGAGTGCCCAATGAGAATGACTTTGGATGAACCCTTTTCGGACAAAAGCTGAATGGCTTCGCGAACCTCCATCTTCCAATCTTGTGCGGTGGTATTTGCACTTTCTGAAGCACGCTCTCCGTTTCCTCGGTAAGTGATTGATATAAAGTTTGCATTGAGTCTTCGAGGAATTTCAAAAAAACGAGAAAACTGGTTTGAAGTTTCCCACAACCCATGAAGAAAAAGAAAACCCACCTCATGAGCACGCTCTGGGAAAGAGGTTGCTCTAAAGAGGTTGGAACTCGTTGGCCTCGTGGTTCCTTGAACGGCCAAAGCCTGTCGCCTGGCTTTTATTTGATCGATAAATCTTTCACGTCGAACGTTAACGCTTTCCTCAAGACGTAATCCTGAGAAGAGGTTTTGATTGATTCGTGCTCGGCATTGATCGGATAGCTCATCCATGGTCTGGTTAAAATTCACTGCAAATGAGGTTGTAAGCGAGAGCATCGCTGCGCAAAAGACGACAAAATGACTCTTTAAATTTTTCATGGATTTCATTTTGAATGGGTCCTCTATTTGTTTACTGAACCTTCCTTTTCAATTCTAGATCCACAATGAGAGCTTCATTTTGATTCACTGGGTACGACTTGGGGTTTTAAGCGTCAGAAACGACCTATAATGAAACGTTGACGTTTCGACCAATGTGACAAAAATTGAAATATCACCATCTAGAATGTAAATTTTGTGTAAACTATAGGCTGTGCACCAATTTGCCACTCTATCTGCATGGAGCGGCGGGGTCTTTTGATTCAAAAACCAAATTTTACCTCATCTTTGATGACCATTCCTTGCTGAGTCAGCACGGCATCAAACGGACCACCCTTCAAAGTAGATAAATTTTGTCTAGAGAGCTCAATGGCTCTGAGCATGTGTTTTTTGTTGAAGTCAAATTTTTTTGTTGCGGCATCGTCGTTTGTCTTCAGCGAATTTCCCTCGATAATGGCCACTGATTTGTCGCTGGCGCTGTGACGTTATGAAAATTCTACTTTCATCAGAATATATTTATTTATGTGTTTTGGGGCAATTGACAAACTAACTTTTTAGAGTTTATACCTTTGCCTTCCGCTTATACAATCAACTGAAAGGAAAACGTGACGATGAAAAAGAACTACGAAGATCTCGGTCATTTCTTTAAAGAAAAACGCGAAAATGCAGGAATGACTCAATTGGAAGTTGCTAAAAAACTAAGCTACACTTCAGCTCAGTTTATCTCTAACTTTGAAAGAGGTCTTTGCTCTTTGCCAGTTCCTGCAATCAGAAAACTTTCTACAATTTACAAAGCAAACACTGATGCAGTTTACAAACTTCTTGTTTCTGCTGAAGAAGCTCGAATTCAAGAATTATTCTACGGTAAGAAAAAACGATAGTCGATCGTTTGAATTTTTTAAGTCCTCTTTGGACAAATAAAAAAGGAGCTTATAAAGCTCCTTTTTTATTTTGTCTCTTGTGATCAGACTACTGCAGGTTCTTCTGAATATGACTTCTTGTGACCTCATCCAACGAAGGAATCCGGCTTCTTGCAACTTCTCGCGGAGCATGAACACGATAATAATTACAGTACTGATTTGAGTTGATGCAGGTTGTTTCGCGAAGTGCTCGGCTCCCCCGGGTTCCCATCCACCATCTTGTATGCATCGGCAAATCAATTCGCGGAATGTTCGTCAAAGATAAAGATTTCACGGATTGGTCAGGAATGTTTTGGGCTTGAAGACCCAATTTTTGAGTTAACTCCTGCGCAACTGAACCAAATGAATAAAAAACAGCGTTGGGAGATCTCTGTCTGATGATCTGCAATAACGAACGATGGCTATTGAAGACTTGTGCTTGGTTGATTAAACCGCGCGCTCTTTGAAAGTCAAAATTTGCATCATCGCGAAGGGTGTCATACGGCAGACTTCGAATAATCAGATAGTCTTGACCCAGGTCTGATTGAGACTCTATCCATGTTTGTAACTGCTGTCCTACAGTTCCGGTTAATGCTCGGCCAGAGAACATATCATCATGGCTTTCTTGATCGGCGTAGATCACAATTTTTGCTCGATCAAATCGTCCGCGGTATGAACCAATCATGTTTCCAAAACTAGGATGTGATTTTGGTGTCGTCCCACTGAACTGCTGTGGAAATCCAGCAAGAACCGCTGATGTTTGACAACTGTGAGTCACTACCGGACCACATGGACCATAATCAAATGCATAGACCCGGTTTGCTTCGGTAGATATCAATCGAGATGGATCAAGCAATAGACTGCGATCATTATTCGTCACCTTTGGTGGTTCCCACCAAAAATCAAGACGCTGATCAAACTGCGGACCTAAAGCCGAAGGTGAAGATGGTCTATCTTCCGGATTTGATGCATACGGGGCACTTCCAGAGTATTCACCATCGCTTGAGAATATTTGGATAGCATCGCTTCCCTTGCGGTTGGATGTCGTACCCTGCCAGCCCATTCGCCAATTTGTACCAAAAGCAAGATCCTTCATGGGAACCTGGGCATTTCGATAACGAAACTCGCTATTTAAATAAGCTTCTGTTGCGCCGGCATCTTTTGGCAACCAGCCTGGATTTTTTCTTTTGAAATCTGCAACATATCTAGCTGCATTCGTGAATCCTCGAATGATATTTTGAAGAGCTGCTTCGCCTCCATTGTTTGGATTGGCTCCACCTGGGTGCGGAACTCCAATCACAACAATCGTTTGGTTAAAGGTCACTTGTGATCCATCAAGGAACTGATAAGTTCCCGCGTTGATGGTGCACGGAAAGCGAAAGCAAATGTCTTTTCCTTTGGTGCTCGGAGTACTTTCTAAGAAAGACCTGAGCCACGTTCTTAATGATTTTTGTCCGCCTGCTCCGATCCCCATCATTAATCCGAGCTGACTCGCATTTGTTTTTGCCATGTGATTAAAAAGAGCATGTCGGTAAGTCACAATGGGGCTTCTTGTGTCTTGTTCGAGCCAAGCAAAGGACGGGTTATCTTCAAGTTGTCCGTTAATGGTGTAGACAAACGTATTCATAAAAAGATAGCTGTCATTAATTCCGAGATAGTTCAAAAAGTTCTGAGTTTTTGTTCCAGTCGATCCAGTGAATGTGCGATTTGAAATATTCTCGTCTTGCGCGCCTTCCTGCCCAACAACAAAAACCTTCACTGAGTTTGGCTGTAATCGACCTCGGTACCACATAGGACCAAAGATCCAACGAAATTTTTCTGCACCCTCTCCCAGAACTTGCTGGCCGATCGCACGATAGTTGGGTGTCATTGCAAATAATTTTGCCCACTCAGAAGCCCTGGCAGCACCGGGATCGAATGCAGAAACATCACCACGCGGCGATTGAATGGCTTGTGCGACATTACGATCACCAGCCGTGTCTTGCTCTGCAACCTGATTGCTATGCTGAGCCGATTTACAGCTCGTCAGCAAGAATACAGTTGCTAAGATAATTTTAATTTTTACCATTGCTTCTTCCTCCAAACGTTAAAAAATTCATATTCAATAGACCTTTATTTATAAAGATCATACAGATCAGGAGTTCCTCTTAATCCTTGGTTTTCCCGATTCTGAAGGCGCTCTGCTCTGTGGCGGAAAAATTCGCCGTTTCGTTTTCCCGCAACTTGTTCGAAATAGTATTTGAGTTTTGCTTGGTGCTGTTCATCATTACAGGAGTACAGCGGAGTAAAGTTTTTCACTGCATAGTCAGGATCACCTTCGGGCTCAAGCATGTTGCGGCTTTGAGTTAAGAGGTTAACAGCAAGAATTTTTGCAAGGTCTGAAGCTCGATCTAAATTGAGGCCCGTTTCTTCCATAAAATTGAGGATTTCTCCATACTGCTCTCTGTCGGCAGAAGATCCCAAGGAGGTCTGATGAACAAAGACTTTTCTTTCTTCAAATCCACATCTTATCTTTGGAGAAAAGCTTCGCTCTTTGACAAACTTACCAAGAGCCTGCAAGTGCGATAACAACAGCGCTGAGTCTCGAGTCACACGTTTCTGATCCATGGGTGGCACAGGAACATTTTGATTTTTAAGTTGGGAAAACTCATCTGAATCAACTTGAAGAGGTTCATAATTGGACTCGCCATACTGCTGCACATAGCTCTCGTTGCCATAAACAGGCTTGCCATCAATGACATTTAAATTAATTTCCTTCTCTGTGGCATCAACAAGATTTGTGTAGGGATTGACGACGGATTTCTTTACGGCAATGACAGCTGCCATTGCGCCCTCAACCAATCGACCGATCGGTGCTTCAACGACCTGTGAACCAGTGACTTTAAGATCATAATGATCGATTTGCTTGGCCGGATTTTCCGTCATCATCTGATAGAGAACCTCATCAGTAAAACCAGCTGCTGCAGAAAAAAGATTCTGAGATTTTAAGTACTGTTTAGCAAACTTTACTTCTTCCAGGACATGCCTTGTGCCGGTGGGGAGCCAGTCACTACCAATGGAAAGCGTGATTCCGGCACGTTTAGCCGAAGCAATATTGATTGTGTCATTGTAAAGAAGCAGGTTTGAAAAGGGAGACCAAACGACTCCGATACCTAAAGATGCAAGGTCTGGGAATTTTCTCTCTGGGACTCCCGTTGCGTGAACAAAAACAAATGGAACTGCTCTTTTTGAATTGCTCACCAAGGACCGAGTAAAGCCGAGCAATTCAAAAATTTCATACTCAATTTTGTTATATGGATCATCTCTGCGTCCCTCTGCTAAATGGACAATCAATGCACTTCTCTTTGGGTTTGCGAGGTACTTTTTTCGGTTGGCCATTGAGGAATGGTTAGTTGTACCCGCGAGGTAGCGCAAAAAACCCGGGGGCAACATCGAATCTTGCTGACATGAAGACTTGAGACTTTGTTGATTTGCAAAAAGAGCTAGAGCATCAGTGTTGATGTTTTGCTCGGTGACGGTCTCTCGTAAACCCGGACAATATTTATGAACTATCGACACCAAAGCCTGCTCATAAGTCTTTCCTGAAATAATCAGTGGCTTCAGCTCAGTCCAGACAACCCCAAACTCTTCGGGAATAATTAAATCTGTGGGAGCGCTGACTCTTTCCTTTTCAGAGATGTAGGCCTGAGGATCTTCGACCCGATGAATACCAAACGAGGTTACACAGCTCGAAGGACCTTGCAGATATGCTGTCCCTCCAACCATCGCTTGCATTTCAGACCATCGATACGTTGCACATTCAGCGGCAGGTCCAAAGTTAACCCAAGGATTGACGTTGAAGCTCACTGCTTTTTTGTAAGGCGGATAGTCTCGCCACTCAAAACGGTTATTAAATTGACCAACGGCTTCCCGCCAAACGGGTAAGTTATTTTGTTTGGTGTGATTATGCAGATTGATGAGTCCCGGATAAATAACATCTGCATTTCTTTCTAGCTCTTCAAACGTGAGCCCACCTTCGAACAATGAACGACCCTGTTTATGCAATATGATAATTTTTATCCCGGCAGCCTTTTGAGATGTTAAGAACTGACTAAAATTATTTCGTCCAAGGAGATTAATCTCTTTAATCAACCGGGATTTCATTCGCAGATAACCGAGATATGTTTGATTTTTTTGCGGCTGTATTCCGGATTGTGCTTTCAAATACTGTCCTGGAATATTACCAACGAGAATCATTTCAGGCGAAGAGCTCTGTGCCCAACCACCTAGGCCAATTAAGACAGTAGTGATCAGAAGTAATTTTTGCATCATCGACGCACTCCGCTTTTCGCTTTGGACGAATCAGGCTTTTGGAGCACAGCAAGCAAAAATCGCGCTCCATATTGAATCCGCTGAGATTTTCCAAGAGCTTCTGTTCCGCCAAAGACATCGCCTGAATCCATCACAGGAATGGAATGAGTCGAAATTTTCTCAAGTTGCTTTCGTTCAGGCTGTGTTAAAACGAAACCTTTTCCAGCTGTTGCAAGTCCCCGTTGCTGCATTGGCTGGTCGCTTGTTTTTCCTTGGAAATCTTTCTGAATACGCTGGACGAGTTTAAGTATTTGCTTTTTTTCCTTTTTGTTCATCGCAACTTCTGGGGATTTTAAGTCTGCGGCCATGAGGCTCGTCTGAAAATAGATGAAACGACGCCGAGCAAGCTCTTGCTGCTCATCAATCATCTTTTGGGGCACAAGATACGATGGATTTTCTGTAAAGATCTGATCCATTTTGGCGAATGTTTCTGGCACCAGACTGATCATTTTTTCAGTCAATGGATCGTCAAGAAGAGACTGGTTTAGAGTCGCGATTAAATCCATAGCTTTTTTTTGAAAAACCCAACTTGAATCGTGTTTTGGATTTAAATCATTCAAAGATACTCGGTAGTAATCAAACAGCATTCTGCGTGGATGGTCGCCAACTGGCAGAGTCTGCAAAATTTCCTGGTTCATCAAGCTGAGTTGTTGTTCTGCCTTTGTGTTTTTTCCTGTTGAGGAGGAACTCGGGCCTCGTTGAAACATGCTGGATTGGCAATTCACTAAAGTTGAAAAGCACAGCGCCATCAGCGCTGCTGTCTGGAGATATCGAAAATTTTGCATTCCCTATTGTGACCTTTTTTTTGTGTGTTGATCAGGTTAGTTTTTTATTTATAGACCTCTTTTGAGTTTGTCTTAGACCTTGGTCTAGCCTAAAATGAATTATGAAAAATACTTCTCTCTTCATCATTCTTCTCTTCTTTAAAACTCAGTTCGCTCTAGGACAAAGCTTTGAGTTTCCAAGTTTCGGCGGCCCTCCAGGACCGCCAATGACCATTCTCCGGGTGCAAGGGGCGGCTTATCAAAAAGTCAAAAATACTTCTGATGACAACAACACCTCCATCAGCCCTAAATCAATCGCAGTTTCCGTGCCCGTGATCATCAATGATCAAGAGACCTGGACTTTTGGAACATCCTATCATCATTTTGAAATCGGCACGGACAGTCGTCTCAAGCGGGGGACACCAATTCCTTCCGTGTTCAAAGCAACCCAGTTCAGCGCAGGATGGTCACGCAAAGAAACTAATGAACGTTTTTGGGGAGCAAATCTCGGGATCGGTAGCCCGAGCGATGAACCTTTTACTGATGAAAAACAGTTATCACTGAGTGCAAGTCTAGTTCGCGGGCTTGATAAACATGACGATCATCAGTGGATGCTTCTGTTATTTTATTCAAACAATTCATCTTTTTTGCGTGGGATTCCAATCCCCGGATTTGCCTACTCTTATTTTCCGTCTAAAGAACTCAGAGCGGTTTTTGGAATTCCCTTTGCCTTTGTGAAATGGGACTACCATGAAAAGTGGACCCTTACTTTTGCAATGCTTGCATTTCAGAAAGTGAAACTTGAAACCGGATATAAGCTCTTTGGTCCTGCTCAACTCTTTGCTGGCGTGGAATCAGACCAACAAGTTTTTATGAGGCGAGCTCGTCAAAAAGAGGAAGAACGCTTTTCCTATGAGGAGCGCAAAATGTATGCTGGCTTGAAATCTCCGGTCAGCAAAGTATTATTCGCTGAGCTCACGGTGGGACATTCCTTTGATCGTTCATTTTTTGAAGTCGAAAAATACAGCGACAAAACAGATAATAATCTAAATCTAGGGAATGCCTCGTATGTTGCGCTTCACCTCACGAGCCGCTTTTAGATCACAAAGGCAATTCTCGTAGTTGCAACTCATAATAAAACACTAGACGGACTTCATAGATCCGATCAGGAAGTAACCAAGGCCAGTTGATAAAATACAAAGAGCTGTCATTGAAACAGTGTAAGTGAGTCCTTCGATCCAGCGACCATCTTTAAAGTACATGAACGCCTCAATGCTAAAAGATGAAAATGTTGTAAATCCACCAAGAAAGCCGATGGTGAGAAATGAAAACATTGCTGTTTCGCGATTCTGGCTCAGCGCAAATAGACACCCAATAACGAATGATCCGAGACCATTGACTAAATAAAGTGCTGAGATCGGAAAATGAAATGCGCTCCAAAGATTGGTCAGACCAAATCTGACTATTGTTCCAATGAATCCACCTAGCCCAATGACAATAACACTTTTCATGGCATGACTTCCTTCATCGGGTAAGAAATAATCCTCTTTGGAGTCAACCAAAGTGACAAAGAACCGTCAAATAGAAACACAAATTCCAAAGCAAAGAGCCGTTCTTGTTGGTATTCAGCTTCCAGGCATTTCTGAAATGGAAGTGAAGGCTTCAGTGGCTGAGCTGGAAAGACTTGTGACAACTCTGGGTTATGATGTCATCGGCGAGCTCTATCAAAAAAGGAACTCTGATCGAGAAGCAACCGTACTTGGCGACGGAAAGCTTGCAGAACTCGCCGAGTGGACAGGCGGAACGGGAAAAGTTTCTCCGACCTTCGTTAAGAAACTTCATCGTGCCGCTTTAAAATTTAAAAAAAATCAATCTGAAGAGGAAACGAGTGTTCCTGCTGACTTAAATGAAAATGAACCTGTTAAAGAAGGACCAAAAGCCGATGTTGTGGTGTTTGACTGTGATCTTTCACCCTCGCAGCTTCGCAACGTCGAAAGTGCGACTGGCGCCCCTGTTTTGGATCGCACCGGCGTGATTATTGAAATTATCAGCCGGCATGCCAAGACTCGAACTGCAAAGGCCCAGGTTGAAATTGCACGGCTCAGCTACGTTGCGCCACGATTAAGAGAGACCGGCGGAGGTGACGATCAACAGGGGGGCGGCGGGGCAGGTGCTGGCGAAACCAGTCTCGAACTCGATAAACGAAAAATTCGCGACCGAATTAAGGAACTGAAAGATGAGCTCGCGGCATTGGGTGATGAACAGGAGGTTCGGCGACAACGTCGCAACCAAGAAGCAACCGTTGCTCTTGTCGGCTACACCAATGCCGGAAAGTCATCATTGATGCGCGCTTTAACGGGGAGCGAAGTCCTTGTGGCAAATAAACTCTTTGCTACTCTTGATACGACTGTCCGCATTTTGCATCCAGAATCGATCCCGCGGATACTTGTCTCAGATACTGTTGGCTTTATCAAAAAGCTCCCCCACGATCTGGTTGCTTCATTTAAATCAACACTTGATGAGGCGGCACACGCATCACTCTTGCTTTATGTTGTCGATTCGTCTGATGAAACTTTTGAATCACAGCTGGAAGTGACTCGCACAGTTTTAAGCGAGGTTGGCGCTTCTGAACTGCCAAGCCTTTTGATCATGAATAAGTCGGACCGTCTTTCCGCCGAGCGCAGGCAAATCCTGCAAGCTCAATACCCCGAGGCTGTTTTTTTATCAGCTCACAACGCCGATGACGTTTCAATGCTTCGTCAAAAACTCATTGATTTCTTTTCTGCTGGGATGATTGAAACAGATGTATTAATTCCGTACCACATTAAAGGGGCCATTGGTGAAATTCGCTCCTTTGCCCGTGTCGTTTCAGAGTCCTACAAAAATGAAGGAATCCTCTTTCGGGTTGCAACCTTTCAAGCTGACCTTGAAAAATTTAAATCTCGGCATGGACTTTAGGTTTTTGAGCTGCCATCAGCAGAATTGCACCTAAAATCAGACCGCCACCAATCATCATTTCGCTATTGAGCTTTTCACCAAATAGAACAATTCCGCAGATCGCCGCTGAAATAACATGCAGTCCATCAAATATCGCAAGTCGATGACCTTCAATATAATTCAAAAGCCAATAAAGGACGGCATAACAAAATACACAAGCAACAATTGCGACAAAAATCAAAGCACCCCAGCCGCGCAATGACAGCTGAAAGATGTCTGGCACTTGGCGAAAGTAAACTCCTTGCATACACCACATGATCCCTGCAGCCGATAATTGGGAAATGGCCAAATACTGAGGGAGCGGCATCATGTTTTGATATTTTTTCGAGCGAACAAAAATGAGTGCTTCTAAAATATAAGCCCCGACAACCATCAGAGCACTCAGGCCCGCGATATTAAAATTTGAGATTTGATATTTGCCTAAGACCACGAGAAGAAGGCCAAAAAATGACAAAGGCAAAATCAAAAGAAATAATTTCTGTGGCCTTTCCTTCAGAATGAGAATCGACATCAAAGATAAAATGATCGGAGACACTGCGCTGATGAGAGCAAAGTTTGTGACTCCTCCAGTTTTTAAACCATATAAGGTTCCAAAGGAAGCCACTCCATATCCAAAAATTCCAAGCAACATGACGTGTTTTAAATTCTGAAGGGCGATTTTTTTCCACTGCCCCAACAAAAGGAGATAGAGCAAGAAAACTGCACCAGAAATGCTCCAGCGCAACGTGATGTAGAGCTCGACGGGAATCTCATCGATGACATATTTCGAAGCGCTCGGTACAAGTCCCCAGACAATCTGTAAGACACCAGCGATCATAAAAAGAAAAGCAAACGACTTTTGTTGACTCATGAAAATTTAAACTTTCTTTGACCTTTTGTCTTCGGTGTTGGGCTGCTCAAGATCCTTGAATTTCCTGTTTTAGAGTCTCAAGGTATTGTTTCATTTGCCTAGCACGTGCATGACCTTCCACACGGCCTGCGGGAGTTTTTAAAGTGTCTACTGTTTTAAAAAGTTTATTAAAAAAATGATCCACCGTGAATTGTTGGTCATTAGGACTGCGATAATCACAAAAAGGATCCTCCTCGTTGTAAAACGCACGTTTAAGCATTCCTGCAACAGCAAAACATCGCGCTATTCCGATTGCTCCCAGCCCATCTAGCCGATCTGCATCCTGAACTATTTTGGCCTCGAGGGTCTTGGTTTCAATGTTTGCGCTGAAACTGTGGGCCGCAACCGCATGGCTGATTTCTTGATGAAACTGTTCGGGATAATGAATTTCTTTTAAGAATTGAATGGCTGCCTCTGCGGAAAGACGAGATGCCTGAGCTCTTAGCGGATCATTCTTCGGAACAATGACCAAGTCATGCAACCAGGCTGCAGGAATGACAACGGCGAGATTTCCATTTTCGGCCACGCAGATTTTCTTGGCCATACGGACAACCCGGCGAAAATGTAAGAGGTCGTGAGCCGGATCATCGGTTGTGGCAACTTCGGAGATCTTTTTTTCAAATAGACTTTCCCACCGGACAAAAGATTCCTGTGGCGGTTTTTTAGGTGTTTCCATGGGGTTTATGGCATCTCATCCCATTGAAAGTGTCAACTTTTAGACAGTTTTGAAATTTCTTCCAAAGGCTTACTTCTTCTCTCTAGGGAGTTTGATTTTAGTGTAAAATCGGCCATCTGAAGAGGCTCTGCTTGAAGACTATGCGCATATTTAAACAATTCGCAGATTTAAATTTTTCTTGGAGCATTATTGCATTCTTTTGCTCTCTTTTTGGCCTTACTGTGATTTCGCTTTATCATGGATTAAGCTTTTTACTGAATGACGAATTGATCCAAGATATCTATTGGTTTTCGACCACACATGCGCACCTGAGCTTTCTTGTACTTGTGTCCCTTGCTTTAAGCTATGCTGTTCTTTTTATAAAACAGAAAGAAATTCATCTCAGTTTCGACCAGGCAGAAAAAATAATTCTTATTGCGTATTTGATTTCGATTATTTCTTTGCCTTTGTTTTCTCGGGATTTGTTTGCATATCTTGAATTTGGACGGCTCTGGAGTGTCTATCAACTCAATCCCTATTTGACCGGTTATTCGTCGATTCAAGATGTTTACTCACCTTATGCATGGTTTGGACATACGACCAACTACGGCCCCCTTGCTACACTTCTCTCCTACATCCCTGGGCTCGGGACTCAAGTTTCGGCTGGCTACGGTGTGTTTCTTTATAAAATTCAAAGTCTCATTGTTTCACTCGGTTTTGTTTATGTTTTAAAGCGCCTTCTTCAGCAGCTCCAATTTTCGCCGGTTATTTTTCTTTTGATCTGCCTCCATCCACTTATTTTAGTTGAAGGGCTGATCAACACGCACAACGATCTATTCATGCTTCCTGTCATCGTGCTCATGATTGGATTCATCCATCGGCAAGAATGGTGGAAGCTGTGTCTGGCCGCTGCCATCCTTCCGTTGTTTAAAACACCTCTAGGAATCATAACGGCTTTTATTGCAGTCTATTTTTTGATGACGAAAAAAATTCGGCAATTTGTCGCAATCTGTGGATTGACGGTCTTTGGCATGGCATTGTTTTTAATGTTTCTTGGATCATTGAATGCCATTGGCGCCTATACGAAAGGCAGTCAGCTGGTAAATGCTTTTTCGTTTCTTGGCACGTGTGAATGGTTTGTTAAGCAAATCTATTTTGATCGATACGCCAAGACTGGTGTTATTTTGATGTATGAAGTCGGTCCTAAAATTGGCTCTTTGCTTTCTTTATTTTTTCTGCTTTTTATTTCTTGGAAACGTAAACACCATGATATTTTTCAAAGCCTTTCCATTGTGATGATGGTCATTGTTTTCTTTTGTGCGACTCAATACTGGCCCTGGTATGGTCTTTGGTTTGTGCTGTTCCCGTTTTTTGCTACGGAAGATCGATTTCGAAAATTTGGTGTTCTCGTCGGACTCACTGGTTTTGTGATTTACTCTCCACTTTTCTCACGGTTCGTGGATATGGGTTTTGAAAAAGCAATTACACGTTTGGCACTGCCATTGATTTTTTTGCAATATTTTTTGATTTTTGTGGGATACCATTTCTACAAAAAACATTCCGGCAAAGAATCAAACCTTAATGATGGATTCTCTCACCCCCCGAAAGAATCTTGAGACATCACCCACTGCTGAAACTTCCGATCACAGTAAAACTGTTGATGAGCACGTGAACAGAGTCCGTCATCCCATTGCTCGTGCCAGCTGGCTCGAACTGTCGTTGCGCCAAAGATTTTTCCAGCTTCCATATCATGATCGTGGTCGCCAACCATGACCATCTCGTGGGCTCCACATGCGAAAAAATTTTGAATTTTAAACAAGCCTTCAGGGTGAGGCTTTCTTTTTGTAACACAATCAGCAGAAACTAAAATTTCGACATGAGGTTGAAGCTGAGTTCTCTGTAAAACGTGGCTTGCTGTGGTGTAGTCTCGGTTGGTCCAAACTGCTATGCGACAATTATTTTGCGATAGAAAGTTAAAAATAGTTTTAATCTGCGAATAGGCCTGAATTTCAAGAGCATTCTTAATCCCTCTTTGCTTCAGCTCGTGCAGAAACAGATCAACCTGATGTGCCGGCGCATTCTCTTTAAAAATTTCCTCTGGATGTTGCCCGATGAGTTTCTTTTTTTCTTCGCGAGTCAATTTTTTTTGGAGAAGATCTTCGAGGATCAAAAAGTAGTGCCCAAAAGAATCTACCAACGTTCCATCTAAATCAAAAACCCAGTATTTCATTGGCACTGTTTTGACATTCGATTGAATTGTGGTCAACGAGGTCTCAGTTGTTGCGGCAGCGCAGTCTACCGACTTGATCCTTCAATTGGTCCAATCTTTCCCATTAAACCACCATTGTAATCTTGAAACGCCTGAGCTATTTCGGCTGGTGAGTTCATCACGAATGGTCCGTACCCCACGACAGGCTCATTCAATGGTTCGCCGCCTAAAAAAAGAATTTTGGCATTTTCTAACGCATGCAAAACAAATTTCTGATCTTGAGGATCTAGTACTCCCAGTTCTGCCGAATTTAGATTTTCTCCGGTGCCTAGACGAACTTTTCCCTCCAAAACAAAAACCAGCGCGGTATGTCCTGAGGGAACGCTAAACTCTCGGCTACTTCCCGAGTGAAGTCGAATGTCCCATAGATTGATTGATGTAAAAGTTTTTGCCGGGCCTTGCTGCCCTTCGAAACCGCCTGCTATGACTCGCAGATAACCCGCATTTTGCCCTAACTCAACATTTGGAATCGCAGCGGAAAGAATTCCTTGATACCTTGGTTTTGCCATTTTGTCCTTCGCTGGTAAATTCACCCATAACTGCACCATTTCAAAAATTCCGCCATTCTTTGCGAAATCCTTTCCATGTTTTTCCTCGTGGACCAAGCCAGATGCTGCAGTCATCCATTGAACGTCACCGGGGCCAATTCTTCCTCCACCGCCAGCAGAATCAAGATGTTCAACTTCACCTGAATAAACAATTGTTACAGTTTCAAACCCACGATGGGGGTGTTCACCAACTCCTCGAATGTGTTCAGAAGCAGGAAACTCAACAGGACTTGCATAGTCCATCAAGAGAAATGGAGAAATATCTTTGGCAAGATCATTGTATGTAAAAATAGATCGCACGGGAAATCCATCGCCAACCCAATGGGGAGTGTCGCTTCGCTGAGTGTACAAGAGCTTTTTCATTTCTTCTCCGCTTTTTTATTATATTTCTTTTCTAATGATTTCACAATGCAAGAGAGATTAAAATGTGCGTGCATCTTTGGCTGTCTCTATCCTATGCTCAGATAAACCTGCAAAGGAGTCACAATGATCCAGCTCATATTCGGAGCCACGTTTTTTTTCACTGTTTTTCTACACGCCGAAGTTAAGTTAGATAAAATCAAACTCCCTCCAGGATTCAAAATTAGCGTTTATGCAAAAGATCTCGACGGGGCACGTTCCATGACCTGGGGCAAAAATGGAACGCTTTTTGTCGGATCACGAACCGCAGGGAAAGTCTACGCAGTTGATTCTACTGGAAAAGTCTTTTTGATTGCCGACAAAATGAATTCGCCAAACGGTGTAGCTTTCCGCGATGGGACACTCTATGTCGCAGAAATTCAGCGTCTAAGTAAATTTGACAATATCGAAGAGCGCCTTGCCGATCCACCACAACCCGTGGTGATTTCGCGTTTTCCATCGGATACCCATCACGGGTGGAAATTTATTGCCTTTGGACCCGATGGAAAGCTCTATGTGCCACAGGGCGCGCCGTGCAACGTGTGTGACGTCAAAGACCCTTATGCAACCATCGGAACAATTGATGCCGATGGAAAAAATGCAAAGGTCTTTGCGCGTGGAATTCGAAACTCGGTGGGTTTTGATTGGCATCCAGTCACGCAAGAACTTTGGTTCACAGACAACGGCAGAGACATGCTTGGAGATGACTCACCACCTGACGAACTCAATCGGGCTCCACAAGCCGACATGCATTTTGGATTTCCATTTTGCCACGCCGGCAATATTTCTGATTCAGGTTTCGCAAAAGGAAAAAAATGTGAGGAATTCATCTCGCCCGAACAAAAACTAGGCCCACACGTGGCTGCTTTAGGAATGAGATTCTACAAGGGCTCTCAGTTTCCATCAAAATACTATCAACAGATTTTTATTGCAGAACATGGATCGTGGAATCGCTCCACACCAATCGGATACCGTGTCACTTTGGTGACTCTTGATGAAAAGGGAAAAGCGAAAAACTACGAGGTCTTTGCTGAGGGTTGGCTCCAGGGCGGGAAATCTTGGGGCAGGCCAGTTGACGTCATCAATTCACCGGATGGTGGACTTCTTGTTTCAGATGACCAAGCTGACGTCATTTACAAAATTAGTTATCAGTCAAAATAAGTCTGATCACTTCGGCTGTTTGATTGTTGATTTAAGCTTTGCTGTAAAAACAGGTTTAAAATCAGATTGCCGAATTCCTTGGAAGTGCGTCAGTTGCTGATCTCCTGGACTCAATTCGGAAGGATACCGTTGCACCGAGACCATGTCTCCGGATTTTGTTTCTGCCAAAAAGTTCACTTCATATTCATGCAAATCAACACCTTCTTTTAACAAATCCAAAGGAAGAGAGTCTAAAATCCACTTTGCATATTTGGTGTTGTTCACATGATGATTCATATCAATATCACTATTACGAACCTCGAATTGAGCAAGCTCTTTTGCTTCACTCATCACTGGAACTTTATCTGGCATATTCATTAATTGATGTTCATGTTGCCAGACATCTTCAAGATGTCTCCAATCAACTTTGGCCAGCTTGCGAGTCTTCATATCCATGACTGTGAAGGTGCTTGTACACTCACCCATCTTGCGATCACCGACAAAGATTTCATAGTCTCTCAAAAGAAAGAGATCTTGCGGCGGTCGAAGCCACGTCTTAATCGTCACGATTTCATTCCACTTTGGCCATTCTTTCATGATCAATTTTTGCCTGGTGAATATCCATCCCTGATGGGGCTCTAGCTGAACCTGCCAGTGAAAGGCATGAAGCCACCCAACATCTTGAATCAAATTCAGTATCGCATAAAGGCCAGCGCGGCCTCGCAAGTTCACCAGAAAAGAAGAAATCTTGTAATCTTCCGACCAAATTTTTTGTTTCATTACAAATCCTGTCTGCCTTTTGATTCTATTTTAATCTTTCCCTTTCGCAAGCTGCACAGAAGCAATGAGCTTTCGCGGACTTGACACTTGTTCAAATAGACTCACTTTTAATGAAAGAAGAAAATGTTTCTTCTTTGTTGAAGAATGGATGCCCTATGTCTTTGGAGCTGTTTCTGAAACAAATAGGTAGGAATGTCGCTCAAGCTCGAAAGGCCTTGGATATCACACAAAAGATTGCTGCATCCAATTTAGGAATTTCCTATCGATATTATCAGAGCATTGAGTCGGGGGATGCAAATATTACTCTGACAACACTGTATCGTCTTTCGCAAGTATTCAAAATAGAGGCTGCCTTGCTTTTGAAAAGTCCTAATTCTTAACCAATGTTTGAATTGATACATTAAGGTCGCAGGACTCCCCATCTCTGTCTCATTCTTGAACAACGAATATACGTTGCATCGATTTCATCAGTTTTAACAGTTCAGGGCTTGCTATCTTATAATAAACACTTTGAGCTTCTCTGCGCGAGCTCAACAATCCTTCAGATTTCATCTTTCCGAGGTATTGCGACACGGATGATTGCGATGCGCCGCAAAGGTCTTCAAGTTGAGACACCGTATGCTCTCCATCGACCAAACAACAAAGAATTTTCAGCCGCTGCGGATGGGCAATTGCCTTTAACAGCCTTGAGACCGACTCACATTGGGCATATAAATGATCAGTTGCGTTTTTCATATACTTATAATATTATAATAATATAATATGTCAACAGATATGGAGGACGCATGAGCAGTATTTTTTATCAACTCTTTGAACACGAATCTTCAACCTACACCTATCTCATCGCAGATCCAGAAACAAAAGAGGCGGCGCTCATTGACCCCGTTCAAGAGACTGTGGCGAGAGATTTGAAACTTATCGAAGAGCTTGGCCTTCGACTCAAGTACGTTTTAGACACCCACGTTCACGCAGATCACATCACAGGGGCGAGCGAGATTCGAGAAAAAACTCAGGCAAAAACCGCGGTCAGCGCGGCTGCGGGTGTTCAATGTGTTGATATTCCACTAAACCACCAAGATGAACTTTACCTCGGGGCACAGAAAATTACTGTTCTTGCAACGCCCGGCCACACCGACTCCTGCATGAGTTATGTTTTTGATGGAAAAGTTTTTACTGGAGATGCCCTTCTCATTCGCGGCTCTGGACGAACTGATTTTCAACAAGGATCTGCCGATAAACTCTATGAGAGTGTTCACCAGCAGCTCTTTACCCTGCCAGACAGCACCATTGTTTATCCAGGGCATGACTACCGAGGGCAAACTGCATCCACCATCCAGATGGAAAAATTATATAACCCGCGCTTGGGTATGGGAAAGAGCAAGTCTGAATTCATTCAAACAATGTCTGAACTAAAACTTGCTCACCCAAAAAAAATTCACGAAGCCGTCCCCGCTAACTTAGCTTGCGGAAAGCAACTTGGTGGAAGAGTCCTTCATCCGACCGCTAACGATGGAATCCCTGAGGTCACTCCAAAGAATGTGGCTCCCGTCATCGGAAAAGTTCGCTTGATCGACGTTCGGCAACCCGAAGAATTCAATAATGAACTGGGACATATTCCAGGAGCTGAACTCGTCACGTTAGGTGTTCAATTGACGGAATTTTTGAAACATGGAGATCGAAATCAAGAAATAGTTTTTATTTGCCGTAGCGGTGGCAGATCAGGACAAGCGACCGGCGAAAGCCTTCAGCTGGGTTACAAGTTTACAGCAAATATGACTGGCGGGATGATTCAGTGGAATGAATTGAAGCTTCCTGTAGAGAAGTCTTAAGGAGTTATATGAAAACAGAATGGATTTTTGCTTTAACGGGGGGACTGCTGATTGGGGTCTCAGTCTCCTTGATGCTATTGTGGAACGGGCGTGTGACTGGCATTAGTGGTATCATTTACGGACTGCTAACCCCCAAAAAAGACGATCTTTCTTGGAGGATTTCATTTTTGTTAGGTCTACTGGCTGGGGGCGCTGTTTTGTCGCTGACTCAATTCTCATCACAGCAGTTTTTTCCGAATGAGCTTTCGTGGACAGTGCTCATTGCTGGTC
>JACCDR010526187.1_pt1 | contig 23253 bp, 28 predicted proteins | sample 7446431 | NCBI WGS metagenome assembly JACCDR01 (sample SAMN15323443, study PRJNA562643) | freshwater metagenome | isolation source: river surface water | place: USA:Blue River Watershed | collected 2017-08-17 | reverse complement strand
TTGTTATATTTCGCGGTGGAGAGCTAAGAAGTAGCATAATGATTATGTAATGTTTCTACTGTATTATAAGAACATATATGAGTAATGATCTAACTATCACCCAAGAAGAACTAGAACCACTATCAGCAGAAGAAGTAGTGTTTAGTAAGCTGGTTGCTAAAGGTGTATCAGCTACTACAGCCTATAGAAAAGCATTTCCTCACAAGAGTAATTTAAAGTATGACACCATAAGAGTTTATGCTTGTCAACTATTAACAAAAGCTAATATAACTACAGAGGTGGCTACTACTAAGGAACGCACTGCACGTATGGCAAGGCTGGCAGAAGAAAGAATTGAAGATATTTTAATCAATGACGATTCATCTGTTAAAGGCTCTAAAGTTGCTGAGGTTGCTATGTTTATGTATGAACAGGCTAACGGTAAGGCTACTCAAAAGGTTATCACCGAAGGTAAACATGTACTAGTTACTTATGATCTATCTGGTGGACAAGCAGGACCAGTACCACAAGAGGTGTTAGATCAACTAGAAGATAAAGACGAAGTCTAGTTAAAGAACAAATATAATTATTATACAATAAATTTATACAAATGCCTACCCCCCCTACCTCTGTTCTTGTCTAGTTACCTGTGCAAAGTATATATATATGTTTGACCTATGGGGAGTGTCTACCCAGACATAGACTACTACATGTGTTAGGTACTTATTTAAACCCCTAGTACCCTGTTCTAAATATTTTTTGTACAAAATGTACTTGCTGTACAGAATGTACATAATGTACACTGTGTACATGAAACAGCTTATTCTTAAACCTAGCATTATGGGAAAGACTTATTTAGTGCTAGTAGATATTAAAGACGATGGGCACGTTGTAACTGAAAGGCGTGATCTTGGCAAGGGTTGTACTCTTGAAAGAATGGTAGAGATTTTGCGTGGGTACAATTTACCTATATTCGTAGATACGTCTTATCCTGAAGTTATTGATGAACTTAAAAGATATGGGCATTGGGTACTAAAATGAACTATAGCGTTACAGATTTTCGTAAAAATATAAGAGAAGCGTTGAACGCTGTAGAGTCCGGCAAGCTTGTAACTATTAAACGCCACGACAAAACATTTATCGTAATGACAATGTGGGATTACAATCAAGCAATAGTTGAAGCAGCAAAAGATGGCGTAAGTAGACTAGTTACTGATGAAGTAAGTAGCAACATTCGACCTGACCTAAAAAAAATAGCCGATTTGCCTGACGGCAAAATCAAATTGGTATCAACACCTGTTGAACCTAACCCATTTGCTGTAGTACCACCACGAGATAAAACACCTGACACTGAAGTAAAGAACCTAGATGATGAATTTGTTGAAGCTGGTAAAAGAGTAGGTGGATTGCCTTGTTGCTTAAAAGCTAAACCATGCCAACACTGGCAGTGGGATACTGATAATGCACAGTGGGTAAATATTCTTAGTGGTGAAAAGAGGGACGCATGAAAACTGTAACTATTGCATTTGATTGTGATGGCACGCTCGTAACTACATTTTCTGCTAAGTCTCATAAGATTGTTGCTAATGAGCGTATTCGATCTTTATTGATTGCCCTCGCTAGTTTTAAAAATACAAAGATTATTGTATGGAGTGGTAGCGGTGAGTTATGGGCTAGACAGGTTGGTGCTGCTATTGGGATTGATAAATATGTAGATCTGTACACCACTAAAAACCATTTAGGCTTTGAAGATGGTATGCATAAGTTTGCACCGGAAATGACACCTGATATTGCAATAGATGATATTCAGGCGTGTGAGCTTGGGCTTTTAAATCTGATTGTGAGGGAAAAATGAACGGTAAAGTTTCAAAAGTTCAGTTAGCACTCGCTGTACTTAAAGGTAAAAAAGTAGAACTACAATTTATCTTAGACAATGCTAGTGGTGGTGGAAATTGGAGAAGGTTCATTATCACTCGCATTAAACAGTTAGATGATGAAATAAAAGAAATAGAAAGTCCGATAAGAAAGGTGGAACAATGACACAGCAACAAATAGAATTTGAACTTGTGCTTGAGCAGTATCGTTTAGTGCTTTCCCGGCTTAAACGTAAAGCAATTCGCAAGTATGGTAGTCGTGCAGCAAAATGGTTTTCAAAGGATACACCATAATGTTTTGGATTATTCTTTGGGTAGTATGTTTTGTTGGTTTAACAATAATTGAAAAAAATAAGAGGAGATTTAAATGAATATCTATAAGAACGATGAAGCTAGGCAGAACGTACAAGATGGTGCAGAAATTTTGTATGACGCTGTTAAAACGACACTTGGACCGAAAGGGCGTAACATGCTTATTCGTGATAAGTTCGGTGGCTTTACTGTTACTCATGACGGTGTAACTGTTGCTAAAGCGGTTAATCTTCGTGACGATCCTAAGAGTGTTGGCGTTGAGATTATACGTGAAGCGTCTAAAAAGATGGATCAAGTCGGTGATGGTACAACCTCTGTCACAGTTCTGACATATCATTTAATTGTAGAAGCAAACAAGCTGATCGCTAAAGGTGAGAATCCAATGATGATCAAGCGTAAACTTGAAGCTTGCATACCCGGACTTATTGAACAGATTAAATCTAAGAGTAAAAAAATTGAGAAAAATTATGATGACGTTTTAGCTGTTGCTACGGTATCTGTTGGAAGTGAGAAGCTTGGTAAGTTAGTTGCTGATCTCATGACTAAGGTAGGATATGACGGTGCAATCTCTGTTGAAACTACTCAAGCTCTAGAAGATCAAACAAAAGTTGTCGAAGGTTTTAGCTTTGATCGTGGGTACATGTCACCTTACTTTATTACAGATCAAGGTTCACGACAGGCAGTACTTGTTAATCCTGCTATCATTCTGACTAACGGCGTGATGACTGACTTGCAAGAGTACGAAAACATATTTAACGTGCTAATGGAGCAAAACATTCGCAGTGTGCTAATCATTGCAGACAACATTGAAGCTGAAGCACTTGGTACGCTTATTCTTAATAAGGTCAAAGGTTCACTAAAAGTAGTCGCAGTTAAAGCACCTAACTATGGCGATAAAAAGCAAGAAGCATTTAAAGATATTGCTGCAGTTACCGGAGCTACACTAATTGATCCTTCAGTCGGTGACTGGCAAAATGCACTTGGCTTTAATACGCTCGGTGCTGCTGAAAAAGTAATAGTTGGCTTTGATGAAACTATCATTATTGGCGGACAAGGTGATGTGAAAGATCGAGTGGAGAAATTAAAGAAATCTCTTACTACTGCTAAGAATGATGAGAAGGACGAAATCAATCAACGTATTGCACGCCTTAAAGGTAACGTTGGCATAATCAAAGTTGGCGGTGCTACTGAAACCGAAGCTGAAGAAAAGAAGTACCGTTTTGATGACGCTGTAGGTGCAGTTAAATCTGCTATGAAATCCGGTATCGTTGCTGGTGGTGGTGTAACACTACGTGATCTTTCACTAGATTATCTATTAAAAGATGAAGTTAGCACTATGCTTGGTGTTGCACTTTGCAAGCCATACGATGTTTTGCTAGAAAATTCAGGCTATGATCCTACTGATAAATTTGTTGAGGGTCAAGGTATCAATGTCATTACTGGCGAAAAAGTGAATACGCTTGAAGCAGGTATTGTTGATCCGACTGAAGTAACGTGCGAGGTAGTACGCAATGCAATTACTACCGCTTGTGTAGCTATTACTGTTGGTGGGGCTATTGTTGATAAACAGTTATCCCAAGAAGAAATGACACAACTAATGTCACACGCTGGCTAATATGATAACTAACATTGCACCAAAGCCGGATAAAGTTGAACCGCATAATTACCCGACTTGTGCAACGTGTGGTGTCTGTCTGTTCTGTGTCGATCAGTTAGGTGCAGAACATGACAGTTCACAACATACGGTTAGCAAGATTAAAGAGTCAGTAGAAGAAATTAAAAATATGGTCGAGGAGAACCAACCAGATGAAAACAATTGACGTTAAAGACGCATTACAGTTAGAGGAATATGAACAGTTAGTTAAGTTAAACAACCGAACCAGACGTGCTATTACAGATACTTACGGTGCTAAATCACCTACAAAGAAGCGTCGCAAATTGCCGAATGGTCGCAAGTGGAAAAACAAAGAACGCCACTACGCTAAACTGCAAGGTCAGATGACTGCTAAAGAATTTAACATGAAGCAGAAAGCAAGCAAGGTTATTGAGAAAATCTTTAAAGAGCGTGCGAAAGCTAGACAAAGACACTCGCTAGTTGATTAATAAGTAAAATGCTTGCCCTTATGCTACAATTCAGTTAAACACAAACATCTCGAAAACGAATATCTGAATAAAAAAGCAAGGAGCAAAAACACATGGCAAAAAAACCACGAACAGCTAAACAGTTAGCTAATGATGAACGACTAAGAAATCTCAAGAAAAAACCAGTTACGGACGAAGAAGAATTTGAACCGACTGAAGTAAAGCAAAAGAATGAAGCAGTTATTGCACCACCTGTCACAGATGAAGTTGTGGATCTAGAAGTACCTACTCCACCTTCAACACCTATGCCAGTCATGCCAACAATTGATCCAAATCTTATTGCTACTATTGTCGCTACAGTTCAAGCACTTCAAGTGCAGAACCCACAATTGGCTAGTGCTACACCTGAACAAAAAGTAGAAGCAGTTGGCAGCACGCTTACTCAAGCTCAAGCTAACGAAGCACGTATTGGTGCACAGGGTGTACAGGGTATTGTTTTCAAATATCCAGTTGAAGCTGCTTACTACCCTGATCCTACAGATCGTTTGTTTGATGAAGCAAAGCTAAAGCGTTTCGCTATGCGAGAGAATTACATTTTTAGATGGGCTGTTGAGGGTGAAACATTCCAAAAGAATGGCGTAACATTTGCAGAACCACGCTTTATTATTGAGTTGTTTAGACGGCTCTATGATGATAATGGTGAACCAATGCTTAACCCTAAAACTGGTAGACCAACTATGGCGTTGGTTGCTCGTCAGTTCCAGCACGAAGATGAAGTTACTACTCGTGTTGCTGCACAACGACTTGGCATACTTGAAACATTTGCAAACGATGAACAAGGCTTTAGGTTGCTGATGGACGAAATCCGTTACTGGCGAATCCAGCAATGGCTATTCAGTATCTTTACGCCACCAAAAGTTCAGACATTTGCTAACCAGTCTAGGACGATGGTTATCAACGGAAAGGTTGTAGAAGTATATGACACAGAAAAACTCACTGATCACGATACAGCAGTTTCCCAAGTTTCTAGTCTGCAAACTGAATCAGGAGTTGGCACAGTTCGAGTACCAGAATGAGCTGTTTAATGTTCATTGGAAAGTAGAACCTTTTGGTGTTGGCTTGGCTGTATCTTCAAAGTTTGATATGAACTATCGCTGGGATACAGATTGTGAATTTGTAGAAACTCGTAGAGTATTCAGAACAGACAAGTCCAACGAACCTTTAAAAGATCAGATACTTGAACAATACAAATTAGCGTTAAAAGATTTAGCTGAAAAAATAGAATTTATTTATAAAGCAAATCATGGGCTACTCGATCATGGCAACGTAACGATTAGGTTTAAAAGATAAAAATGGCAGAAACATTTACTTACAATCCCCACAAAAAACAAGCTACCGCACATAGGGCGTTTCTAGTAGACGGCTATGATCGTGGTACTTTGTTTTGGGGTAGGCAGGTAGGTAAATCACTTTGGTCAGTTAAGCACCTTGAAATGGCTGCAAGCTATAAACAGGGTGCTTATCATATTGTGTTCGGTACTCATAAGCACGCTAAAGAAGTTATGTGGAAGCAGTATTTACATACCATTCCTAAACAGATGATCTATTCAACTAATGCTACTGAACTTGAGATAACATTTAATTATATTAAAATGCCTATCTTTATTCCCGGTATTGGCTGGCAAGCTGTAAAGCATAACACTGAAAATCTACGTTCCAGTATTCGTTTGCTTGGATCAGACTATGCTGATGATGATCGTGGTTTGAAATCTAACGGTATGATCTTTGACGAGTATCAGGATCAAGACCCTAACAACTTTGCTACCGTTTATAAATATTTCTTCACCACTACTAAAGGCTGGGCTGCATTTATGGGTACAGCTAAAGGTTATAACCACTGGTGGGAGCTACTTGAATATGCAAAACAGGCTAAGAATAAACGATGGTTCTATCTTGAAGCTACATGGCGTGATAACCCTGCAGTAGATCCTGAATGGATTGAAAACGAACGGCGAGAAGCTGAAGAAAAAGGTGAACTAGATATATTCTTACAAGAGGTTGAACTTCAATTTAGAACTGTTGCAGGTTCAGTTTACAAGTGGTTTGATCGTAAGACACACGTTATTAGTCAGTTAGATAAGCGTATTCCTGAGAATGGTACGACTTACGTTACATGGGATTTTGGTTGGGCTGAAGGACACCCGACTGCTATTAACTTAGTAGACATAGATAATACTGGTAAGTGGTTTGTTACTGATGAAGTTCATGGATATGAAATAGATATTGATGAATGTTTGCTACAAATCAAAATGAAAGTTGGTGAGAAACGAATTACTGGTATTATTTGTGATTCCGCACGTCCTGATCTTATTGATCAAGTAAGCAAAAAAGCACCGGAAGTGTTTGGTTACACCGTTGCTATCATTCCTGCTTATAAGCCACAAGGATCTGTAGCGTCTGGTATTCAGTTAGTCGCTGCAATGATTAAGCCGAAGATTCAACTTATTGGTGAACCTGAACCAGATATATACTTTACAGAGAACTGTAAGCACACAATCTATCAGTTTGAAAATTATAAGTATCGAGAAATTAAAGAAAACAGATTACCATCTGAAGATCCGGTAAAGAAGGACGATGACCACCCTGACGGTTTGCGTTATCTTAGGCTATACTTAAAGTATGGTACAACAAATAAAAAATCAAAACCTTTGGCTAAACCAGTATTCAACAACTACGGCTTAATGCCAAACATATAAAGGAGAAACAAAAATGGCAGATGTAACACTCAATGAAATAAAAGATATGAACGGACAAGAAGCTGCTTTATGGCGTGATTATTCTGAAGATTTAGATCAGCATGACGGAGCAATTGCAGACTATGACGCTTATGAAGCTATGGATATGGGTAAAACTTACGATCCAGTAAGCCGTAAAAGTGGTAACGGTCTAACCGATAACATGACTGCTACGATTTATCTAGAACGTGCTGCTCGTGTAGCAGGTCAATTGCCGGAAGGTGAAACTGAAGCCTTTGGTAAAAAAGACTATGGTAAGGGCGTTTTTCTTGATATTTTGCGTAAAAAGTGGATATATCCTAACGCTAATGCACAATTTGATTTCTTAACTAAAATGTACATCTGGCAGTATGGCTCTAGTGAATATAACGTCATGCCAATGTTTTACGACGTTAATGTTAATGAAACGACAGGCTATATTGGTCCTGATTGTTGGCTTTGGAATCCACGAAACTTTATACCTCAAAGTGGCTTTACCACTATTACAGATATGGACTATGTACACGCCATATCATATAAGTCACCTAGATATTTCCAAGATATTCTTGATGATGAAGATGATGATACGTGGGATAAAGAAGCGATCCAATCTATTATTTCTGCTATTAAAAACAAGACAAAACAATCTGATCCACAGCGTGATACCCTTTCATATCGTGAACGTATGCGTCAAGCTACACGACAAGTTTGTATTGTTACCCGATACGAAGCTGGTAAAAAAGGACGTTGGATTACATTCTTGCCTGATTTTGGCTGTAAGGTAATTCGGAATATAAAGAACCCTCACAATAACGGACGTATTCCATTTGTTCTTAAACGCTGTATTCCAAAACTAGACAGCTACTATGGTAACGGTGACTTCCAGCGTTCAATGCCTATGCAGTTTGCTAACGATGGACTAGATAACTTCTACTTTCAGGGTATTAAGATCAATCTTTTCCCTGCAACTATGGTCAATATGCAGACAGCAATACGACACACAATTTCACCTGATCCCGGTTCAATATGGGAATTTAACGGTTCACCTGACGCTAAACGACTAGAAACTTCTACTGCAGGACTTAGCACGTATCAGTCTGCTAAAGGTATGGCTAAAGGTGCAATTCAGTCTATAGCTGGTACAACTGATACACGTTCTAATGCTGAAAGTGCTTCAGATCCGGGCTTTGGTAAAACTCCTGAAGCTATCAAGAAAATGGATAAGCGTGAAAGTACACGTGATGACTTTGACAGAGGTATGCTTGAGCGTGCTATGACAGAGTTGATTGATGGCTTTTACTCCATTATCCCGACAATTACCGAGAGTATCCCTGTAGATATGTTCTCTTACGAGATTGAAGAAATAATGGAAAGTGGCTATTCAGATCTTGGTGATATATTCAAGCATTTCCAAGAGAACGGCACAGCTAACTACCGTATGGCAGAAAGCGGTAAGCAATTACGCATTAAATTAACACCGACTGCATTTAAAGATGTAACGGCTAAGTTTAAGCTAAAGCCAAATTCTACTTCTAAGCAAACTCGTGAACAGCAACTACAGAATATGATGGACTTTTGGAAGTGGGTAAGCTCGCTACCTAATGCCCTAGATCAGTATCAGCAAGCTACTGGCAAAACTCCTGATTGGGAATATGTCTTTGCAGAAGCAGGTAAGTTGATGGATCTACCATTCTTAAAGAAAATGTTTACTCAAATGCCACCACAACCACAGATTGATCCTGCAACTGGTCAACCTTTGCCCCCTACTGGCGGTACACCTGCAGGAGTAGAACCAACTGTACCCGGTGCAACGCCACCTGTTGCCCCACCTGTAGCACCAATGCCACAAGGTATGCAACCTTCAGCACCGCAACCTGCACCACAGCCACAACCTGATCCGCAGATGATTGCACAGCTACAGCAAGTTTCACCACAGAACCCTGTAAATATAGGTGGTCACGTATTCACTAACCCACAATTAGCGTTACAGGCGTATGAAATGTTATTAATGTCAGGAGTAGGAGCGTAATATGTCAGGACCAAAAAGCGGAATAATAAATGATCCAGCACCATTTCAATTACCAGAGATTGACAAGCAAAGTGCACCAAAAAGAATACCTAAATCTGATTGGGCTAGGCTTGGTAATTCACGTAAGTTTAAAGATGTTGATCAATACTTAGAAATTCGTAAAGATTATTGGAAGCATTTTTTGCCCGGCGGTGAAGCTATACGAGAATTTGCTGCTAAAGGTCAATACGAAGAAGCAGGTAAATGGTCTGCAGTCGCTTCAGTAATAGTTGATGAAATTGAGAATTTTCAGTTAAGGATTCAAAAGGAAACTGGCAAGTGATAGGCACTAACATTATTTATGATAATGCCAAAGAAGATAAGTGGTATCTCTATAAGGGTGTAAAGCCACCGGAACGACAATCACATGGCGTTACTGAAGATGAAATTGAGCGTGTGATTAAAGAAACTACGCAACATTCTCATGTTTGGAGACAAAAGGGCAATTACATATATTGTCGTGAAGGTCATGCAGAACATGGGAATAATATTGGTGTTTTTCAGCGTCTTACTGGTACTGACAATAACGGTAAGCCGATTTTGAAAAAAATATGATTTAATATAACTAAGGTGAATGTCCGACCATAACCGGATAAAAGTGTTGTCCCACTTAGCGGATAGAAGGGAAATAAATATATGTCAAAACTAGACACGCCAAATGAAGAACTAGATCCTGTGATTCTCGCAGCTATGATCGAAGATCCAGACGAGGACGAGGACGATAAAAAACTTCGTGAAGAATTACTTGGTACTACCGAAACAAAAGGTAAAGCTTCAGAAGATGAAGATGACCAAGATGACGATGACGAAGATCAGGAAGATGAACCTGATGATAAAGGTAAGTCGAAGAAAACAGATGATGATGAGGACGAAGATGAAGATGATTCTGATGAAGATAAATCTGATAAGCACAAAAAGCGTCCAGTCGAAGCTGAAGATGACAAACCTGAAGATCAAGATGATGACGAAGATGAAGATGACGATCCTAAACTTTCTCGTAAAGAGAAGCGTGAAAATCGCCGTAAAGCATTTTTCGACAGCATTTTAAAAGATCAACCTAGCGGTTCTAAGCGGACTCCTAACATTCCCGATTACAAGCCATTGGACTATGAAGAAGCACCTGATGACGGTTTTAAATCCGATCAACTAAAACAAGATCGTGAAATGCATGGTGCAATCCAGTTTGTTAAGGGTGCTGAAGAAGCTCGTTATTGGAGTGAACAAGATCGTTTTTGGGGTGATCTAAAAGGTGAAACAAGAGTTCTCGCTTATGATCCTGACTTGAATTTCTTATCAGAGAGATTGCCGAATGGTAAAGAAAACAAAGCATTTGATCCTGATAAGACAAGCGAAATAAACGAGATGTACCTTCAATTAGTAGGATTTAAACAGTTCCAGCGGACAGATGAGCAAAACAGACCTTTGTTTGACAGAGCTACAGGTAAACCTATTCTTATTAGTACCGTAGATCGTACCGATATTTCTTACGAGAAATTTGCACGTAGATATGTCGAGAATATGACTAATTGGGCTAACGAGAAAGCAGATGAGCGTGTAGACGAAGTTAGAAACAATATCACTACTCAGCGTAAAAAGCAGGGTGTGCGACCAAACGGCGGAAGTCGTAAGTCGCTTGGTGAACTAAAGCCGGGTGATATAAGTCGAATGTCTGATGAAGAATTTGAAAAAAACGAAGCCGAAATTGACAGACAAATATTGAACATGCTTTAAGCAGTCACTTGTAATTGTCAAGTAGACTTTGTATTATTTAAATGTAGCTTGTCTAAAAGCAAAAACGAAATAAAACAAAAGGAGTTAAAATTATGGCTAATATTACTACCACAACCGCTGCAAAATTTATCGCAGAAAAGTGGACGAAGAAAATTGAAAAGCCTTTCTACAAAGCTTTGTACTTTGCAGATATGGTATTGCGACGTGATGAACTCGTTGCAGACGGTGGGAACAAAATCAATATCCCATTCATGAGCACTTATGACGCTCGTGATAAGGCTTCAGGTACAGCAGTCACTTATGACGCTAATACTGAAACCGAAATTGAGTTGACAATTAACAAGCATAAGTACCTTGCCTTCATCATTGAGGACATCGTTAAGGTTCAGAGCCACTATGCTGTTCAGGAAGCTTACCGAGAAGCACAGAAAGAAGCCGTTGCTCGTGCAATGGATACAGATCTAGCTTCACTACACGCTTCAGCAGGTACTAACGTAGCTGGTGGTGCAACTGTAGATGACGCAGATATGCTTTCAATCGTGCTTGCACTTGACCTTGCTAACGTTCCTCAAACAGAGCGTGGTGGTATCGTTGGTGCTAAAGTTATGGGCGATCTTCGTGCTGTAAACAAGTACAACGCTTATGACCAAACTGGTAAGACTGGTACGGCTGTTCGCAAAGATAACCTGATTGCTAATGTGTATAACATGGACATTTACATGAGTAACAACGTAGTTGATGACGCTACTAACACTCACAACTTGTTCTTCCACAAATCAGCTATCTCTTTGGCAGTTCAGTTGAAGCCTACCTACAAAATGCAAGATGATGTTGATTACATTGGCGTTAAGTCAGTTCTTCACACTATCTACGGTGTAGCAGTAGAGCGTTCAGCAGCCTTTGTTGATCTTGAAAGAAACTCTTGATAGAGGAGTTGGCGGATCTCTAAAACCGCCACTAAACTAACATTAAGGAGAATAATCATGGCAGAAGTAACAAATGCACAGATTGTAAAAGCTTGGGAAACCTTCAGTGGTCGTAAGGGCGAATTTGCAGTTGAAAAACTCAAAGACGCTTCAGGACTTGAAACTGTTGGTGTTCGCAACAAAGTTAGCGGATCTCTTATTGCTGAAGTAGTAGTAGGTGAAGAAGATAAGCTACTTAATTGTGGTGAACCTACAAGCGTAACCCATACCTATTTTGAAGAAGGTCAGGGTGAAATCGACAATAAAAAAGAAGTTCGTGAAGCAATGGCACAGGCACAAGCTCCACAGACAAAAGAACCAGAAGTAAAGGAGTAAGCATTATGGCTGATCGAGCAACACTAGCAATGCGAGCAAGAGTACTAGGGCTAGATCCTACTACTATTACAAACGATAGCGTTCTTGAGGAACGTGTATTGTATCTCGAAAGAAATGCTGGTGCGGTCACTGGTGCTTTAGCTACTGGTACACTTACATCAACTGGAACTGCACCGGCAAACAACGATACAGTTACAATTGGTGACGTAACATATACGTTTAAAACAGCACTTAGCACAGCTCCTACTGTTGCTAACGAAGTTTTGATTGGTGCTTCAGCTTCAATTGCTCTTGACAACCTCAAGGCTGCAATTAATGACGCTGGCGGTACTAAGGGTACAACTTATTCCTTTGGAACAGTTGCACACCCACAAGTTACGGCTGGAACAAAAACAGCTACCACATTGGCAGTAGACGCTAAGTTTAAGCAGATTGGTAATACAGTCGCTACAACTGAAGCTTCAGGACAGCTATCATGGGGTGGTGCAGTACTCGCTTCAGGCTTGCCGGGCGTAGTTGCTGCAGTAGATTCACAGCGTTCTGCTGTATCTGCTGGTAGTCCTTACTAAAGACTGACCGCTTTAACCATTCAAGCACTCTCAAAAGGGGTGCTTTTTTGGTATAATATGCTTAAACACTATGAAAGGAATACAATGGAACCGCTACGAGATTTAATAGTTATAGAACTAAACGAAGAAGAAAAAGAAAAGCAGATGAGCAATGGCTTATTCTTGCAACCGCCAAAATGGGCGAAACCACAAGATGTTGCTAAAGTTATAGCTAAAGGTCCTGATGTATCTTCTGTTGCTGTAGATGATTATGTACTTATTGATCCATACGCTTATAAAGATACTGAAGAAAAAAACATTAAGGTTATCAAGGAAAAAAACATCTTATGTCGTATCTCTCAGACAAAGCAGTAACAGGTGCACTTGGTGCTGGCAGTGCTACAAAAGATATGTCTTATTTGCGTAAAAAGCCAAGAGTTACTGAACTTATCGCTAAAGGGCAAGGCAAACTAACTGATCTATCCGGCAATCATGAAGTTGAACTAGATTGGGAACTGAATGAAGTAGCTGTAAGAGATAAAGTATTCAAGCTTACCATTGACGATAAAGAGGTATACTTAGATTTAGACGAGCTATTATACTATACTAGGATTATGTTCATGAAAAAATAAATAAAAAAGGAGAAATAAAAATGAGTAAAGCTATCGTTTATCAAGGTGCTAATGAACAATATCGTTGCCGTATCGTATCAGACGAAGGCGAATTTGAAGGTCACAGTGATCTTTTTGAAACAGTAGAAGAAGCAATTGCATTTGCTGAAGATACTGGTTTTGAAGTCGAAAACAAAATTGAACAAACACAAACAGAGGAGAATGAATAATGGCTAATTTAATCTTTCCAAAATACAAAGAAGCGTTGCTTAACTCTGACGGTACTACCGATCTAGACGCAAGTAACGTAAAAGCAGTTTTAGTTGATCTTGCAGATTACACATATAGTTCTGCACACGACTTTCTAGATGATGTACTTGTTGCTGCACGTGTAGCTACTAGCGGTAACTTAGCTTCAAAAACTACTACTAACGGAACATTTGACGCTGCAGACTTTACATTTACAGCCGTAACTGGCGATCCATGTGAAGCACTTATTATCTATATTGATACTGGTACTGCTGCAACTTCACGATTAGTAGCGTTCTATGATACTGGTGTAACAGGTTTACCTGTCACTCCTAACGGTGGAGATATTAACGTAACGGTAAACGCTTCAGGCTTCTTTACCCTCTAGGAAAGGAGTTTTGAAATGGCAATTAATACACGTGACGAATTAATAGACGCACTTGGGAATAACACGAGCCGTATTGTTATTGATAAATCTTCAATAGCCAACTTAGTTGCTGGTCAGTATGCTAGTCTTTGGCGTGCTACCGGACAACCTGCACAGGCTGCAATTCCCGGTACAACTGCTGCAATTCCTACTTCAGCAACGTTAGGAGCTATGGGATTCACCAACCAAACTGCACCTGCTACTAGTTATCTAGGCTGGCTTTTTGGTAGTTCTGCAAACTCCGCTATGACAATAGAAATACATGATCGTGTTGGTCACATGGGCGGTTTAGTTGGTAACATTACAACTTCACAAACTGTTGGGCTAGATCTTAGTTCTGGTGGCTTAAACTTAGTTTCTGCACGACTTGGAGATTCTAACTTTTCTGATCTTCAGTGGTGGATGGAGTGGTACACAGATACAGGTGCAACAGCTTCTAACGCTACTATAAACGTAACATTTAATGATGGTACAAGTGCTGATCTTACAGTTGTAGCTGTTGGTGGTACTGTTCGTGCTGGTCGTATGATTCCACTTACACCACTTATACCAACTGCACATCAAGGTAAATTCATTAGAGATGTGAACACTGTAATACTTTCTGCTTCAACAGGTACGGCTGGTAACTTTGGCTTTACTGCTACTCGTCCTAGAACTGCACAGCCTATGCCAGTAGCAAACTTAACTAATACGTGGGATTGGGCACAGCTTGGCTTGCCAGAAATACCAAATGACGCTTGCCTACAAATAGTTATGCTTACAAGCACAACTTCAACTGGTTTGTTGCGTGGCGGTGGCAAAATAGCACACGGTTAAAGGGGGTGACGTATGGCGGTTAAATATCCTGACATAGACCGCCCCCGATATTTAAAAGGCGGATTTGACACTTGGGATCAACCACAAGCAAGTGTTGTTCTTCTTGATGATTATTTTGAACCTGCAACGCTAACACAAACACTTACATTACCGCTTATTACAGACGGTGATACTTTAAATACACCAACTATTTCAACTGGTGCTGTAGGTATAACGCTACCTTTAATCACAGATAGCGATACATTAAATGCACCTACTATTACGCCAGTTCAGAATTTAGTGCTTCCCTTAATCAGTGATTCAGATACCCTTAATGCACCTACTGTATCTGTTGGGGCTGTAACAATAACGCTTCCCTTAATAACTGATTCAGATTCCTTATTCACGCCAACTATAGCAACAGGAGCAGTAAATGTAACGCTACCACTGATTACTGATAGCGATTCGCTATTTGCACCAATTATATCTACAGGTGCAGTCAATGTAACATTGCCACTAATTAGCGATAGTGACAGTTTATTTGCACCAACAGTTTCGATTGGTGCTGTAACTATTTCACTACCTGCAATTAGTGATACTGATGATCTGTATGCAATGACAGTTAGTGTTGCGAGTGGACCAAGTTTACAAACACTTTCACTACCTGTTATATCTGATTCCGATACGCTAAATGTACCTACAGTTACACCTGCTATATGGTCAATTGGTTTACCTACAATTATTGATGAGGATAATCTATACACTCCGAACGTAGCACAACCTGTACGCTTACCACTACGATCATCTGAAACAGTGTTGTATCCACCAACTGTTACTAACTACAAGACAATCCAACTACCGACAATCCGTAACATTAGCACTTTAAATGGTATGTCTTTGCAATTCGCTGCAATTCTACTACCTCTGATAACTAGCGGTAGTTTAACGCCACCGCAATTGTCTGCAATAGCAACTATTTTGTTACCTGCAATATCTGAAGAACAGTTGTATAATTTCAGTATAGATGTTACTCCGGTAACGTTGATCCTTCCATCAATTGAAGAAGAAAATGTTTATCCACTTCACTCTGTTAATAAGCCAAAACGCATATATACAGGAGTGTCTTACATTAATCAATAAATGCTATAATCAAATTAGTCAAGTTAAAAACCAAAAATAAAAGGAGAATAAAATTATGAGATTACCCGGCGGATTTAGCCCTACACAAGCTTTAAGAACAGTCGCAGATAAAGCGAACCCATTTGACGGAACAGATACCGACTATGATGTATTTGGTGACGTTTCTATTGACGGTGGTGTACGAAACGCTACTAATGATACTTGGAACGGTATAGACTTTGGTGTTGGTGGTCAAGGTCAAGTACAGTCTGGTTGGACACCTACAGGTAACGGTGGTTACAACCCTACTACTCAAGTTCAAGGTGTTAGCACTACTAACCCTAATGTAAGCTTCCCTAGTTCTAGCGGTGGCGGTGGTGGATATGTTGCACCTGATCCTTATGCACGTTGGGGCGGTCAAGCTGGCTATACCGCAAAACGTAGTAATTATGGTGCTACTCAAGGTAGCTATGAAGCTGGTGCTCGTACTGGACTACGTGATGTTGGCAATGAATACGAAACTAAAAACAATGCTTTTACTGACGAAGTTACTCAAGGTCAAGAGGGTATTAACTCTGGTCTAGCTGGCAATCAGCTTAATTTACGCCGTTCTATGGAAGGCATTATCCGTATGATCCAACAGGGTATTCGTTCTGGTGGTGTTGCTCTTGCTAATATGAACGCTGGATCTAGTGGTGCTTCTGACGCTCTTGCTCGTGCATACGCTAAAGTTGGCAATCAGCAAACTGGTGATGTTCGTGGTGACGCTGCATTACAAGAAGAAGAATTACAGAAACAGCAAGGTGCTCTTAACCTCAAGCGACAACAGGGTGAACAGTCTATGGGTACATGGCGTGACACTGAAACAGATCGTGTTAAATCTGACTTTGGTAGCAAGTTGCAAGTTCTTCGTTCACAAGCAGATAGTGAAGGGTTAGGTGACACTGTTAATACTGGTCTTGTTGATCAAGTTCTTGGTGAAGCATTACAGCGTTTGGCAAGTATTGATCAGGCTCGCACACAGAAACTTAGTGGTGTACGACAGATGACACCAGATGAGATTATGAAAGAAGCTATCCGATTAGATGAACTAGGTACAGTAGGTACACCGTTCTCCTTTGAAGGTCCTGATGTTCGTTATGGTGGTTCAAATGCACCTCAAGGTTCAGACTTACCATTGTTTGTTAAAAATAAAGATCAACTAGCAGTAGTACCAAGTAGCAAGAAAAAAGCATAACCATAAGGAGTTAAAAAATGTCCTTGTGGAATAGTTTTAAGAAAAAGATTGAAAAAACTGCAAGTGGCTTAGACTTTTGGGATCAAGAGGAAAATAAGCAACAGCGTGATTTCTATGCAGGGGTACAGCCTACTCCACAACCTGCACCTACCCCACAAGGTAGTAGTATTCGTGTTGAATCTGCACCTGTTCAATCTCGTGTTACAGTAGCTACTCCACAACCACAACCTTCTATATCTGTACAGCCTACTCAAATGCGTGAACTAAAACTACCTGATGGTCGTTCTGTTTCATCTATACCCGACTCACCCGAAACACTTGTAAATAGAGGTTTAGACGCTGGTAAATCGTGGGAACAAATCAGTAAAGATACTGGTGTTGCTCTTGAAGATGTACAAAACTATTCACGCTCTACTCGTCCTAATTATGGTGTTGCACGTATTGAAAAGCCAAAACAATCTAACTGGAATAAGTTTAGAGATGTTCTAGACGCTAACACTGAAGCCGATAAATGGCGTAGGCAAGAGGGGAATGATAAGCGTTTACCTTCTGAACCTGAAAAGAATATAACTCTAGAGAATCCCGGCAACATAGTAAGTAATACTGTTGGTGCTGTACCTCGTATGTTTAACACTGCTGCTAATCAGATTGTTGAAGTTGGGTATACTGCACAGCAACAGTTTGCTACTCAAGAATATAGTGCTGCAACTAAAGCTTATTCTGAAGCTGTAAAATCTGGCGATAAAGCTGCAATTGAAGAAACTCGTAAACGTGCTAATGACGCTGCAGAACGTGTCGGTAATATTAATGCTATGATTGACGCTACTAAAGAAAACTACACTGAAAATAAAGGTGGTCTTTTTAACGCCGGAACTCTGTATAACAAAGAAGATAGTGAAAAAGGTGAACTTAAAACTGCTGTTCGTAAAATTGGTGCTGGAACTGCCGAAGGTATGTTTGATGTTGCTTCTCTTGGTCTTACTGGTGTTACTGGTAAACAGGTAGCAAAACAAGGCATAAAGCAAACACTCAAAGAAAGCGGTAAAGTAATTGCTAAAAATGCTGCTTTAAACACTGCTCAAGGTATGGCTAGTTCTGTACGACAAGGTGGTGATCTTGAAGATACGCTAAAATCTGGTGCTATTAGTGGTGTTGCTGGCACAGTATTTGATGTTGGATTAGCTAGTGTTGGTGGATATGGTAGTAGAATGATCAACTTTGGTAAGGACGCACCAATACCTGATACGCCCGTAAAAGTTAGAATTTCTGAAGATTTAAAGACTGCACCTAATATTGATCCTGAATTAAGCAAGGTTAATGTTAAAGATATTCAGTTTGGGTCTGATACTTTAGGCACAGATATTGATCCTAAGACAGTCGCACAATATGTAAAAGACATTCAAGAAGGCAAGCCAATTGATCCATTAGTAGTAAGTCGTGAAAATGGACAGATTTTACTGCAAGATGGAAAGCATAGAATGGCTGCATTACAGGCTCTTGGTAAAGAGGAATTGCCTGTAGTTTATCGTAAAACTCCTGAACCTGTAGCTAATATTGCTCCTACACCTGCTCAAGTATTGCAAGGTGGTGAAGGTGCTGTAGTTGGTAAAACACAATCTATAGCTGAACTATTACCGGGAATTATGGATAGAAAAGCTGTTACTGAAAGCCTAGATACTCGTTTATCTAAACAGTATGGCGTAACTGAACAAACAGTTAAAAAACTACGTGATGGTTATGGTGATGAAATTGCACAAACTATACTTGCTCGCAGTTCTGACGCTACTAATATTCGTGACATGAACGGCTTTGTTATATCTGAAGCTCGTAAGAATTATGGACCGATGAAGGTTAAAATACAGCCTTCTCAAGCAAGCATGACCCCTGAAGCTCCGGCTAAAGTAACTCCTGTTGTACCTGAAAACAAGGGCAAACTTACACAATTATTTGAATCTGCACCTGACGCTAAAGTAGCTACTCCACAACAAGCACGTGAATTTGTTGGTGCTGTTACGCAGACTGCTACAGAAGGTGCTCAAGCTATAGATACGCTACTACGTGGGCGTGGTTCTTCGTGGGAAGATTTCAGTAGGGCAATTCATGAAGCTAACCGAAGTGGTGTTGATCCTTCTCCTGAAATTCAAGAATTATACAATAAGTACATTAAGCCATCTATGGACAATGCACGTAAGTTTACTGGTATAGAAACTGGTGAACAGAAGTGGTATTTGCCACAAACTCGTGCTGGATCTGCTAAAGATTTTCAGGCTGGTGGTACGCTTGTTAGTCAAATAGATACACAAGATTTTGGCTTTAGTAATAAGCGTACTAATGCAATTCCACTAGATGAACTAGATCACACACCTGACGCATTTACTAGATATTTCACACAAACCTCATCTGTTCCATATCGTAAGCAATTAGCTGTACAGGATCTTATAGAAAAAGAAGCTACTAAGGGAAATACTCTATCTGTTGAACAGGCTTCAAAAGCTATAGATACTCAAGAAGAAATTATGACGCAAGTTAAAAAAGCCGTCACTACTCCGGGTGCTACAAAATCTGGTGTAGAAAACTTAAATCTTGTAGATCAGATTGGTAAAGTCGGTGAAGCTAAAGGTAAAACACGTGTTGAATTACTAGATCCAAAAGGTCAAAAGCTAGTACTTGGCAAGGGTGAAGAACTCGTAAAAGATAGCTCAACTATATTCAAGAATATGACTATGGTTGATGACGCTGGTAACAATACAAACGTCTTTGACTATTCAGGTATGGGTCGCTATCGTGACGCTGACGGTCTAGCGTACCGTATGCATACTGACTTATTCAAACAAGGATCTTATGATTCTCAAGCTGTACGATCTGCACTAGAAGAAGAATTTTCTACTTCAAATCTTGACGCTGACACAATTAAAACTGTCGTAGATTCTGCAGTTCGTAGACTACAGCGTATTGATCCTGATCAAACAGTAGAACAGATTATGGATATACAGCGTGTCGAATTGGCAAAAGCTCATAAAAACATAGCTCGTGAACAGTTTAATGATTTCCTAGAAAGCCATAAGTTTAGTGATAAGACTATCAATGACGCTCTAAATTATCACGCACAGCGTATGCTTCTTAATGATAAGTACGCACGATCTATTGCACAGCGTGTAACGGATACAATCGTGTCTACTTACTATCGTGGTGCTCTTGGTCTTAACCCACTAAGTGCCTTCCAAAACATTACTGAAAACAAGCGTGCAGTTGCATTATTTGGTACTCAAGAAGCAAGCAGGGCAATGTGGAAAGCCACTAAAGATATGGATATTACCACTCGCTACGGTGTAAATGAAACTAAATTTGGTGATGTACTTGAAGAAAAGCTTGGTGCTGGTGCTAAAGAAACGCTGACAAATAAAGCTGATCGCTTACTATTTATGCGTATGTTCCAAAAAACTGAAGGCTTTAAAGACGCTACACTTTTGCATGGTCTTGAAGATAAGTTTGTTAAACAAGGTCTTACTGGTACAGATCTTACTAAAGCGGTACTTGATGACTTTAATAAGTACGGCATTAAATATGGTCAATTTGGATCTGTCGGTTACAACAAAACTAAGACTGGTCGCTTATTGTTCCAGTTTATGCAGTTCCAGTTGAAAGACGCACAGATTACGCTAAGTGAAGCTGGTAAAGCAATTCATGGTGATAGACAAGCACAGAAGTATATTGGTCGCTTAATGGCTGCTAACGTACCTATCTACCTAGCTATGAGTGCATTATCTGGTTCTAGCTGGCAATACGTCACAGGTCTAACTAACCCTGTTCAGGGTACTCCTGTAAGTAATGACGCTGGCATGGACGAAAAAGTTGTATCCAAACTTCCGGGCGGTCCGTTTGTTGACGGTATGAAAGATCTTTACCTTGCATTTAGAGAAGAACAACGAAGTGCAAATGAAGAAGGTCGTGATTTTGAGACTAGCAAGATTGTCAATAACAGCATTAAAAAAGACGCTGCATTATTAGTGCCGGGTGGAAACCAGATATTTAATAAAACTGGCGGATTTATTAGTGATATGCAAAGAGGTTACAACGAACAAAGCAAGGGTGATGATCCTCGTGCTCGTTTTGCTGCACCTGATGATCCAATAAACATTGCTCGTGGTCTTATTCTTGGCAAGTACTCAACTGATCAGGCTCGTGAATATTTCGGTACTAGCGGTATTGCTGGTGATCTACCCGGACGTGGTGGAGATAGACTATACCCTGTTGACCAACGCTATAACGACAAGATTAAACAAGCTGACGGTAATAAAGATGAGATTAACCGTTTAATTGAAGGTTCTCGTGAACAGCAAAAAGCTAAAAGTGATTTCTTTAAAGCTAATCCTAACCTTGATGGTGTCTATAAAGAGATGACAAAAACAACCGTCAATCCTGAAACTAAGAAGCGTGAAAGTGATGTTATTTCTCCTGAAAAGTGGAGCAAAGTATACGGTGATAGCTCGCTAAAACTCTACAATTTCTTGAAGCAGAAAGCTGAAGCCAACAATAAAGAGTTTGGTGATTCAATAGATCCTGTCTATATCTTACCTAGTGATGAGCAAGTTAAAGAAGTGCTTAATCTACGATCTCGTGCAACTGGTGACGATATAGAACGTGAAGAAATACTACGTGCTACTACTGGCTGGTATCCTGCATTTGAAAAAGCTGAACAGGAATACTACAAATCTATTAAAGATACTGTAGCTAGTGGAGATAGTGATTTTGCTAACTCACCACGCAAACAGAAGTATCTAGATCTTGAATATCCTGCACAATCTGAATTAGTCACTAAGTATTATCAGACAAAGAATGAAAACGCTGACGCTGGTAAGAATTTCTATAAGGCTAATGCTGACGCACTAAGTAAAGATTTTGCTGAATACCGAACTAAACGGCTTGAGTGGATCAATGCTAAAAGAGAGATTGAAGGCTTTGCACCATTATCTGCAGAAGCATTTAACAATGTCACATTTGGCTATGAAGATGATGAAAGTAAAGTTGCTAAAGAACTCTACTACAAGCTAAATAGTGGTTCGGGTTATTCAGGTGGTGGATCTGGTGGTAGTTATATGAGAGCTGGCGATTTCGGTCAAAAGCGTGCATTAAACGTTCCAAGTGTTAAAATAAAAGTAAGCAAGGTCAAAATACAAAAAAGAAAACGATCTGCCAATGTAAAAGTACAACGAAACAAAAAATAAGTAGTCGGTCATAACACCAGACGAAAGGAAACAAAAATATGAATTTTCAAGATGTTTTTCAAGAATACTTCCCACAGTTCAGGGGTCAAGCGGTAAATATACCTTCAACGTTTGAAGATCGTGAATGGAAACAAGCAATAATTCTCTGCAATGCTTCTATTAAAAAATGGGATAGAGTAGACGGTACACTATGGAATGAACTAGTTGCTCGTGCTCAAGATCAAAGTCTAACTATATTCCCACTAGTCGCTAAGACTATTGCAAGCGGTACGGTTAGCTATCCTGCACCTACTAATATGCGTAAACCACCTAAAGAAGTGTGGGCTTTTAACGGTACAAATTACCGAAGAATTAAAGTAGTAGACGCTAAAGATCTATCAGGACTTAGTGAACTATCTAGTGCTGTTACCTTCTTAGGTAGTGCAAATGTTGGCTATAAAATGCTTATTAGTCAAAAAACATCTGATGATTATACTGGCTGGCAAGTAGATTATCTTTACTACCGCAAGCCTAATACACTGCCATTTTCTCAATTAGCAGCAGACGTTGTACTAGATATGAGTGATCCGGGATTTGCTGTACAGGATATGTTAGCTGGACGATTCAGTAACGCTCGTAATGGTTTTGGATATAAAGTTGCTAGTGCTGAAGCTAAATCTGCACTACTTAATATGAAGATTGAAAATTCTTCAGGTGTGCCGGGTAGATCAGATAATTTGCTTACTATGCAACCGCCTGAATGGGGTATTAATACTGTTAATAGCTCAGATATGGAGTTGTAATTATGCAACTCGCTACTGTCACAGGCTTGCCGGATAACCCACCTGCACAGATTATTCTTACACAGGATAAATTTGATCGTGGTGTTATTTCACTTATTGACCAAAGTAAACTACCTCGAAATGCTTTGAAAGAAGCTAC